>ERZ869909.549-NODE-549-length-41883-cov-22.682821_pt1 | contig 41883 bp, 35 predicted proteins | sample MGYA00520892_ERZ869909 | MGnify/ENA primary metagenome ERZ869909 (study PRJEB32215, sample SAMEA104723947) | bioreactor metagenome | biome: bioreactor; feature: anaerobic bioreactor; material: water | place: China | collected 2015-03-12 ... | reverse complement strand
TCCTTCGTAGTTCAAAGTCGGGTGGTTGTCAAGATGATTTTTCTGGTTTGGTGTCGTCTTTTAAGCTGCCGCATAACATTAGTATATACGTCATGTATTAGGGGTTTATTGTTGATATATTGCAATTGTACAACATGAACACCCATTATTTTTTATCTAAAGTAGCACTTTCCATAATAACATCCAAAGGACTCTTTAAAGTTTTACTGTTAATACTCAAAACACGTGTATAAACCTCCGTCGTTTTTGAACTGCTGTGCCCCAAAGCCGTTTGAATATACCTGATGTTTACACCCCGCTGCATCAAATGTGTCGCAAAACTATGTCGCAAAGTGTGAGGTGTGCTCCAGGGGTTTGACCCCGTTTCTTTTACAGCCTTTCGATAAATCTGTTGAATGCTCGTTGCAGAATACTGCCCGCCATCCTGGCCCTCAAACAACCAGTATGAGGGTTTGTGAAGCTTGTAGTATTTGCGTAACAAATCAAGCAACAACGGACTCAAAACCGTGTGCCGGTCCTTCTTGCCTTTGGAATCCTTGATAAACAAAAACCCATCGTCAGAGCGCACATCCTTTACCCGCAGCCTGATCACCTCGCCAATGCGCAAACCCGCACTGTATATCGTGTGCAAAATCGCCTTGTGCTTGATGTTGTCTGGTGCATTGATAATGGCCAGAACCTCTTCTTCACTCAGTGTGTTGGGCAAATCCTTGCTCGGTTTGGGCCGGGTGATGGTATAATACTCCCGCGGCTTCCCCAAGGTATGCTCATAATAACTCTTGATGGCATTGATCATCATATTCTGCTTCTGCTCACTAATCTTGTATTTCTGTACCAACTCAAAAACAAAGCCCTCAATCTGTTCCTTGGTTAGCGCGGCCAAATCAGCGTTTTTAAAATACACAAAAAACTGGGTCAGGTTAGACTGATAAGTCCTGATGGTGGAGTTACTGTAATTGCGCAACTTCAGCTTTTGAAAATGCCTGTCAAGTTCCTGTTGAATGGCTTCAGTCACCACCGGCTCAGGCATTTCAGGAGGTGCGTTTGTACTCACTTCTTTTAGCTTGTCGCCAAACAAAGCAACCACCTGTTTTTTATGCTCTTCGGTGTTAGGAAGGCTCCATAAACGCTGGTTGGGGTGATAATAAGAGCCGTTAAGCTGTTTAAACGCAAGACGCTCCTCCTTCATAAGAAAAGGAATTTGAAACTTAATCCGCCCCGCATTCCTTAGGGGCAAAAACATACAAATAGTAGTTGAGTCCATCATATTTTTAGAGTTTAAAACATCTTAGATTCATTAGCTTTTTTCACCAAAACCAATGATAACCCAAAAAACATTAGTGCATTAGTGGCTTTTTCCTCCAAAACTAACAAAAAAGAATCACCCAAAGCGTTTACAAACAACTACAAATGTTTATAACCGTTTCCAACGAATAATGTATATTTGTATGCCTAATGCAACCTCAAGTGAACAAAACCTGTAAAATATGCAAGAAAATCCTCCGCGGAAGAACCGATAAAATCTTCTGCTCTGTGGGATGTAAAAACTATTATCACACAAACCTGAGAAAAGCTTCAGGTAAAGCCGCCGAAAGAATCAATGAATACCTCAAACGTAATCACGGCATCCTGCTCGAATTTCTCGGAAAAAACAAAAGCCAAATCAAAATCTACCGCACACTACTTGAACAAAAAAAATTCCGCTTTAAATACCATACCCACTTTCACATCAACAGTAAGGGCAAAATGTTTCACTATGTTTACGACCTCGCCTGGATGGAATTCTCAGACGACGAAATCCTTATTGTAAGAAAAAGATAATAAAACATAGCGTTTGGCCCGTTTTCCTTGAAACTTATAAAAAACAGCAAAGAAATAATTAAAAGCAACTTTTACAGTCATACGTCCTATGTCTCATATCTAATGTCTAAAATCTAATGTCTGATTGAACTTCCCTGATTAGTCCCGATGGCTATCGGGATGACCGTTTTTTTTGGTCATCCGTCTTCTGTCATCCGTCTTCTGTCATCCGTCTTCTGTCATCCGTCTTCGGTCATCCGTCTTCTATCATCCGTCTTCTGTCATCCGTCTTCTGTCATCCGTCTCACCACCTCACAAACTCACCACTCACCAACTCACCAACTCACCACTCACCAACTATTCAACTATCCAAAAACATTAACAATTTAATTTTTCAAATTTCGGAAAGTAACATACCTTTGCTTGTCTGACCAACGACTAACTGAATGAGCAAAGAAAGCAGAAGAAGGGAAGCCCTATTGTATCACGCAAAACCAAAACCCGGAAAAATCCAGGTGGTGCCCACAAAAAAATATGCAAGTCAGCGTGATTTGTCATTGGCTTACTCTCCCGGCGTGGCAGAACCCTGCCTTGAAATTGCCAAAGACAAAAACAAAGTTTACAAATACACCACAAAAGGAAACCTAGTGGCAGTAATCTCAAACGGTACAGCCGTTTTAGGCCTGGGTAACATAGGCCCCGAAGCATCAAAACCGGTCATGGAAGGCAAAGGCCTCCTCTTTAAAATATTTGCAGACATTGATGTGTTTGATATAGAAGTAGATACTGAAGACATTGACACCTTTGTTGAGACAGTAAAAAATATTTCACCAACTTTTGGAGGCATCAACCTTGAAGACATCAAAGCCCCCGAAGCATTTGAAATTGAAAGACGCCTCAAAGAAGAACTGGACATACCCGTGATGCACGATGATCAGCACGGCACAGCCATCATATCTGCCGCGGCACTCATCAATGCCCTTGAACTGGCAGGCAAAAAAATACACAAAGTAAAAATTGTAATCAGTGGTGCCGGGGCAGCTGCAGTATCCTGTACCAGGCTCTATAAGGCTTTTGGCGCAAAGCCTGAAAACATCGTGATGCTCGACAGCAAAGGGATAATCAGAAAAGACCATCCCAACCTGAGCACAGAAAAAGCAGAGTTTGCAACACACAGAAAAATTGACACCCTCGAGGAAGCACTTAAAAAAGCTGATGTCTTTGTTGGGCTTTCTGTCAGGGACATAGTCACCCCGGCCATGCTAAAAAGTATGAGCAAAAACCCCATAGTGTTTGCAATGGCAAACCCAAACCCCGAAATTGAATATGACCTTGCCATAAAAACCCGTGACGACATTATTATGGCTACCGGACGCTCAGACCATCCCAACCAGGTAAACAATGTGCTGGGTTTTCCATACATCTTCAGGGGAGCACTGGATGTGAGGGCAACAAAAATCAATGAAGAAATGAAGAAGGCCGCGGTATTAGCCTTAGCCAAACTGGCCAAAGAAGCCGTGCCCGAACAGGTCAATATCGCTTATGGCGAAACCAAACTAAACTTTGGGAGAGATTACATCATCCCAAAACCATTTGACCCGCGCCTCATTGCAAAAGTGCCGCCTGCAGTAGCCAAAGCAGCCATGGAAAGTGGTGTGGCCAAAGAACCCATCACAGACTGGCAAAAGTATGAAGATGAACTCTATGAACGAATGGGTGCAGACAATAAAATTGTCAGGCTGCTCATCAACCGTGCAAAAACTGACCCCAAACGCGTTGTTTTTGCCGAAGCAGACCACCTTGATGTCCTCAAGGCAGCACAAATACTTCACGATGAAAAAATTGGTACCCCCATCCTGCTAGGAAGAAAAGACGTGATACTGGAATTGATGAAGGAAATTGATTTTGATGCCCATATCCAAATCATCGACCCAAAAGACGATACAGAAGAACAAAAAAGAAACTTTTATGCAGAAAAATACTGGGAAAAACGAAGAAGAAACGGTGTAACCCTTCACGATGCCCGCAAGTGGATGAGAGAGCGCAACTACTTTGCAGCTATGATGGTCAATGTGGGCGATGCAGATGCACTCATAACGGGATATTCAAGGTCTTATCCCGCTGTACTAAAACCAATGCTCGAGCTCATTGGTAAAATTGAAGGTGTGGACAAAGTTGCAGCAACAAACCTTATGGTGACCAAACGCGGGCCAATGTTCCTCTCAGACACCTCGGTCAATATTGACCCCACGGCCAAAGAACTTGCAAAAATCGCCCAAATGACGGCTTATACCATGAAAATGTTTGGAATGGAACCGGTCATGGCAATGATATCTTATACCAATTTTGGATCTTCAAAACACGACAGGGCAAAAAAGGTTAGAGAGGCAGTTGCCCTGCTGCACCGCACAAACCCCGAATTGGTAGTTGACGGCGAAGTGCAAATGGATTTTGCACTCAATATGGAAATGCATAAAAAGAATTTTCCGTTTTCAAAACTGGCCGGCAAAAAAGTCAATGCATTGATTTTTCCCAGCCTTGATTCAGCAAACAGCAATTACAAACTGCTTAAAGAACTAAACAATGCAGAATCCATCGGGCCCATTATGTTGGGACTCAAAAAACCGGTGCATATCCTTCAGTTGGGGGCTAGTGTTGAAGAAATTGTTAATATGGCGGCCATAGCAATCATTGATGCCCAGCAAAAGGAAAAGAGAGAGCAAAACAGAATGAACAATAAGAAAAAAAAGTAAAAAATTACGTCAGGCATATTTAAAACATACAGTTTTTCTGTAATGAAAAACTTTTGTAAATAATTTAGCAAAGAGGGCTTGCCGGCTGATCAAATTATAGCTGGTTTGTATAATTATTTTTCACATCTGATTCTGAGAAAAATTATGAAAAAAATCTCTCAAAAAGCTAAATGTGTTTTGATAATAAAAATGCTATATTTGGCGTTTAACAATAAGTTAACATATGATTACCCATATCCAGGGCAAAATTGTTGAAAAAACACCAACCAATGTTGTTATCGATTGTAACGGAATGGGATATGAAGTTCATATTTCACTAAATACATTTTCAAACCTTCCCCACACTGAAAATGTAAAACTGTTTACTCACCTGATAGTCAAAGAAGATTCTCACACGCTATTTGGTTTTGTAGATCAGTTTGAACGTGAAATATTCAGGTTGCTCATCACCGTTTCGGGAGTGGGTGCTAGTACAGCCAGAACTATGCTGTCATCACTCAGCCCCAATCAGGTAAAGGAAGCCATCGCTTTAGGCAACGTGGCCGCCATCCAGTCTGTTAAAGGCATTGGCGCCAAAACAGCACAAAGGGTAATCCTGGATTTGAAAGATAAAATTTTAAAGGTATATGCAATTGATGAAGTTTTTCATAAAACAAGCAATACCAACAAAGAGGAAGCGTTATCTGCTTTGGAAACATTAGGGTTTTTAAGAAAACAAGCTGAAAAGGTATGTGATAAAATATGTTCAGAAAACCCCGAGGCCACTGTAGAAACGATAATTAAATTAGCTTTAAAAAATTTATAAAAATTGGGCACAAAAAATTACTCCAGTAATAAATTTAGGGTCAGCCATATTGTATTAGTTTTAAGTTTGCTGTTTTTGAGTCTTTCACTTTCTGCTCAAGAACCGGACCCTGAACAAGTCAACCAAACAGAACAAGACACCATTCGCACAGGACATTCCATGGGGCAAATGATCTTGCCTAATCCGCAAAGTATATCAAATCAATATACCTATGACCCCATCTCCGGTATGTATATCTACAACCAAATGCTGGGCAATTTTTCCATTTCTCACCCTTTAATCCTAACTCCTGAGCAGTACCAGGAATTGGTGCTTCAGGAGGAAATGAAAAGATATTTCAAAGACAAAATAGACGCCGCAGACGGCAGAAAAGAAGGAGCAGAAGATGAACAACGCAACCTGTTGCCCAGCTTCTATGTTGACTCAAACCTGTTTGAAACCATTTTTGGAGGTAATGTGATTGAAGTTATACCTCAGGGTTCTGTAGAAATGGATTTGGGATTGCTCTTCACCAAACAAGACAACCCCTCTTTCTCACCCAGAAACAGGAGCAATTTAACCTTTGACTTTAACCAACGCATCAGCCTAAGCTTGTTGGGTAAAGTAGGTGAACGCCTGCAAATTACAGCAAACTATGACACCCAGTCAACCTTTGATTTCCAAAACCAAATCAAACTTGAATACACTCCCACTGAAGACCAAATCATTCAAACCATAGAAGTGGGTAATGTGAGCATGCCACTCAACAGTTCACTGATTCAGGGCGCCCAAAGTCTTTTTGGTGTGAAAACTGAACTGCAGTTTGGAAGAACACGAGTAACCGGTGTTTTCTCTGAACAAAAATCTGAAACACGCAGCGTGGTGGCACAAGGAGGCGGAACAGTCAACGATTTTGAAGTGTTTGCGCTCGATTATGACGAAAACAGACACTTTTTCCTGGCACATTATTTCAGGGACAATTATGACAGAGCCCTGGAACAATACCCGTTTATCAATTCAAATGTGCAAATTACAAGAATGGAAGTTTGGGTAACAAACCTAAACAATACCACTGAAAATGTAAGAAATATAGTAGCTATTCAGGATATTGGTGAATCTGACCCCTCAAAAATAGGCCTTAATTTTCCTCCCGGTGGATTCATCAACAGGCCACCCAATTCTTTTCCGGATAACAGAAACAACGATTTTAACCCCTTTGGGATCAATGGCAATGAACAATCGATTCTCAATGAAAACATAAGAAATGTATCAACGGTACAATCTGGTTTTGGAGGTGTGCAGGTGAGTGAAGGGAAAGATTATGTAACCCTGGAAAACGCAAGAAGACTAATGCCCAATGAATACACTCTAAATGGACAATTGGGATACATCTCTCTAAACCAGCGTTTGAACAATGATGAAATTCTGGCAGTTGCATACCAGTTTACAGTAAACGGAAGAGTCTACCAGGTAGGTGAATTCTCTAATGACGGGGTAAATGCAAATGTTGAAGGTGGTATAGGCACTGATCCAAACCCAAATCCCGATCCAAACCAGCCCCTGCCCGGTGAAGCTCAAAACATTGTGGTTAAACTTTTAAAAAGTAACATTGTAAACGTCAATCAACCCATCTGGGACTTGATGATGAAAAACATCTATAGCCTTGGTGCTTTCCAGCTTGAACGGGAAGATTTTAGATTAAATATTTTATATACAGATCCTTCACCTTTAAACTACATCACTCCGGCACCCGGAAGTGCCGATTTCCCGGCAACACCACTGCCTGAAGATGTGGACCAAACAACACTACTCAGGGTGTTTAATTTAGACCGGCTTAATTTTAACAATGACCCGCAACAAGGCGGTGACGGTTTCTTTGACTTCCTGCCCGGAATTACCGTAGATACACAAAACGGTAGGGTTATTTTTACCACTGTTGAACCTTTTGGAGAACACCTCTTTAATAAACTGAGTAGTCCAAATGCTTCTGAAAACTATGAATTGCCAAACACCTACAACGCAAACCAAAACAAATATGTTTTTAGAACCCTGTACAGAAGCACAAAAGTGATAGCAGAACAACAGGAAAGCGATAAAAACAAGTTCCAGCTAAAAGGGTCATACAAATCCTCCGGTGCTGATGGCATTTCAATTGGTGCCTTCAATATCCCGCAAGGCTCTGTTACAGTAACTGCAGGTGGAAGATTGCTCGTTGAAGGGGTTGATTATACCGTTAATTACCAACTGGGAAGAGTCCAAATTCTCGATCAGGCATTGCTGAATTCAAATACACCAATCCAGATTACAACAGAAAACAACACCATTTTTGGACAACAAACCAAGCGCTTTACAGGCTTGCATGTTGAACACAAATTCAATGACAATTTCTTGATTGGTGGTACTTATCTCAATCTCAATGAACGACCATTAACCCAAAAAACCAATTTAGCTTCAGAACCCATCAACAACACAATAATGGGCTTTAACCTGAATTATTCCACTCAAGTGCCATTCTTAACACGACTTGTAAATAGATTGCCCAACATTGATACCGATGTTGAGTCAAACTTATCTTTGAGAGGCGAGTTTGCATACTTAATACCCGGATCCCCAAAAGTTGCAGACTTTGATGGTAAAACAACCGTCTATGTAGATGATTTTGAAGGTTCACAAACATTGTTGGACATAAAAGCACCCCTTTCCTGGCAATTGGCAAGTACACCAATTGACTTTGGAGGTGAGCTTGAAAACAACAACCCGGCATACAACTACAACAGGGCAAAGCTTGCCTGGTACACCATAGACCCCATTTTTTACAGCTCTCAACGACCTGCCGGAATAACCAATGACGACCTGTCTTCTTATGCAACCAGAAGGCTCTTTATCAATGAAATTTTCCCCGATACTGACATCGTTCAGGGACAAACACAGGCAATATTCTCACTGGACTTGTCCTATTTCCCAAGTGAGAGGGGACCATACAATTACAACCCGGCAACGGGAGGAACAAACACCCTGCCCAACCCGGCTTCAAGATGGGCCGGTATAACAAGGGCTTTAACCACAACCGATTTTGAAAACTCAAATGTAGAGTACATCCAGTTTTGGGTGCTAGACCCCTTTATTTACGAAGAAAATGCCGGAAATAACGGCGGGCAACTTAGATTCAACCTTGGAAGTATTTCTGAAGACATTCTCAAAACAGGTAGAAAACAATATGAAAACGGTTTGCCACCTGACGGTGGAACCCAGGGCACCACACCAACAATCTATGGTAAAGTGCCAACAAACCAGTCGCTCATTTATGCTTTTGATACCGAAGGCGAACAAAGAACAAATCAGGATTTAGGCCTCGATGGTGCATCAGATGCCGAAGAAGCAGCCTTGTTCCCATTGTTTGCAGGCCTTGATGACCCGGCCGGAGACAACTATGAATACTTCCTTCAGGCCGAAGGTAGCATTGTTGACCGCTATAGAAATTATAACGGTACCCAGGGCAACTCCCCAAGTGAAGTCACTCAAACCAACAGGGGATCAACAACTTTACCCGATGTTGAAGATCACAACCGCGACAATACCATGAACACCGTAAACAGCTATTTTGAATACAATATCGACTTGTATCCCGGAATGGATGTTGACAACAACCCATTTATTACAGATGTTAGAGAGCTGGAAGTAAACCTTCAAAACAATCAAACCCAGGCAGTAAGATGGGTGCAGTTTAAAATTCCAATAAGCAGGCCAACAAGAGCTGTAAATGGTATATCAGACTTTAGGTCAATCAGGTTTATGAGAATGTATTTGACTGATTTTGATCAGGACATTACATTAAGATTTGGAACCCTGGATTTAGTAAGAGGTGACTACAGAAGATTTGCACAAAGTTTACACCCCTCAGGAATTCTGCCTGAAAATAGCAATACCCTCTTTGAAGTTGAATCTGTAAATATCGAAGAAAACGCAAGCAGGCAACCCATTCCTTATGTACTGCCTCCCGGGGTTTTCAGGGAAGAACTGATAAACAACAACTCAAACATCCGTCAAAATGAGCAATCTTTGGCAATGAGGGTGTGTGACCTTGAACCCGAAGACGGTAGGGCAGTTTATAAAAACTTCAACATTGATATGCGGCAGTATAAAAACTTGGAAATGTTTATTCACGCCGAATCTTTAGTCAATCAAATAGCTTTAAGCGATGGTGACCTTGTTGCTTTCATTCGTTTAGGAAATGACTTGACTCAAAACTATTATGAAATTGAAGTGCCCTTAAACCCCACAGCTTTTGGCGCTACAAATCCGGAAGAAATTTGGCCAATTCAAAACAGACTAAACCTTCCGTTAAAACTCCTTCAAGAAGTAAAATCAAGAGTGTTGGGCAATCCCGAAGCATTTGATTTGAGCCAAGTCGTGTTTTTTGACGAAGCCGAACTGGATGGAAGTTTAGGTGGCCCGGAAAATGAAATGAGAATCGGGATCAAAGGAAACCCAAGTTTTGGAGCAGTTAGAACTATAATGCTCGGGGTGAAAAACAGCACTGGCAACAACATTTGCGGTGAGGTTTGGTTCAATGAGTTAAGACTTTCTGAATTGAATAATGAAGGCGGTTGGGCCGCAGTTGCCAGTATGGATGTCAACCTTGCTGATTTTGCAAATGTAAGCGCCATCGGAAGACGCACAACAGTTGGCTTTGGCTCCTTAGAGCAAGGACCAAACCAAAGAAGCCTGGAAGACGTTCAGCAATATGATGTTGTAACCAATGTGAATTTAGGACAACTGCTACCAAACAATTGGGGCATTCAATTGCCATTCAACTATGCTATTGGTGAAGAACAGGTCACTCCTCTTTATGACCCCGAATTTCAGGATATTGAATTGGAAACAAGAATTTCAAACGCACAGGATGCCGATGAACGCAATCAAATTAGAGAGCAGTCTATTGACTATACAAAAAGGCAAAGCATCAACTTTATAGGTGTTAGAAAAGACAGAACCGGGAATAAAGCCCCAATGCCTTATGATATTGAAAACATTACGCTTTCATACTCATACAATCAAATTGATCACAAAAGTTTTGAAATTGAGGAGTCGCTTGAGCAAAATGTTAGACTAGGAGCAACTTATGACTATAGCTTTACCCCAAAGCCGGTTGAGCCTTTCAAGAAAAATGACTCACTGTTCAGAAGCCCATACCTGCAATTATTGAAAGACTTTAATTTCAATTATTTGCCAACAAATATTTCTGCAAGCACAAACATCATCAGGCAATACAACGAGCAAAAATTTAGAGAACTAAACCTGCTTCCCGGTAACTTAGGATTGCCCACCTTGTATCAACGTAATTATATGTTTGATTGGCAATATGCACTTAACTATAATCTAACCAATTCGTTGAGGTTTAATTTCAATGCATCAAACAATAGAATAGTTAAAAATTATATTGACGATAACGGCATCATTAACAACGATATAGGAGTTTGGGATGGATTGTTTGATGTGGGGGTTCCCGACAGGCATTTCCAAACCTTGCAGGTCAATTATGATTTACCATTCAATAAAGTACCTTTCTTGAGGTTTGTAAGGGCCACATATTCTTATACAGGAAATTACCAATGGCAAAGAGGCAGTGACTTGTTCAGGAATATCGAACTTGAACTTGAAGACGGTACAGTTGACGTTTTTGATTTAGGAAATACAATCCAAAATTCAAATACACACAGAATCAACTCTACGTTGGATATGAATAACTTCTACCGTTATATTGGCTTGACCAAAAGACGCCCAACAGCTGCTCGTGCTCGTGACACAGGTGGAGACACACCCGGTACAAGCGACGACAGAGGCCGTGACGGCGGTGCCGGAGGTAGAGGTGAAGCCGCCGATGGGCTTGCCGCGTTCACCTCAAGAGACGGGGCTCCTGGAGGAGGTCAGCAAGCAGGACAAGGTGCACCAAGACTCTCTGGAGGAGACAAAGCATACAACACCTTTATTGGACTTTTAACTGCCGTAAAAAGGGTTCAGTTAAATTATCAGGAAAACAACGGTATCTATATGCCGGGCTACCTGCCCTCAGTTGGATTTATGGGGTCACTTAGACCTTCAACCGGTTTTGCTTTTGGAGGTCAGGGTGAAATCAGGGAACTGGCAGCAAGAAACGGATGGCTGACACTATATCCTGAGTTTAATGAACAATATACAGAAATAGAAAACGTACAGTTTGACTACCAAACAAACATAGAACTGCTCCCTGATTTAAAAATTGATTTATCCGGTAGCAGAACCTATTCTGAATCTTATGCAGAAAACTATATAGTTACAGGCGAACAGTATAGGTCTTTAACACCAAGGGCATTTGGTAATTTTAATATATCAACAGTATTAATAAAAACAGCCTTTACTACCAGTAATGAAATATCTTCCCAAACTTTTCAGGATTTCAGAAACAATAGAATAGTCATTGCAAACAGACTGGCAGAAGAGTTCTATGGAGGCCCCGGCTATCCTTTAGATCAGGAAGGTTACCCAATTGGTTTTGGCAAAAATAGCCAGGCAGTTTTGTTGCCTGCCTTTTTATCTGCATATGAAGGCTCTGATCCGGGCAGTGTCAAAACCGGAATTTTCAGAGACTTCCCCATCCCAAACTGGGAACTCAGATATACAGGTTTGATGAAAATAAACTGGTTCAAACAAAACTTCAGACGTTTTTCAATTCAACATGGATACCGTGCTGACTATACAGTGAACCAGTTTGAAACAAACCTAGACTATGACCGAAATAATCCAAGCCAGGTCGATCAGTCCGGAAACTTTAAAAACAGAATCCTGCTTGCAAACGTCAACCTAATTGAACGATTCAGCCCGCTGTTTAAAATTGACTTTGAAATGCAAAACTCAATTAGAATTTTGACAGAAGTCAGAAAAGATCGAGCTTTGTCACTTAGTTTTGCAAACAACCTTCTTACCGAAATTCAAGGTATGGAATACATTGTTGGACTAGGATACAGAATTAAGGATTTAAGAATTGGAACCAGCTTTGGCGGCAACCAGCAAGTGCTGAGAAGTGATTTGAATTTTAAACTTGACCTTTCTTTGAGAGACAATAAAACAATTATCAGATATCTGGATGTTGAAAACAGTCAGGTAATTGCAGGTCAGACAATATATGGAATTCAATTTACAGCAGATTATGCACTGAGTAGAAATTTAACTGCCCTGTTTTATTATGACCATACCTTTTCAGAATATGCCATCTCAACAGCCTTTCCGCAAACAACAATCAGAAGTGGATTTACTTTGAGATATACATTCGGAAATTAATTAAAGACAACCATTATAACACTTATAAAATGAATATACCTGCAAACCTAAAGTACACCAAAGATCACGAATGGATTAAAATTGATGGCGATACAGCTACAGTTGGAATAACTGACTTTGCACAAAGAGAACTGGGAGACATAGTTTATGTTGAAGTGGATACAGTTGGTGAGACCATGCAAATTGAAGAAGTATTTGGAACAGTAGAAGCTGTGAAAACAGTTTCTGATTTATTTATACCACTTTCAGGTGAAATAATTGAATTCAATGAACAACTTGAATCAGAACCCGAAAAGGTAAATGCCGATCCCTACAATGCAGGTTGGATGATAAAAATCAAGATTTCAGACAGCTCTGAAATTGATCAATTGTTGGACCATGAGGCATATAAAGAACTTGTTGGCGCCTAAAGTTTTATTTTTTTTTGCACTTGCTTTTACTTTATTTATTACAGTTGGCTCTCTAATAAATACATCGTCAATTCCAAATTTAAAGTTTGCAGTTTCAGATAAATTGATTCACGGGGTGAGTTATTTTTTGCTGGTACTCTTGTGGTTTCTTTTTGGTCTTTCAAATTATAAAACCACTGGGTTTAAAAAACTATTAATGATAATCGCCTGTCTTTCTTTTGCGTATGGTATAATTATTGAGGTTTTGCAAGGTAGTTTGGTTGAAACCCGAACAGCTGACATTTATGATGTACTGGCCAATGGTCTGGGCATTCTAACTGCGGTTTTAGTGTTGATTTATTTCCAAACCAATTTAATAAAGTTAAAAAGTAAAATTTAGCTTTATTATAAAATAGATTTTACATATTTTAGCAACAATTAAAAAGGAAAATTATGGAGCCTAAAAAAAATCCAAAAGCTGATTTAAGTAAACGCAGTATCTTCTTCTTTCAAATAGGACTGATACTTATGTTATTTATTACCTGGCAGGCCATTGAATGGAAAACCTATGACAAATCCCTGCTTGATATAGGTCAGTTGAATTTGGAAGAAGATGATGAGGAAGAAATTCCAATCACTGAATTCATTCCACCACCACCACCGCCACCACCACCACCACCGGCACCGGAAATTATTGAGGTAGTTGATGACGATGAAGACATTGAAGAAACTATCATTGAATCTACTGAAACATCACAATTTGAAGAAATTGTAGAAATTGAAACCATACAAGAAGCTGTAGAAGAAATCATGGACGTTCCTTTTGCGGTAATCGAGAACGTACCGGTTTATCCGGGTTGCGAAAATATGCGTAACAATGAAGAGAGAAAAAACTGTATGTCTGAGCGCATCGATGCATTTGTTAGAAGAAACTTTAACTCTGAACTGGCTAACGATTTAGGTTTAACAGGAAGACAAAGAATTTCTGTTCAATTTAAAATTGATACCAGAGGAAATGTAGTTGAAGTGTTGGCACGTGCCCCGCACCCCAGACTTGAAGCCGAAGCTAAAAGAGTTATTGAGAGACTGCCCAGCATGACTCCCGGTAAACAACGAGGCAAAGCAGTAAACGTGATGTACAGCTTGCCAATACTATTTCAGGTAGAAAATTAATTTAATTAATTGGTTGATTATCAAGCCGTCAAATTTTTTTGACGGCTTTTTTATTTTTTGGCACCTTAATTGATTTGTTGATTGTGTAAATTAAAACCACAAAAGATGAAAGCAATACAAAAAATGATGGCGTTCTTTAGTAAGAACAAAGTTGATGGGCCAAAAACCAAGAAAGATGCTAATTTGAATTACAACTCAACTTTGTTTTTTCAATTGAGTTTGGTAATATCTATTATTACGGTGGCGTTGATTATAAATGGAACCTATGGTGCGGAAAGACAAATGATTGCTTGTCCTATTATTGATGATTATACTGAAGAATGGCTGGGAGATGTAATTGTTATAAAACCGGAAGAAATTCCTGTTGAAGAGATTCAGCCTGAAAAACCTGTAAAAAAGGTCAACCCAGATAAAATCATAATCACAGAAAAGAATGTAGAAACAGATGCAGTGATTGATACAGACCCTGAACCGGAAATTATTCATACTGATAAGCCTGTGGTTTTTGTGCCTCAACCAGACCCGGAACCGGCGCCGGTTGACAATACCGTCTATACTTTAATTGGCGTAGAGCGAGTGCCGGTATTTCCCGGTTGTGAAATGTTGACAGACAACAATCAAAGAAGGGAATGTATGTCTGCTGAAATCGGAAAACTTATCCTAAGACGATTTAATACAGAGCTTGCCGGTGAACTTGGTCTAACCGGTAACCAGAGAATATATGTGAGTTTTATAATCAATAAAAAAGGAGAGTTGGGAGAATTACAGGTAAGAGCGCCTCACCCTAGATTGGAGCGCGAGGCAGAGCGGGTAGTAAAGCTAATACCCAAAATGATGCCCGGCATACAAAACAACCGAGAGGTGGATGTAAGGTTTAACTTGCCCATTGTATTCAACGTTGTCAATTAAAATCAATTAAAGTTGTTTAAAACCCGAAGGAGAAATCCTTCGGGTTTTTGTTTATAGCCATTTTAAAAACCATAAAAAAACGTATCTTTCGGCAACAAACAATAGATTGTAAATATGACTCAAAAAGCCCTGACTCTAATTTTTTTCTTAACTGTTTTATTTAGTGTCGCTCAGGATTCCGGTAGTGAATTTGAAAAATATCCGGTCTTCCCCGAATGTGAAAATGAGTCGGTGCACAACCTGAAATCCTGTTTCAACAATACACTTCAAACATTTATTTTTAACAATTTTAAAACGCCACAAATTGTTTTCGATGAAAATTATAATGGTCAAATGGTTGTCTTTTTTGAAGTTACCCGTGAAGGCAAATTTAAAATATTGGCCCTAGATGCCATATATCAGGAATTAAAGGATGAACTGGAACGCGTTTTTGATGAACTCCCCAAAATTCAACCTGCAACTTACAATGCCAGACCCACATATACACAGTTTACTCTTCCCATAAAAATACCACTGCAACCAAGTGACTCAGCAGAAGAAGCAACCAATGTCAGAGAGATTGTTTCCCTGCAAAGAGATAAATCCAATGAATATGACCAAATCCAAAATCTGGGCTATTCAAACGAAAAGTACAACAGCAACATCAACATACCACTTTCACACCAGGATTATGCCCGCATAGATTTTTATATGAACCAGGTGGGCAACAATGCACACACTGCCCAAAGACCATTTACTTATAAAGAGGTCAATAAATACTTTGATATGGAAGCTCGGGATACCCTGCTCTTCAAAAACAAAACCTCCTGGTTTGGGCGTAACTGGTGGAACGAACATATGGTGAGCTTCAAAGGAAATGGCTATTGGTTTACCATAGACCCGGGTGTGGATTTACAATTGGGTAAAGAAGCAGACAGCGATTTTGATTATACATACAACAACACCCGCTTGGCAGTAATTCAGGGAGGCTTAGGAAAAAATCTTAATTTTCATGCCGTGATTTATGAAAGCCAAGGAAGATTTGCTAACTACTTTAACCGCTATGCTGAGTCCATTGCTGCTGATGGAGGTGGAAACCCGGCCGTTATTCCCGGATTTGGAATCGCAAAGGAATTTAGGGAAACTGCCTATGATTACCCCTTGGCAACCGGATATTTATCCTACAGCCTTGGTGAAATGTTTAATGTGCAATTGGGTCACGCAAAAAATTTTATAGGTGATGGTTACAGGTCATTGTTTATAAGTGATGTTTCAAGCCCTGCACCGTTTTTTAAACTCAACACCACTTTTTGGAAATTAAAATATACCAATACTTGGATGTCTCTAAGAGATGTGCGACAAGAGGCTACTATCGACGGAGCATTTACAACCAAGTATATGGCCACACATTACCTGAGCTACAACATCTCTAAAAGGCTTAATATCGGCCTGTTTGAGAGTGTGCTTTGGGACAATAGCAACGACAGGGGAATAGATGTCAATTACCTGAACCCCATTATTTTTTACCGAGCCATAGAGTTCTCCACAGGACCCCGTTCAGGGAATGCACTGATTGGTCTAAGTGCCAAGTACAAATTCTCAGATCAGTTCCTGATGTACGGCCAGTGGATCATCGATGAGTTTTCAACCAGTGATGTTTTTGGAGGTGAAAAAAGCTGGAAAAACAAACTCGGCTATCAGTTGGGCTTTAAGTATTTCAAACCTTTTGGTATAGATAACCTGTATCTTCAAGCTGAATACAACCGGGTGAGACCTTTTACCTATACCCACAACACCATTGTGCTAAACTATGGACACAACAACCAGTCTATGTCACACCTGTGGGGGGCAAATTTTAGTGAGTTTATAGCTATTGCACGCTATGAAAAAGGAAGACTCTTTGGAAGTGCCAAATTGATTTTTGGCGAAAAAGGGTTTGATTTTAATACCGATGAAGACAGCTTTGCATATGGGGGGGATATTTATAGCTCAGAGCGCGACCGAAACGCAGATACCGGTTTATCAGTGGGACAGGGAAACAGCACTTCCATTTTTCATGGAGAGTTTCAGGTGGGTTACACAATCAATCCTTCTACCAATCTAAAAGTTTATGCCAGCCTGATTTACAGGGATTTTAACCCACAGGTAAACACCGCAACAGAATTTAAAAACTCCACCACCTGGTTTAACTTTGGAATTAGAACCGATATTTTTAACTGGTACTATGATTTTTAGCTATCCTAAATTCAGGCGATTAGCTTTCTGAGAACAACATTATATCTATTGCATCAATAAAGAGCCTGAATTCTTCGCGCCTTGGCGACTTTGCGAGAAAACCAAAAACTGTCTCAAGCTGAACAAGCCTATTTTGATATTTTTTATTGAATATTCATCAAACAGACATTGATAGTCTACCCTTGTTGTTAAAAACAAATTATCTCTCTCTAAATATTGTTTAACCTCTCTCCTTGAAGTATCTTTGCAGCGTTTTTTACGTCAAGTAAATCGCTCATAACATTGGAAACCGGAAAATTGCAGGCCACTTCAAACACACTTGTCAGGGATTTTTTAGAACTTACTAAAGTACGCCTTTCGGTAAGTGTTGTATTTTCATCCATCGCAGGGTATTTCCTTGGTGCAGATGTTCTAGATCCTTTAGCCATTGTGCTTCTGGCATTTGGCGGATATTTTATGGTAGGTGCTTCAAATGCCTTTAACCAAATTGTTGAAAAAGATTTGGATGCATTGATGAAACGCACCCAAAACAGACCCATACCTTCCGGCAGGATGTCTGTACAAACAGCTTTTATCGTTGCCGCTACCTTTACCCTGTTGGGTATTGCGGTGTTATATGTCATCAACCCCAAAACGGCCATGTTTGGCGCCATATCCATTTTTATGTATGTGAGCCTTTACACTCCGCTCAAAACCAAAACACCGCTTTCAGTGTTTGTTGGTGCATTTCCCGGGGCCATTCCTTTTATGCTGGGCTGGGTGGCAGCTACCGGAAATTTCGGAATAGAAGCAGGAACTCTTTTTATGATACAATTTTTCTGGCAGTTCCCGCATTTTTGGGCCATCGGTTGGTTTTTGTTTGACGATTACAAAAAGGCAGGATTTTTTATGCTTCCCAACGGCAAACGCGACCGCGGAACAGCCATACAGGTCGTGCTGTACAGCATCTGGACATTGCTGGTTTCATTGATTCCCGTGTTGGGGGTCACCGGTAAGTTTTACATCACGCCCCTAACCGGGGTTTTAGTATTTTTGCTTGGCATTTGGTTTTTGTTTCACGCAGTAAAATTGTACAAGGAAAAATCACAGGAAGCTGCCCGAAAATTATTAATGGTAAGTGTGGCTTATATCACGCTCCTCCAGATTTTATATGTAGCAGATAAATTTATAAGATAATGGCATACACAGACGACACCCCTGAAGTAAAGAAAAACCGCGCAAAAAAAATGATGCTGTGGTTTGCAATGATCAGTATGACAATGAGTTTTGCGGGACTCACCAGTGCATATGTCATTAGTAAAAGCCGCCCGGACTGGATTTCCGGCTTTGCTATTCCCCAGGCATTTTATATCAGTTTATTTATTGTTTTGATTAGTAGTTTGACAATATATCTGGCACGTGTTTCAGTTCAAAAAGAAAAACACAGACAGGGAATGGTCCTACTGATCACCACTTTTATCCTGGGGGTATTATTTATTTATTTTCAGTTTGAAGGCTTCTCTCAATTTATTGCAGACGGCTACTTTTTCACTGGAGAACAAAGTACAATCACTACTTCGTTTATTTATCTGGTCGTTATTTTGCATATTGCTCACATTATAGGAGCATTAATCGCTATATTGGTCGTAATTTATAATCATTTTAAACAAAAGTATCATAACGGTCAAACCCTTGGAATTGAACTCGCTGAAACGTTTTGGCACTTTGTGGATTTCTTGTGGATTTATCTGTTTTTATTTTTCTATTTCGTTAGATAATAAAAATGCTTATTTTTGACCCTTATTTAAAACCAAATTCAATCTATGGAAGCTACTGTTGTTAAAACAGGTACCGAAGGTAAAACCTGGGGCGGTGGGGAAAATCCACCTTTAAAAGCGAGTTATGGTAAAATGATGATGTGGTTTTTCATCCTTTCAGATGCATTGACCTTTTCTGCTTTTCTTGCTGCATACGGTTTTTCAAGGTATAAATTTGTTGACTCCTGGCCCATTGCCGACGAGGTGTTCAATCACTTTCCCTTTTTGCACGGTGTAGATGCACCCATGTACTATGTGGCATTGATGACATTTATCCTTATTTTTTCATCGGTAACGATGGTGCTGGCGGTTGATGCCGGTCATCAATTGAAAAAAGGCAAAGTGGTTTTTTATATGGCCTTGACCTTGTTGGGTGGTATTGTCTTCTTGGGTTCACAAGCCTGGGAATGGAAAAACTTCATCCAGGGAACTTATGGTGCTGTAGAAACTAAAGGAGGCAGAATCCTTCAATTCCTTGATACAGACGGCAAACGTGTGGCGCTAAGCGATATAGCTTTGGAGTCTACTCAAAGAGAAGCCCTCGACGGTAGTACAGGCATATGGTTTGTTAAGGACAAAACACTTCCAACATATACAATTGAAGATATTAAAGCAGGATTTGCTGCAAATGATAATTATTTAATCAGGATTCAAAAACTGGATGACACAGGCCACCCAACTGTTTTAAGCAGAGAGGAGTCTATTGCCAGACTAAACAGTGATGCTGTTAGGGTTGTTGAAGGGGCAAATTTGCATCGCAATGAGTATGGACATCCTTTGTTTGGAAATTACTTCTTCTTCATTACTGGATTCCACGGGTTTCACGTTTTGATGGGGGTAATGATCAATCTGATTATTTTCTTAAATGTACTTCTGGGTACTTATGACCGAAGAGGAAGTTATGAAATGGTTGAAAAATCAGGACTCTATTGGCACTTTGTTGATTTGGTTTGGGTATTTGTATTTACTTTCTTCTACTTGGTATAATTTTTTATAAGATATTAATATGGCACACGACGCATCACACGGAAATACAGTAAAAAGAATATGGTTTGTATTCGCTTTGCTTTCTATTGCTACGATCATTGAAGTTGTATTAGGTATTATTAAGCCTCAGGTAATGGTGGACAATAAATTTTTGGCCATGTCATTGCTCAACTGGACTTTTATCATTCTAACTATCTACAAGGCCTATTACATCACCTGGACATTCATGCACATGGAAGGAGAAACAAAAGGACTTAGAAGATCTGTGGTCTGGACAACTGTATTCTTGGTCTCCTATTTGTGTTTTATACTCCTAATAGAAGGCGACTACATTCATGAAGTCCTCAAAGGTGGTTTTATTAAATACAACTTTTAATCTTAGTTAAATATATAGTTAAAAGCCCCGCTTATTGCAGGGCTTTTTTTATTTTTGTAATCCGAAAATTACTCCACACGATGGTTAAAAAATATCTTGTTTTAGGCGTTCTGTTTATACTTCCCATCACCTTGTATTTGTTTTTGTCCACAGGGGTAAATCATTTTGCCAAACTACCGGTGCTCACTAATAACATCAAAGACCTAAACAACTTTTCAACAGTTGACGGTGAGAAGGTAAGTTTGTCTGGCAATATTACAATTCTTAGCTTTTTCGGAAATGACATCCATTCAAAATTCGGTCATATCTTTAATCTCACTCACAAAATTTACAAACCTTATCATCAATTTGAAGACCTTCAGTTTGTGGTCGTATTGCAAAACGGCAGTGAGGAGCTTGTTGAGGAATTGTTATTGGAACTCCAAAAAATCGAAAATACAAGCAAATGGCATTTTGTTTTCGGTTCCCCGGAAGAAATTCATTCCGTGTTCAACGCTATGGAAACCAACCTGAGTCTGGACGAAAATGCCTCCATTGGCGAAGTATTTATTGTTGACAAAAATCAAAACCTCCGCGGTCGAGATGACGATAAAGATGTGGGTCTGCTTTATGGATATGACATCTCATCTGTAGCCGAAATCAACAACAGGCTCAAGGACGATGTGAAAGTTATTTTAGCAGAATACAGAATGGCACTAAAAAAATACAACACTATAAACCCCGAAAATGGCAGCTAAAAAATATTCATACGTCGGCATCTCATTCATCATCCTGGTTTTTGGAATCTGGGCGGTGAGTGAATTCAGTAGCCGCCTCAGCGGACCCGATTTTTACAAAGGGAATCAGGTGCCCGATTTTTCATTTGAAAGCCACAAAGGCTATACTGTGACCAACAACACATACAGAGGAAAAGTCTATGTGGTTGAGTTTTTCTTCTCCACCTGCCCCAGCATTTGCCCCATCATGAAGCAGAATATGAAAAAAATTCAAGATGAATTTTATACAAACCTCAATGTGGGTATTGCTTCCATTACCATCAATCCCGAACATGACACCCCCGAAGTTTTAAAACAATATGCCGAAAACATTGGTGTGGCCCATCCCAACTGGCATTTATTGACCGGTGACAAAGATGAAATTTATAAGCTCTCCAATGAGGGGTTCAAGCTTTACAGCGCAGCATCTGAATATGCACCCGGAGGATTTGAACACTCGGGACTATTTGCGCTTATTGACAAAGACGGCTTCATTCGTTCCCGTTTGGACGAATTTGGTAATCCGAAAATCTATTACAACGGACTGGAAGACAACGAAATTGAAATGCTCAAAGAGGACATCAAAAAACTGCTGAAATGACAAACGCTTTAACTCAAAAAGAAAAAATATACAACAGGTGGATAGTTGCATTGTCTGTTATAATTCCAGTGGCAGTAGCCGTTTTATTCACCGTTAAAATTGAAATTCCCGGGGTGGATCGCCTGGGGTTTTTACCGCCCATCTATGCCACCATTAACGCCTTTACGGCACTTATACTGGTGGTTGGTGTGATTCAAATAAAAAAAGGAAACCGCAAAGCCCACGAAAACCTGATGAAACTGGCCATAGGTCTTTCAGCCTTGTTCCTGGTGATGTATGTGATTTATCACATGACCTCATCTTCAACACCTTTTGGAGGCGAAGGTGCTATCAGGACAGTGTATTTTATTATCCTGATTTCGCATATTTTGCTCTCCATCGCCGTTATACCTCTAGTGCTGATTACTTTTGTAAAAGCATTGTCACAACGTTTTGATAAACACAGAAAAATAGCAAAAATCACTTTCCCCATTTGGCTGTATGTGGCCGTAACGGGAGTGATAGTGTATATAATGATTGCACCTTATTATTAGTGAAAAAGATAATATACATATCCATATTTATTGCACTTTTGGGAATTACAAATGCCGAAGCCCAGTGTGCCATGTGTAGGGCCGTTCTTGAATCTGATGCAGACGGAGCAGCCGCACAAGGAATGAACAATGGAATTCTTTACCTGATGGCTTTTCCTTATATAATGGTAGGAATTATTGGATATGTAGTTTATAAAAGCAGACAAAAAGCTAAAAGTGAAGAATTGGAATCATAAGACCATTAATCAATCTTTTCATTTTATCCGCAACGGCGGAAGAAGAAGAGTGAAAAGAATCTTTCAAGATATGGTGGAATTTTAAATTAACATCTCTTTCACACTTTTTTGTGTAACTATCTATAATATTGTAGACTACTTACATTGCCTAACCCATCCCCCTGATTAAAATTTTACAATAGTATGATTGAAATAAAATCGCTTCATAAGTCCTATAAAACCGGCAGCACCTCCTTACACGTTTTAAAAGGCATTGATTTTTCCGTTAAGGAAGGTGAAATGGTTTCCATTATGGGATCATCGGGTTCGGGAAAATCAACACTGCTAAACATCCTGGGCATACTTGATGAAGCTGATGAGGGTACTTACACCCTGGATGGGGTGCTTATTAAAAACCTGAATGAAAAACTGGCTGCCCGTTACCGGAACAAATTTCTTGGGTTTGTATTTCAGTCGTTTAACTTGATAAATTATAAAAGTGCCATTGATAATGTAGCCATGCCACTTTATTATCAAGGGATGAAACGCAATGAACGCAATGATAGAGCGATGCACTACCTCGAAAAAGTGGGACTGGCTGATTGGGCGGCCCACTTGCCCAACGAACTCTCAGGAGGGCAAAAACAACGTGTGGCAATTGCTCGTGCCCTGGCTTCAGATCCCAAAGTACTTCTTGCCGATGAGCCCACAGGGGCACTTGACAGCAAAACCTCTTATGAAGTGATGGAGCTCATCCAAGGAATCAATGATGAAGGCAAAACCATTTTAATCGTTACCCACGAAGATGACATTGCACATATGACCAAACGAATTGTCCACCTGAAAGACGGTTTGATTATCGACGATACCCCCGTAAAGCAAGTAAGAGCTAAAGCCGAACACCATGTTTAATCTGGAACGCTGGCAGGAAATCTTTGAAGCCATTCGCAAAAACAAATTGCGAACCTTCCTTACCGGGCTTTCAGTAGCTTCGGGGATATTTATTTTGGTCATCCTGCTCGCCATTGGAAAAGGAATGGAAAACGGTGTTGCCGAAGAATTTAAACGCGATGCCGAAAATCGAATCAGCGTCTGGACTGGAGTGACCTCACAAGGCTACAAAGGCCTGAATCCCGGAAGGTTTATTCAGCTTAAAAATCAAGATTTTGACCAAACAGTGCTGAAATATCAGGACCAATTGGAATACAAATCGTCCATGTTCAGGATATGGTCCGGGCTTACCGTTTATGAAAATGAGTCTAACAGTTACCGAATAGAGGGAGTGCAGCCTGATTTTCAGTTTATTGAAAACGCCTCCATGACCAAAGGAAGATTCCTCAATTTTTTGGATCATCAAAATTATGAGAAAGTGGCAGTCATTGGTCACAAAGTTTACACTGATTTGTTCAAGGGAAAAAACGCTATTGATGAATACATTGATATAACCGGCATCAAGTTTAAGGTAGTGGGCGTGTTTACAGACCCGGGTGGTGAACGGGAAGAATCTAGGATCTATATGCCACTTTCAACAAGCCAACGCGTTTATAATGCCGGTGAAAATATCAGAAACCTGTCTTTTACACTTCATAGTACCGGCAATTTTGAAAAAGATGTAAAAGCATCTGAAGAGTTTGTAGCCCAACTCACAAACCAGTTAAAAACCAGACACACCATTGCGCCCACTGATACTCGTGCAGTGACTGTAAACAGCAACCTTGAGAACGCCAAAAGGTTTTACAGTCTGAACAATATGATAAGTATATTCTTCTGGGGAGTGGGCATTTGCACTATAATCGCAGGTGTGGTAGGGGTGAGTAACATTATGCTCATTATCGTAAAAGAACGCACCAAGGAAATCGGTATCAGAAAAGCCATTGGTGCTGAACCCTGGTCGATTGTCGGGATGATACTGCACGAGTCCATTTTTATCACAGCCATAGCAGGTTTTACCGGATTGATTTTTGGCCTCGGGTTGCTTGAACTCGTTGGGCCACACATACAAATGAATTATATTTTAAACCCCTCTGTAGACTTTACAACTGCATTAATCACAGTGTTTATTTTAATCGTTGCCGGAGCCGTTGCAGGCTTTTTCCCTGCATACCGTGCAGCAAGTATAAAACCCATTGAAGCCCTTAACGATGAGTAAACTCTTTAGCAGAGACAGTTGGCAGGAAATTTTGGAAGCCCTCAGTGCAAACTGGTTCAGGACGCTGCTCACGGCATTTGGTGTGCTTTGGGGGATTTTTATTTTGGTCATCCTGCTTGCCGCAGGCAAAGGATTGGAAAACGGAGTGAAAAAGGGTTTTGAAGGTACAGCTACTAACTCCATGTTTATGTGGTCGCAAACTGCCTCAAGACCTTATAAAGGCTTGCCCAGAGGTCGTCGTTACAACTTCAGGATAGACGATGTCCAGGCTTTAAAAAATCAGCTTCCGGATTTAAAATATGTTTCTCCCAGAAACCAGCTCGGTGGATTCGGTGGAGCAAATAATGTGGTGCGCGGACTGCAAACAGGCGCATACAATGTCTATGGCGATTACCCCGAAATCATCGAGCAGCAGCCAATGCACGTTACCTCGGGAAGATTTATCAATTATGCTGACATCCACGAAAAACGAAAAGTCGCCGTAATTGGTGAAGCAGTTAGAAATGAAATGTTTGAACCCGGAGAAAACCCCATTGGAGAGTACATCAAAATCAATGAGGTCAACTTTATGGTAATTGGTACTTACCGAAGAAAAAGCAACAACAGCGGCAATGTGGAAGAAGGCCAGAAAGAAATATTTGTTCCCTTCACCAGCTTTTCACAAGCGTTTAACCGGGGAGATGTAGTGGGCTGGATGGCAATTACAGCTCACGACCACGCTTCTATTACAGACCTTAAAGAAACCGTGTTTGAAATTATGAAATCCAGACACAGCATCCACCCTGATGATGACAGGGCCATAGGCCATTTTGATTTGTTTGTGGAATACAGTAAAGTCAACGGTTTGTTCATTGCACTCAATGCCATTGCTTACTTTGTCGGAATTTTGATCCTGCTTTCCGGAATTATTGGCATCAGTAACATTATGCTGATTGTTGTAAAAGAACGCACCAAAGAAATCGGGATCCGCAGGGCTTTGGGGGCAACCCCATGGAACATCCGCTCACAAGTGCTGTTGGAATCCATATTTTTAACCATCCTTTCCGGTATGGCCGGAATAGCCATGGCAACAGGATTACTGGCCATAGTGAATAAAGTACTTGAGCAAAATCCGTCACCCGATACCATGTTTGCCAACCCCAGTGTAAATTTGTTTGTAATCGGGGTGGCACTTACCATATTAGTACTCTCAGGATTATTGGCCGGACTCATCCCGGCACAAAACGCCATAAAAGTAAAACCAGTAGACGCATTAAGAACCGAATAAATAAAATAGACCCTTCAAACAATGAAAAAATCAGTCACCATCATCATTCTTTTAGTCATCGTTGTCACCTTTGTGGGGGCATTGTATTATCTGTACCAAAAAAATGCACAAGACCCTACGATTTACACAACAGACTCCCCTGAAACCAAAACCATCGTAAAAAGAACTGTGGCCACGGGAAGCATTTTACCCAGGGATGAAGTTTTAATCAAGCCCAATATTTCCGGAATTGTGGAAGAAATTTTTATTGAGCCGGGGGAGCATGTAAAAACCGGTGATTTAATTGCCCGCCTTAGGATAGTGCCTAACCTGACCAATCTGGCAAGTACCCAAAACCAGGTGAGTACGGCCAAAATTGCTTTGGACAACCAAAAGCGAAACTTTGAAAGACAAAAAACACTTTTTGAAAGAGGGGTTATTTCAGCAAACGATTTTGAGCAGGCTGAAGTGGCATACCTGCAGGCAGAACAAACTTATAACGCTGCACGCCAAACCTTCGATATAGTTAAAACCGGAACAACCAGAGGCTTGGGGAGTTCAGCCAATACCGAAATCAGGGCCACCGTTTCCGGAATGGTGCTGGAAGTGCCCGTGAAAGTAGGCAATCAGGTGATTGAAAGCAATAACTTCAACGAAGGTACCACCATCGCCGCCATAGCCGATGTAACCAATATGATTTTTGAAGGTAAGGTGGACGAATCTGAAGTAGGTAAAATCAAAGAAGGACTCCCTTTGGAAATTACAGTTGGAGCAATTGATAATAAAACTTTTGATGCCGTATTGGATTTTATCGCCCCAAAGGGAAATCTTGAAAGCGGTGCCATTCAATTTGAAATCAGGGGAACACTTCAAAACCTCGACTCCACATTTATCAGGGCCGGATTGAGTGCCAACGCGTCAATTATCCTTGAAAGGGCCGATGAGGTTTTAGCTCTAAAAGAAAGCTTAGTTCAATTTGACGGTACAACCCAAAAACCTTTTGTGGAAATTGAAAATGGAAACCAAAATTTTGAAAGAAGGGAAGTAGAACTTGGCATAAGCGATGGTATTTATGTGGAAATAAAAAGCGGAATTTCAAAAGATGACAAAGTTAAAGTCTGGAACCCTATAGTATCACCTTTTGCAACCCGTTAACTTTTTTTGTAACAAATTGAAATAGTTAAAGACATATTCATTGACATTGTAATTATGAAAAAATTAGTCCTAACCACTTTTGCGATATTAGTAGCCATTCAGTTGTTTTCACAACAAAAACAATGGACTTTGGAAGAAGCAGTAGCTTATGCTATTGAAAATAATATCACCATCAAACAATCTGAACTGGATTTAAAACTGGCAGACATACAGGAGAGTGACGCATTTTACAGATTATTCCCAAATTTGAACGGAAATGCCACCTTTACCTCAAATACAGGAAACAACATCAACCCAGCAACCAACGTTTCTGAAAGTTTTTCGTTTCTTTCATTTTCAACAGGTATTCAAACAAATGTTACATTATTTGACGGCTTGAGAAACATCAGGCAGTTGCAGTATGCAAGAATGGCCCAGGTAGCCGGGCAATACAATCTTGATAAAATGAAAGACGACATTGCACTTTTTGTAGCCAATGCCTACCTGCAAATCCTTTTTAATAAGGAAAACTTAAAAGTGCTAAAATCACAGAATGAAATTACAAAACAACAATTGCAACAAACCAATGAACTTGTAGATGCCGGTGTAATTCCAAGAGGTGATTTGCTTGAAATTAAAGCAACATTGGCCAATGACGAGCAAAGAATAGTGATTGCAGAAAACCAGATTAGGATTGCTTTGATTAACCTGGCTCAAATCCTGCTGATAAAAGACTATGAAAATTTTGATATTGCAGATGACGAATATGAAATACCCATTTCATCCATTCTAGAGCAGCCGGTATCTGCCATCATTCAAAAAGCTAAAGAAACCCGTTTTGAAACCAAAATAGCTGAGCAAAATGTAATGCTTGCTGAAAAGGAATTGCAAATTTCCAGAGGAGCTTATACACCCACACTGACTGCTTTTGCGGGATACAGCACCAGTTGGATTGATAACGATTTTTTTGACCGTTCTTTTTCACAACAGTTTTCAGACAATGCCGGAACTAGGGTAGGGCTACAGCTTCAGGTGCCCATTTTTAATGGGTTTGCTGTACGCAATAACGTAAAGCGTAGCTTTATCAATATTGAAAGAGCCAACTTGCAAAAAGAACAGGCAGAGCTTGACCTTGAGTCTAACGTCTATCAGGCCTACACCGATTTACAAGGCGCCAAAAAAGCCTATGAATCAGCCTTGGTAGCCGAAGATGCACAATCACAGGCCTATGATTACTCTAGGGAGCGATTTGAGGTGGGCATCATCAACTCGTTTGAGTTTAGTCAAGCCTTGCTGCGTTATGAAAATGCACAGTCAGAAGTTTTAAGAACTAAATACGATTACATTTTCAAGCTAAAATTACTTGAATTGTACTTTGGAATACCATTATACTAATCTTTAGGATTATGAACAAGCAAACAAAAATCATCATCGCAGTTATTGTAGTACTTATTTTAATACTCATTGTTGGTAAAAAACAAGGATGGTTTGGGAAAACCGGAAATTTCAAAGAAGTTGAAATTTCAAAAATTGAGCCCATTACCATTATTGAAACAGTTGCAGCAACCGGAAAAATCCAGCCTGAAACTGAAATAAAAATTTCTTCGGAAGTATCTGGCGAAATTATTGCACTGCCTATCATTGAAGGACAACAGGTGAAAAAAGGTGATTTGCTCGTTAAAATCAATCCCGATTTATACCAGTCCGGTTTGCAGCGCTCACAGGCAGCTCATCAAAATATGAGGGCGATGTACAACCAGACCCAAGCCGCACTCAATGAGGCTGAGTTGAATTACAACAGAAACAAAACCCTTTTTGACAGAGGTGTTATATCCAAAGCCGAATGGGACAGGGCAGTAGCAGCTTATGAATCTGCAAAAGCTTCTAAAGAGTCTGCTTATTTCAATATTCAAAGTGCATTGGCAACTGTTAATGAAGCACGTGATAACCTCGCTAGAACAACCATTTATGCCCCCATCGACGGGACAATTTCAAAGCTGGGTGTTGAACTGGGTGAGCGCGTAGTGGGAACTCAGCAAATGGCTGGAACTGAAATCCTGAGAGTAGCCAACCTGAACAGTATGGAGGTAGAGGTCGATGTAAACGAAAATGATATTGTAAAAGTAAACATCGGCGATTCTGCAAAAGTAGAAGTTGATGCTTATTTGAGAAGGGAATTTAAAGGCATTGTTACCTCAATAGCAAATTCAGCCGAACAAACTTTGACTGCAGACCAGGTTACCAATTTTAAAGTAAAAGTGAGAATCCTTCCGGAGTCTTATGAAGATTTAGTCCAGGACAGACCCGAAAACTTTTCCCCGTTCAGGCCGGGAATGACCGCGACTGTGGACATTATTACGAATAAAAGGGAAAATGTGTTGGGAGTTCCAATTAGTTCTATAGTTATTAAAACCGATACTTCATCCACCAAACAAACAACTGTCTCTAGAGATTTACTCAGTTCTGAGCGTTTTGAATGTATTTTTATCAAAAGCGGGGACGAAGCCAAATTAAGAGTAGTTGAAACCGGTATTCAGGACAACCAGTATATTGAAATTGTAAAAGGGCTTGAAGAAGGAGAAGAAGTCATCATCGGTCCCTACAACACAGTGACCAAGTCGCTCAGAGGCGGAGATAAAATTGAAGTAACCAAAAAGGAATAAGACTGCTCCTAAGACTGTCCCTGAGTGGAGCGATGCACTGAGCCTGTCGAAGTATCGAAAGGTGAGCTGAAGCTTTTCTACTTTTTGTGTAAACTTTGTGCCCCTGCCTGCGGCAGGCAGGTTAGAGTCTTAGTGGCATTTTTCCATTCTCCAACGTTACTAAATATGAAATTAATTCCATCTCCTCTTAAATTTTCTTTTACTTTGCACTTCAATTATTGATTTACCGAAATGGCCTACATTCTTTGTATTGAAACCACCACGACCAACTGCTCTGTAAGCATCTCTAAGGACGGTAAAACCATTGCTTTACAGGAAGAAAACAGGGAAAATTACTCCCATTCAGAGAATTTACACGGGTTCATTTCAAAGGCTCTTGAACAGGCAAAGGTTTCTAAGTCACAATTAAATGCTGTCGCTGTGAGCAGGGGCCCCGGTTCTTACACGGGTTTACGCATCGGTGTTTCAGCAGCCAAAGGTTTGTGTTTTGCACTGGATATTCCTTTAGTTTCGATTGATACACTTCAAGCTTTTGCTTATGAGGTAACCGACGAAACTGATTATATCATCCCAATGCTCGACGCAAGACGTATGGAGGTTTATGCCTGTGTTTTTGATGGCAATAAAAACAAACTGGAAAAGATAAAAGCAGTAATACTTGATGAAAATTCTTTTGCCGAATACCTTGAAAAAGGCAAGGTGATTTTTTTGGGAAATGCCAATGAAAAGTTTAAACCGGTCTGCAATCACCCAAATGCAGGTTTTCTTGATGCTAAACTTCCTTCAGCAAATGATATGGCCTCTCTAGCCGATTATAAGTACAAAAAAAGCGACTTTGAAGATGTCGCTTATTTTGAACCGTATTATTTAAAAGATTTTATCGGGGGCTAAAAAGTGTTGTTGTAATATTCAACCAAAAGTATTAAATCTTCCTCTCTGTTGATGTTTAGGTTGTTGGCGCTAGCATATTTTCTCAAATCATTTCTTTTGTCACCGGCTATTGCTTGAAACTTTCTATTGCGTGAGTTTGGCAATTCGGTAAACTCTCCCTTACTGTTTACTATGTAATAGGCACTTTCATTGACCAACCTGTTTGGAACATTTCCTGTCATCATATTGACTGACTTTTGTCCTTCAACAAACTTTTTAGTATATTTTTTATAAAGGTTTATTTTTTCACCTTCAAATAAAACGTTGTAGTAACCTCCCACACCATCACCCGGAATTACATAGGTAAAGATGTTATCTCCAATTTTCACATAAACCTCAGGAGCTTTTCTAACTGCCTGAACCCTGTCGTCTCTTTCGTTGGGGGATTGTTTGATTTGAAATTCGTCATGAACGGCATTGTAGCGCAAATATACATTTGAAGCAACTACAGTATTCTCGTTTATTAAGCTTCCACCTTCAAAATGCTCATTCAAATAAGGAGTTCCGGTAGTATTTTGACTGTTATATTGATTCGCTCTTGTAGTGAAGTTTTGTAAATCAAGACTGGCATTTGAACCATTTTGTGAATTGATTTCTTGATATTGTTGTGCAAACTGCGGTGTGGTTAATAAAATTGCTGTAATAAGCGCAATTGATTTTAATCTAAGCATTTGGGAAATAGTTTTATTAGAATTTTAAAAAAGACAAGTGCGAATATAAAACTTTTATCTAAAGTCACTTGTTAATTAACTTACATATTAATGTTAAAATTTTTATTTTAAATGCAAAAAGTAAATGAATAAGGTGTGTTGGTATAATCAACACACCTTATTCATTTTATATTTTTTTATAAAGTGTTATAGTGATTCACAATTTGAATGATGTGACTTTCATTTCTCACATCTAGGTTTTTATCTCTAATATAGTTGGAGATTTCCCGTTCTTTTCCAATAAAAGCATTTGAAAAATTTCTGGGTCTGGATGGAATTTCTACAAAACGCCCGTCATGCAGGACTAAATAATAAACCGGATTGTCTGAAAATCTGGCCGGAACATCTCTTGTTAAAGAAGTCGTTGCTTTTTGCTCAGGAGTAAACCTCTTGTTGTATTTTTTAAACAAATCATGCCTCTCTCCTCTTAGCAGTACTTCAAAGTAACCGCCTTTTTCAACTCCTCCCTGATATGGAACAAAAACAAACACTTTATTCCCTATTCTCACATCAACCTCCGGGCTTTTCATTAATGCACTGGAATCTGAATCTGGAGTCTCAAATGAAGGCTTAAACTCCATTTCGTCAACAAGTGCATTGTATCTCAAAGGAACATTGTCTGCTATCAATCGATTGTTGTGGTAAATCTCTCCGGCCAAAAAGCTCGGGTTAACATAAGGACTTCCGGTATAGTTTAGTGTTTCAAGATTGATGTCCTCATATTTTACGGTTTTATCAAACTGGTATTGTGAAAGATACTCAAGCAAAGCAGCTTGTCTTGTTTGCTGTGCATGTACGTTAAAAAAGAAAAGTCCTATAAGAACCGATAAAAAGAAAGTTTTCATTTTTTATATTATTAAGTTATTAAATTTTCAAAGGGCATAAACAAAAGTACAATTTAATCTATGTTTGAAAAATTACTGTAGGTGTATTTTATAAATATATGCCTTGAATTTATAAATCTCATCAGCTTATGTATAATATTAAGATGAAATGGGGAGTATTAAGGATACTCTATAGTTAAAATTATTTACCTTGCCATAATTATAGAGATTTCTTGCTGTGATAAACCTTAATTTTTCTTGTCTCATGGGTGTTGTTTGCCTACTCTTTCTTAATGTTGAGAGTGGGGTTTCCCCTGAAGTGACAGCTAAGGCAAACGTTTTTAATACTTCTCAAACTGAAAAAATCATTGATAGTAAGTCTCTGGAATATTCAGATGATACAATCACAACCAGGCTTTCTTTATTGATAAATAACCTGCGATTATCTGAGGATGTTCCTTCAAGTGCATTAGATTACTTAAGCATGTCAACAACTTTTTTGGATGCCCAGGAGTATAAAAACGCATTGGATGCTGCTTTGATTGCATACCACCTTTCAAAAAATGAAGAAAAATTTGATTTAAAAATTAGTTCACTTTTAATTATTTCTCAAATCAATGTATTCTGGAACAATCCTGAAACAGGAATTTCTATTTATGATAGAGTTGATGAACTTTTAAAAGAACAGAGAGTTGAAGTTGAAGTGCAACTACAGTTTCTGCTGCTTCTGGGAAAATCAAATGCATATTTAAAGTTAAACAACCCAGATGAGGCTTTAAAAATTATTGAGAAAGCTTTTAATTTAGCACCGGTTATTACAAACAAGACAATCTACAATGAGTTTGTTTGGAATACAGGGCACGCATTTTTTCAAAAAGGGGAGTATCAAATGGCTTTTGATAATTTTGAAAAAGCGGTTTCAAACTCTGGTTCTACCTATTTTAAATTTCTCTCAAAATTTTACAAAGCTCAATTCTTGCAATCTGAAGGAAATACAGAGGAGGCTGTCAACCTTTATCTTGAAATTGATAGTTTACTTGCTTTTCAAGATGAACGATTTCCGGAGAGAAAAGATATTTATAATGCCATTAATGATTATTACCAACTCAAAGATGATCGCGCCTCACAATTCCTGTATTTAAATAAGTTCCTACGTGAAATCAATTCATATTCAGAAACTACTTTTTATATTCAAAAAAACACCAGTGAGTTTTTCGTAATTCCTGAAATGATTAGGAAAAAGCAGACTGAAATTGACCTTCTGAAATCTTCTAAATTTAGAAACATTTTAATACTAATTGTGATTTGTGTTTTATTATTTATTGCTTTGTTTTTGTTGTATTTCCAGTATAAAAGGAACAAACTCTATCAGGAAAGGTTTAAAAAACTGATGAGTGAAAGCCAGGATGCAAATGCTGAAAAGCGAGATTCAAATTCTTCAGACCTTTCAGTTGAGACAATTAGTGAGATTCTTCAAAAGTTAGATAAATTTGAAAAAAACAAAGAGTTTCTGGACAAAACTATTTCACTGCACGAAATTTCCAAGCAATTCAATACAAATTCCACTTACCTCTCAAAAGTGGTCAACCTAAAAAAAGACAAAAACTTTTCAAATTACATCAATCAGTTAAGGATAGAATACTGTTTGAGTTTACTTAAAGCAGATAAGAAGGTTCAAAATTATTCCATTAAAGCCATAGCAGAAGAATGTGGTTTTAATACAGCACAATCCTTCTCAAATGCTTTTTTTAAATACACCGGTATTTACCCGTCTTACTTTATTGAGCAGTTGAAGAAAACTGATAAGAATTAAACTACTCTTTTTTTAAATGGTCAATGTTATAGTGATGCACATCTCTTTGAGGGAAAGGAATCACTATGCCTGCTGCTTCAAGCCTTGATTTTGCTTCCTCAATGGTGTAGAAGTGGCAGGGCCAGAAATGTTCATTCAGTGCCCAAAACCTCACGGTCAAATCTACTGAGCTGTCTGCCAAATCGGCTACAAACACCACAGGTTCCGGTTCGGGTAGTATGTTTTCCTGTTCTTTCATCAGTTGAACAAGTACCTCTTTTGCTTTTTTAATATCTGAGTCGTAAGAAATTCCAATGGTAATAACATCCCGACGTCTGCCTTGTGAGGTAAAATTAATGATGTTGTCGTTGGAGAGTTTTCCATTAGGTATAACAACCAGTTGGTTGTTTACAGTGAGCATTTTAGTGTAAAAAATGGAAATCTCTTTCACGGTTCCTGTTTGTCCCTGAGCTTCAATAAACTCACCCACTTTGAAGGGTTTGAAAATCATCAATAAAACCCCTCCTGCAAAATTTGCCAAAGACCCCTGAAGCGCTAAACCTACTGCCAGTCCGGCGGCACCCAGTAAAGCGACTAGCGAAGTAGTTTCAACCCCTAGTTGGGATATGACAATTACAAACAGTAAAACTTTTAATGTCCAACCAATTATATCAAGAAGAAACCGCTCCAGCGTGGGCTCAAAATTTCTATTTTGAAATAGTTTTTTTGTTAGTCTTTTTATTAGTTTAATTGCCCATAAGCCGGCAAATAAAATAATAATCGAAATTAAAATGTTCGGAAGATAGTCAAGTAGTGTTTCTCCGTATTTTACAATGTATTCATCAATTAATTCCATAAATTATTTCAGATATAAGACAAAGGCAAATTTAATGAAGGTAGGCGCATTTAACAAACTCAAGCACTAAACTTGGGATATTGTTAACAAAATCATTGGATTCATTTAAGAATTAAATATATTAAAGAAGAGTATCTAGGTGAACTATTAATTTTATTAAATCTTTTTCTTCATTTAAATTGAGCTTATTGAGTTGAATGAATTTTTGAAGCTCAATTTTTTCAAGGTTTATAGCGTTTAATTTTCTGGCCTGAGAGCCTTTAAGTTCAATCAACTCACCGGTAGGCGATAGATAAAAATAAGAATGTCTATCGAGAAATCTTCTGGGGGAGTCAATTTCAAATGAAGTCCTCGCGATGCGACCTTCAGTAAATCTCTTATCGGTTTTCTTATACAGGTTAACATTTAATCCCCTGAAAAGAACCTCAAAATAACTTCCATTTTCAGTGTCCTTAGGATGAAAAACAAAATCATATTCTTGATCTCCAATTTTTAAAATCAAGTCAGGAGTTTTATTTAAAAAACCGATTAATGAATCGTGATCAGTTAAAAATTCTTTAAACTCCATGATTTCGTGGTAAGCATTGAAACGCATAAATAGCCCTTCATAAACTTCGCCACCGGTTGTGTATATTGTTGTTTGTTGAAAATTTTCATTGATGTATGGTGTCCCAATGGTTCTAATGTAGGGGGCATCATCGAGATTTCTATTATCACTCATGTAATAAACGTCGATATTCCTTCCATCAGGGCTTCGCCATTTTTTAAAAAATTCAAGCTGATTGTCCTGAGCAGTAAGATTACAGCAAATTAGAATAAAAAAAAGGGTTTTAAAGTGAAGCTTAAGCATCTTTAACTAGGATGATTAATTGTTATAAAATCTCATTAAAATACTTCACAATTTTTTTCAGGTCATTCTCATTTCTAAGGTCTAGCCTGTTACTTCTAATATAAGTGTCAATCTCTTTATCATGTTCTTTGAAAACAGCAACAAAACGTCTTCGGTTATTGGGCAATTCATAAAATACACCGCGGTTGCTCACGAGATAAAATGTGTCTGTTCTATCAAAACGAGCCGGCTGGTCGCGTTGGTAAGTGGTTTCAGCAAATCGTTTTTCAACATAATTTACTCTTGATTTTTTGTATAAATCAAAATGTTCCCCTTCATGTGCCACATTAAAATAACCACTTAGGTCAGCAGATGAAAGGTTTTCAACAAAAACATATACATCCGGTCCAATTTTCGCAAAAACATTCGGTGATTTTCCCAACACGTTAATATTTTGTTGATTTGGGTCATGAGAGGTGTTTATTTCGATTTCATCAGCAAAAATATTGTAACGCATTGGTATATTTGAAGCAGTTAGCTCATTGTTTGAATATATGAAACCGGGTTGAAAATAATTTTCTTCATAAGGGGAGCCGTTTATGTTTTTAAGGTCTTCAATTGAAATGCCATACATCCCAAAAAATTGATCTACAACCAATGATGCATCTAGCATTTTTGCATATGCTGATTCATTAATTTGACTGTAAGTTGTATAAGTTAAGGTTAAAGTGAAAAAAAATAAGAGTGTAGCTTTCATGATAAATTTAATATTTTTTGTTAATCAATTTAAAAACAGCCTCAGTGTCCTCAACCGGAAGCCTGCAACTGCCTTTTTCACAAACATAAACCATAGTTTTATTATTTACAAACCTATTGATTGTTAAAGGTAAATTATTCTCAGAATTACTGCCGGCAAACAATGCATTTGGTAAGTATTGGGCATTGAGTTGCTCTTTTTTGTTCAAGGCATCTTTCCCCATTAAAACCACCTCGTAAAAAGAATGTGTATGCTGCATCATTAAATCCAGCCAATTTGAACATCCGGGTGGGTAATGCTCAATTTCAGGCAAAACATTTTTCAGCATTTGAAGGGAGCTCTCGATGTATTTTTCCTCAAAATAAAAAGTACCCAGCCAAAATAAATTTTTTGCCATTACCGAATTTGATGCAGGAATAACATTGTCGCGCACTTCCAAGGTTTTTGAAATCAGTTGCTCATCTGCCGTCTCCGAAAAGAAAAACATCCCGCTTTTACTGTCAAAAAACTTATCAAAACATGTGTCTGCCAGTTTTTTCGCACGATGAACCCAGTGTTCATCAAAGGTGTTTTCGTAAAGTGTTATAAATGCCGAAATTAAATGGGCATAATCTTCCAGAAAGGCATCTATAGCTACTTTGCCATTGGTGCTTGTTCTCATTAGATTTTGTTCATCCTCCCAGAGGTTTTCACAAATAAATAGTGCATTTTTTAGTGCTGTTTCAAGAAACACGGGTTCCTGAAATGCCTTGAAAGCATCTGCAAACCCTTTAATCATCATGCCGTTCCATGAGGTAATGATTTTGTTATCAAGTCTTGGTCGGTTTTTCCTTGTGCGGTGCCTGAGAAGTGTTTTTTTCCAATACCTTTTTTTGGCATCCAAATCGGAAATTGATAAATTGTGTTTTGCGCAAAACTCATCATCAGCTTGGGTTCTGATGAGAACATAATGTTCATTTTCCCATAACCCAAAATCGTTGACGTTATAATAGTCTGAAAAAAGCTCAAAACCTTTCTTAATTTCCTCTTGCAATTCCTTTTTCGTGAAAACGTAATAAGCGCCCTCTTCAAGAACTCCATAAGTGTTGATACTATCGGCGTCGAGTGCACTGTAAAATCCGCCACCGGGATGAGACAGCTCGCGGTTCACAAACTGAAGGGTTTCATAAACCACCTCTTTATACAAGGGGTTTTTGTATAATAAAAAAGCATCGCTGTACAAACTCACCAATTGGGCATTGTCATACAGCATTTTTTCAAAGTGGGGCACGTGCCACCGCTCATCTACCGAGTATCTTGAAAAACCGCCGTTAATATGGTCAAAAATGCCGCCATAAGCCATTTTGGTAAGCGAAAGATTGACATAATCCATTAATTGAGCATCAGAGTTTTGGAATGCATAACGCATCAAAAAATGCAGGTTGTTGGGCATCATAAATTTGGGGGCACGTTTTGTCCCGCCATAATCATGGTCAAATTGCCTGCTCCAGTAGTTGAGGTGCTCCCGGTAATCAAAATCTTTGAAATCAACTTTAGTGGTGTTTTTTGAAACGATGTCCATGGTTTTTAAACCCTGCTCCAGTTTTGTGGCATAATCGGTTAGGGTTTCGGGTTGAGTTTTATGCAGTTTTTGTAACTGCATCAATACTTCTGTCCATTGGTCTTTTTTGACAAAAGTGGCTCCCCAGACAGGCCTTCCGTCAGGCAATGCAACTATATTTAAAGGCCAGCCACCGGCGCCGGTCATCAATTGCAAGGCGTTCATATATACCTGGTCGACATCGGGGCGTTCTTCACGATCCACCTTAATATTGATGAAATGTTGATTCATCACTTTGGCCACTTGTTCATCTTCAAAGCATTCGTGTTCCATCACATGACACCAGTGGCAGGTGGAATAACCAATGCTGATTAGAAGCAATTTGTTTTCAGCTTTTGCTTTAGCTAAAATGTCCTTTTTCCAGGCAAACCAATTGACAGGATTGTGTGCATGCTGTAGCAAATAAGGGCTGGTTTCGTTTATGAGTGGGTTTGTGTGCATAGGGATATTTTTTAATCAAAAGTAAGAAGGCCTGCTCTTCAAAATACGGATTTATCAAATATAAAATAAAATGATTTGAATACAGTAGTGTCCACTAAAATGCCACTAATGCACGAATATTTTAATATTGATTTCAGCAGTAATAATAAGTTGGTGTACTTCAGGTTATTAACTATACAATGAGCAAGAGCCCCGTTAGGGGCAACCTGTTTATAAAAAAGAACCCCCACAGTCGTACTAAAGCCCCGTAGGTGCGACCTGTATTGGGTTTCAGAATATTTTGTAGTTTTTTACCGGACAACAATGATTTGAAAAAGAAAAAAGCAACACGTGTGTGTCGCTTTTCATGCTTAATACTTGGTTAGATTAATTGACTTCAAAAGTGATTTTTGCATTCACTCTGTATGATGTTATATGGTTGTTTTCAACTACTGCACTTTGCTCATTTACATAAACCGAGCGGATGTTTTTAACTGTTTTTGAAGCATGGGTAACCGCCCTTTGAGCAGCATCTTCCCACCCTTTTTCTGAACTGGATAAAATTTCAATGACTTTTAAGACTGGCATAATGTTTTGATTTTTAAGGTTAAACTTGCTTAAAGGTACATTATGTCAAAGGGAAAAACGAGTTATTGAAGTTAAAGCTTTGTGAAGATGTGATTTTTTTAACCATTAATCGCCACTACCTGAAGCTCATCGTCATTCAACATGTCTTTGAGCATGGTTTCAATTCCGTTTTTTAGGGTGACCGTTGAAGAAGGACAGCCGCTACAGGCTCCCTGAAGTACGACTTTTACAGTCTTTGTTGTTTCATCAAATGATTGAAAGGCAATATTGCCACCATCGCTGGCTACGGCCGGCTTGACATACTCATTGAGTATGGAAACAATTTGTTTTGAAAAGTCATCTAATGGCGGGGCAGAAACTTTGCTTTTTTCAGCTTTCTTTTTTTCTTGCGTAAGTATGTCGTCCTTAAGTAATTCCTTGCCCTCTTCGATGTATTTTCTGATGAATTCCCTCAATTCCAAACTCACTTCCTGCCATTCCACAACATCATATTTAGTAACCGAAATATAATTTGCACTGATAAAGACCTCCTTCACAAAAGAGAAATGAAATAAAGCCTGAGCAATTGGTGCGTGTTTAGCTTCTTCAATGTTTTTAAATTCAAATGTACCGTCAACTAGTGGTTTGTTGGCAACAAATTTTAAAACAGTGGGGTTGGGGGTGCTTTCAGCATAGACTGAAACCGGAATCTTTTTTGAAGTTTCATCAACTTCAACAATAATTTTGCCTGAATTGAGGTAGTTTTCAATTTGTTCAGCGACTTCCATTTCAATATCTTCCCATTCAACAATGGAGAATTTTTCAATAGCAACAAAATTTTGTGCGATATAAACCGTTTTAACAAAAGGCAAATAAAAAAGTTGTTGAGCCAGAGGACTTGGTTTGGCTTCGTCAATGTTTTTAAATTCAAAACTTCTTGATGTAACCAAAAACTGATTGGCAACAAACTTTTTGATATTTGGATTGGAGGTAGGCTCAATTTTTATGTTAAAAATAGACATTACAAGTTTTTTTTTGCAAATCTATAAAATAAAAACAGAGCAATTCAATATATTTGGCAACTTAACTATTTATGAAGTCATTAAAGTTATTAAAGCTAAGGTAATCCCCGTCATGAAAAAATTACTACTCTCATTAATTTTTATAATACCTCTCAGTGTTCTTTCTCAACCAATAACGGTTGATGTGTCAACATATACTCATCAACAGCTCATTACAGATGTGCTTATCAATAACCCCTGTGCCATTGTTGGAAATATAACTTCACAAACAGGGACAGATTTTGGAATGGCAAATGGGATTGGGTATTTTGAAAATACAGATCCTAACTTTCCAATGAGTGATGGAATAATTTTGGCAACCGGAAACGTGTTGCAGGCTCCGGGACCATTTACGGTCCCAGATTCACCGACTTGGTCTAATGGCGGTAGCGGATGGCCGGGAGACCCCCAATTGTTTAATTATATTCAAGGACTTGGTATTGACCCCACTCTTACTTCTTATAATGATGCTTCTATAATGGAGTTTGATTTCACTCCTCTAAATGATTCCATTAGTTTTAATTTTGTTTTCGGATCCAATGAATATGGTACTTTTCAGTGTTCTTATGCCGATGCTTTTGCTTTTTTTCTTGAGAACACAGATACCGGTGAAATTATTAATATGGCGTTGGTTCCCAATACTCCGGGAGAAGTGCCAATTTCCGTCTTGACAATCAGGGACCAAGCCCACAATGGTTCTTGTTCATCTGTAAACCCTGAATATTTTGGTGTTTTTTATGGAGCATCTGGTATGCCAACTACAACAGCACCGGTAAACCTTAGAGGTCACACGGTTTTAATGCAGGCCTGGTCCTATGTGGTGCCAAACACCCAATACAGAATGAAACTGGTCATAGCCGATAGAAATGACTCAAGTTATGACTCAGCTGTTTTTATTCAAGGGGGAAGTTTTTTCCTCGGTGTTGATCTTGGGGAAGATATTACTATCGATAATGGTAATGCTGTCTGTTCAACCGAAGCAATAGTAATTGGAATACCCGGAAGCATTGATCCGACCATTTCTTACCAATGGTATGTGTTTGATGAAGGTTTAATGGATTTTGTAATCCTGCCGGGTGAAACAAATTCAACCATAGAAATTACAGAATCTGGAACCTACCAACTTGAAGTGACCTTCTCCAATGGATGTTCTGCAACTGATGAAATCTTTGTCGAATTTGTGCCACAACCCATCGCAGGAGAACCTGACGATTTGATTGAGTGTGACACGTTTCCAAATGATGGTTTTACAGAGTTTATGCTTACAGATGCCGATGACCAGGTCATGGATGGTCAGTCAGATGTTTTTGTAATGTATTTTTTAACTTATGAACTTGCAGAAACTGGTGACCCCGCTGATGAGCTTATAAGCCCCTTTACCAACACCGTTCCAAATAATCAAACCGTTTTTGCCAGACTTCAGGAAACAAGTGATTTTGGCTGTTATGAAATTGTAGAACTCAATCTTCAGGTCATTCCCGCCCCCAACATTGCCTTCCCCATCAGTGACTTTTATGTTTGTGATGACGATGAAGACGGTGTAGAGGTCTTTGATTTGACCAGTAAAGACTCTGAGATTCTCAACGGCATGATCAATATGTGGATTACCTACCACAACACCCTTGCCGATGCCAACGACGGCATCAGTGAAATCACAGATCCGGCGAACTATGTGAGTGGCGGAGGCGGTGAAATCATCTATGTGCGGGTTGAAAACCCGGTAACCGGATGTTACAGTGTGGG
>ERZ869909.548-NODE-548-length-41927-cov-8.089534_pt1 | contig 41927 bp, 46 predicted proteins | sample MGYA00520892_ERZ869909 | MGnify/ENA primary metagenome ERZ869909 (study PRJEB32215, sample SAMEA104723947) | bioreactor metagenome | biome: bioreactor; feature: anaerobic bioreactor; material: water | place: China | collected 2015-03-12 ... | reverse complement strand
TTGAAAATGCGCAGATAGTCAGGGTCACCACACAGGAATATGCCGATGGCGAGCGCCGGATTACAGGTATCGGCGTCCATACGCCTCGCATCGCTTTCCCTGAAGTGATCGGGTTTCCCGCAACGCCCCTTGGCGAGGCGGAGGCAGCACTGGACAGGGTGAATAGCACTTATCCGGTCCGCATATACCGTCACCGGCCTTATGCGCTGGGATGGCGCTGGTTTGATTTTGTGGTTATCGGCGTGACCGCGATCTGCCTCTTGATCATGGCAGCAGGGGCCCTCGCCATCGGGCGCACCGTCCTGCGTGGCCGCCCGCTGCGCAACTAGCGGTTCGGATCGGGAACATCCAGATCGAGAATATCACCGGGTCGGCACTCCAGCGCGGCACAGATGCGCGCCAGCGTTTCAAAGCGCACACCCTTCACCTTGCCGGACCTCAACAAGGAGAGATTGGCTTCGGTGATACCCACGAAAGCCGCCAGATCCTTCGCCTTCATCTTGCGGCGGGCGAGCATGACATCCAGCGTCACAATGATATCGGGGATATCGGGGATATCGGGAATGGGGGGCGTATCGCTCATCACACGAAGCTGTCGCTGTCTTCCTTCAGCGCCACTGCTTCACCCATGACGCGTGACATCACGAAGACGAACACGCCCGCACAGAAGAGCGCGACCGGCGCCTCGTTGAGCTGCAGGGCAAACCCGCGATCCGCCCCGCCGATCCAGTCCAGCAGCGTCGGCCGGAATATCACGAATGCGCCCGCCGCCAGCACGAGCGCGCTGCCGAACTGTTCGATCAGACCGGCATTGCGCCGGGTGAACACCTCGCCGCGGCGGTAATGTCCGCCCAGCCGCAGGAGCGCCACCAGGCCTGGGATCAGGAAAAGGAAGGGCATGATGTGAACCATCCCTGTCAGCCCCGCATTGAGATAACCCAGAGCACCATCAGCCCCCAGAGGGCCCTCGGCGAGGAACTCTACCCACGCGCGGCCCGCATGGATGATCAGAAGCGCCAGCGACAGCAGGCTGACGACATAAAGCATCGAATCCCAACGCATTTTCATCTCTTGCACTCCCGTGTCCGATATGCAGAGAATTTTGTATAACAGAAAAATCTTTCTGTAAAACAATAATTTTTTGGGCCGGCGAACGCACCCTTGTCCGGACAAATCACAGTCTGGGGACATTGCGGAAAACGCCGCGCGGCGCTAGACAGCGACGCGTCATATTTTGCGCCGCAGCACTCCGCTTCCACGGCGCCCCAACCAGCCAAGGAGAGGCCCATGGCCCGCAAGAAGATTGCCCTCATCGGCGCCGGCATGATCGGCGGCACGCTTGCCCACATCGCCGCGCGCGAAGAGCTCGGCGATGTCGTCCTCATGGACCTCGCCGAAGGCACCGCCAAGGGCAAGGCGCTCGATATCGCCGAAGCCAGCCCCGTATTCGGCAAGGACAGCCATCTCTCCGGCGGTTCGGTGGAAGACTACTCCCCGATTGCCGGCGCGGATGTGTGCATCGTCACCGCAGGCGTGCCGCGCAAGCCCGGCATGAGCCGCGATGATCTTCTCGGCATCAACCTCAAAGTCATGAAGTCGGTGGGTGAGGGCATCAAGAAATATGCCCCGAACGCCTTCGTGATCTGCATCACCAACCCGCTGGACGCGATGGTCTGGGCGCTGCGTGAGTTTTCCGGCCTGCCCCACCACATGGTCGTGGGCATGGCGGGCGTGCTGGATTCGGCCCGCTTCCGCTGGTTCCTGGCTGAAGAGTTCAAGGTGTCGGTCGAAGACGTCACCGCCTTCGTCATGGGCGGCCATGGCGACACCATGGTGCCGCTCACGCGCTACTCCACCGTGGCCGGCATCCCGGTGCCGGACATGATCGCGATGGGCTGGACCACGCAAGCGAAGATCGACGCCATCGTGGACCGTACCCGCTCTGGCGGCGGCGAGATCGTCCAGCTTCTGGGCAATGGCTCGGCCTTCTATGCCCCGGCTGAAAGCGCGATCGCCATGGCCAAGTCCTTCCTCAACGACAAGAAGCGCGTCCTGCCCTGCGCCGTACACCTGACCGGCCAGTTCGGCGTGAAGGACATGTATGTCGGCGTGCCGGTGGTGATCGGTGCAGGCGGCGCCGAGAAGGTTGTGGAGATCAGCCTGAACAAGGACGAGCAGGCCATGTTCGATCACTCGGTCGACGCCGTGAGGGGCCTGGTGAAGGCTTGCAAGGACATCGATCCGAGCCTGGCCTAGGTTTCGCCAGGCAGTATCGCGAGCCGGAAAAGGAAAAGGGGGCCGTCGGCCCCCTTTTTTATCGCCTAGCTGCGGCCCGGAATGGGGTCGTCGCGGAACCAGCCCGCCACCGAAAAGCGCTGGGCCGGGCAGAAGGGGGACACCGGCGACACGGAATGCAGCAGCAGGCCATCGAACACGGTGAGCACGTTGAAGCGCGGCATCAGGGCGCGGTGGACATCGTGATTGTCGTCCAGGAACATCAGAAGCCCGCCCCAGTCCGGCTCCCATTTGCGCGTCAGCCCGAACGTATAGGCCGCGCGGCGCTCCTTCATCATGCCGTCATCATAATGGCGGGTCAGATAGCTGCCGGCCTGGTAGTTCGACGCATGGCAGTCCACCTTGTTCACGCCCGGTGTGCGGATGATGCGCCCGGCAAACTCGATGAACTCCGGCGTATTGAGAAAATCGGTGAGATCATGGATCGGGTGGCCGGGATCCCAGCCCTCGATTCGGGCATCAATCATCGGATAGGTCAGATAGGTGAAACCCAGATTGCGGGCGGCGCGGTCACGCATGCCGGCATTGATGTGCTGGATCTGTTGCGGGGTCAGGCTTGCCACCTGCTCGCGTGTCAGCACCAGGTTTTCAAGATTGTCATCCTGCACCACCAGCCGCCATGGCAGGGAACGGAAGACCTGTTCCAGGGCATCGGCCGATTGCGGCTCGAGCAGATCGGGTATCTGCACGTAGCGCTGCTTGGCGTAAATGCGCGCAAACTTGTCAGGGTCGATGGACTTGTTCAGCCGGATATCAACCATGTCCTTCAGCCTCCCCTGTTCTGATCAGCATCCCGTTTTATCAGAGCGTGACGAGATCGGAAGACGCCGCGCTGCGTCGCGCGGACGCACAAGGCGGTTCTGCGCCCGGCCGCTCTTGATCGAAACTCCAATCCGCGCGATGAGCAACGCTCCGCATACCGTTCTGACAGGAGCCTTCCATGGGTCTCAACATCGCTGTCGTTGGCGCCACCGGTGCCGTGGGCAAGGAAATGCTCACCATCCTCGCCGAACGCCTGTTTCCGGCTGAGGACGTCCACGCCCTCGCCTCACGCCGCTCGACCGGCACCGAGCTGAGCTATGGCGACAAGACCCTCAAATGCAAGGATATGGAAACCTTCGACTTTTCCAAGGTTGATCTCGTCCTGATGAGCGCAGGCGGGGATGTGTCGAAAGAATGGTCGCCGAAAATCGCCAAGGCAGGCGCCATCGTGATCGACAACTCGTCCGCCTGGCGGATGGACCCGGACGTGCCGCTGATCGTGCCGGAAGTGAATGTCGAGGCGCTCGATGGCGGGATTCGCAAGGGCATTATCGCCAATCCCAACTGTTCCACCATCCAGACGGTCGTGGCGCTCAAACCCCTGCACGATGCAGCGACGATCTCGCGCGTGTCGGTTGCCACCTATCAGTCCGCCTCCGGGGCGGGGTCTGAAGGCATGGATGAACTCTGGAAGCAGACCCGTGCCATCTATGTGAACGATCCGATCGAGCCGCAGGCCTTCATCAAGCAGATCGCCTTCAACGTGATCCCGAAGATCGACGTCTTCATGGAAGACGGCTCCACCAAGGAAGAGTGGAAGATGGTGGTCGAGACCAAGAAGATCCTCGACCCGAAGATCAGGCTTTTTGCCACCTGCGCGCGCGTGCCCGTCTTTGTCGGCCACTGCGTCGCGGCCCATATCGAGTTTGAAAACGAGATCAGCGCGAAGAAGGCCCGCTCGATCCTGCGTGAATCGCCAGGGCTAATGCTGATCGACCGCGCGGATGAGGAGGATCCGGCCTTCGTCACGCCGGTGGAGTGCGTCGGCGAGTTTGCGACCTTCGTCAGCCGCGTCCGCGAGGACCCGACGGTAGAGAACGGCCTCGCCCTGTGGATCGTCTCGGACAATCTGCGCAAGGGCGCCGCGCTCAACGCCGTCCAGATCGCTGAAGCCCTGCTGAACCGGGGGATATTGAAGGTCTGATGAAAAGCCCGTTCGATACGCCCGAGCGCAAGGCCTTCCGCGGGAGTGTGGAGGCCTTCGTGGCGCGCGAGATCGCCCCTTTCGCGAATGAGTGGGACGAGGCGGGCGATTTCCCCTGGGAGCTGCACCAGAAGGCAGGCGCTCTGGGGCTTTTCGGCTTCGGGATTGACGAGGCTTATGGCGGGCTCGGCTTTGACGATGCCTTCATGCGCATGGATAGCGGTGTAGCGCTGTCATACTGCGGCGCTGGCGGGGTCAATGCCTCGCTCGGCTGCCGCAACATCATGACCGGCCCTATCGCGAAGCTCGCGTCCGAAGAGATCAAACTGGCCGTATTGCCGGAGATCATTTCAGGGCGTGAAGGCGGCGCGCTGGCCATGACCGAGCCGTCCGGCGGCTCTGACCTCTCGCGCATGAAAACCCGCGCCATGCGCGACGGGGATGGCTGGCGCATTTCCGGCGAGAAGACCTTCATCACAGGCGGCATGAAGGCGCGCTGGTATGTGGTCGGCGCGCGCACGGGCGGCGATGGCTTTGGCGGCATCTCGCTCTTCCTCGTGGAGGCGGGGTCAGACGGCTTCAGCCGCACCGCGATCAGGAACAAGATGGGCTGGTGGGCGTCCGATACCGCCACGCTGCATTTCGACGAGTGCTATGTGCCGGCCGGCAATCAGCTGGGTGAGGAGGGCCTGTGCCTCCTCGCGATCATGGAAAACTTCAATCATGAGCGCCTCGCGCTCGCATCCGGCTGCCTTGGCATGGCGAAACGCTGCCTCGACGATGCGGTGAGCTGGGCCAAAGAGCGTGAAACCTTCGGCAAGCCGCTCATCAAACATCAGGTCATCCGCCACAAGATCGCGGATATGAGCATGCGCATAGACGCGCTGGAGGCCTATCTGCGGTCCATCGCCTGGACGATGAATGAAGGCGAGATGCCCGCAGCCGAGCTCGCCAAGGTCAAGGTGCTCGCCTCCACCACGGCGGAGTTCTGCGCCAGCGAGGCCATGCAGATCCTCGGCGGCGCAGGTTATCTACGCGGGCAGGCCATCGAGCGCATCTACCGCGAGGTGAAGGTGATGGCGATTGGCGGCGGCTCTGAAGAGATCATGCGCGATCTGGCGGTAAAGCAGATGGGGCTTTGATCATCTGAAATCCCGGAGGCGGCGCAGCCGCCATCCGGGACCTGTTTCAGACTAACCTGCGAGAGGCCCCGGCTCTACGCTCGCGCTCCGGCCGGGGTTTCACCTAATGGTTCGCGGCCTACTCCCCCGGCGCCTTTGCCCGTATCACCAGCGCGTGCACCGGCCCGGCAAGCTCCTCGGCAAGGGCGTGATTGACCAGCCGGTGCCGCGCGATGCGGCTCTGGCCTGCGAAAGCTTCGGACACGATCTCGACGGTGAAATGGCTCTGCCCGCCGGGGCGTGACCCCGCATGACCGGCATGGGATGCGCTGTCATCGGTGATGATCAGCTCAAGGGGAGCAAGAGCCGCTTTCAGCTTGTCCTCTATCACCCGGCGCATCTCTGTCATTTCACGCCTCTCCTTCATTGCCCGATAACCCGGCGGGCCCCATACTTAGGGCTCATGGATACCGGCTTCAAATACCGCCCGCGGTTCAAGGATATCCGCATCCGTCCGCCCGGCGGCAAGCCGGCCGAGGAAGTGACCCTGTGCGAGTATCCGCGCTGTCAGGAGCACGCCACGGCCAAGGCCCCCAAAGCGCCCGACCGGCTGAACGAGCATTACCATTTCTGCCAGAAGCACGCTGCCGACTATAACAAGAGCTGGAACTTCTTCGAGGGGATGAGTGAAGGCGCAGCGCGCGCCTACGCCCAGAGCGCCGCATGGGGCCACCGCCCCACCTGGAATTTCCGGGCAGGCGGAACCGCAAGGGCCAAGGCCGAACGCGCGAGCGCGGACTGGCAATCGGCCTTCATTGACCCGTTCACCCTGTTTGGCGAACGCCCGCCGCCGCGTCATGCAGAAGGCACGGCCGCGCCGAAGACCAAGCAGATGGGCCGTCTCCAGCAGAAGGCACTTGATACGCTGGGCCTCGAGGCTACAGCGAGCAAGGGCGATATCCGCAAGCGCTATGCCGAACTGGTGCGCGCCTATCACCCCGATGCCAATGGCGGAGACCGCTCGCGCGAGGAAGCCCTTCAGCGCGTGGTGGCCAGCTACCAGATACTGAAAAGCGCAGGGATGGCATAAGCCCTTGCTCTCATCGCCCCTGCTGGCCAATGCTGCGCATGCGCGCTAGTTAGCGTTCCCAGCCTGCCCGTTTCACGAACTGACCGGACCGACATGACCGACACGCTCATCGCCGCCAAGCCCGATACCACAGCCGACTGCAAGGCCCTGTTCGGGTTTGATCCGGGCTTTGAAGTCCCCGCCTTCAGGGAGCGCGACGAGCACGTGCCGGCCATTGATCCGACCTACGTGTTCGACCCCGCCACCACACGCGCCATCCTCGCGGGCTTTGCCTTCAACCGGCGCGTCATGGTGCAGGGCTATCACGGGACCGGCAAGTCGACCCATATCGAGCAGGTCGCCGCGCGGCTGAACTGGCCGATGATCCGTGTCAATCTGGACAGCCATGTCAGCCGTATCGACATGGTCGGCAAGGACGCCATCGTGGTGCGCAACGGCCAGCAGGTGACGGAATTCCAGGAAGGCATCCTGCCCTGGGCCGTGCAGCGCCCCGTGGCCCTGCTGTTTGACGAGTACGACGCAGGCCGCCCGGACGTGATGTTCGTCATCCAGCGCGTGCTGGAGGCCTCCGGCTCGCTGACCCTGCTGGACCAGACGCGCGTCATCCGCCCGCACCCGCATTTTCGCCTGTTCGCCACCACCAACACGGTGGGGCTGGGCGATACGACCGGGCTCTATCACGGCACCCAGCAGATCAATCAAGGCCAGATGGACCGCTGGTCGCTGGTCGTGACGCTGAACTATCTGCCCTCCGAGACCGAGCGCGCCATCGTCGAGGCCAAGCTGGGCGATTTTGGCAAGACAGCCGAAGGCAAGGCCCGGATCGCCGACATGGTGAAAGTGGCCGACCTCACCCGCGAAGCCTTCATCAATGGCGACCTGTCTACCGTGATGAGCCCGCGCACCGTGCTCACCTGGGCGGAGAACGCGGCGATATTCGGCGATGTCGGTACGGCCTTCCGCCTGACCTTCATCAACAAGTGCGATGAGCTGGAAAGGCCCATCGTCGCCGAGTTCTACCAGCGCGTCTTTGGCGAGACGCTCGCCGAAAGTCCGGTGAAGGGAACCAGCCCTGGCCGGGCGGCTTAATCCGCAGCCATAAGGGCGAACATGAGTTCTGCCTCCCATCCTCCTGCCGAGACCTTCAAGCGCGCCCTGACCGCAGCGACGCGGGCGATGGCGCGTGACCGGGATCTGGAGGTGGCGTTCTCCGGCGACACCGCCACGCTGAGCGGTGACAAGGTGATCCTGCCTGCTCTTTCGCCTGCGCCGGGACCGCTGGAAGCGGCCCGCCTGCGCGGCAAGGCCGATGCACTGGCGCTGCGCCGCGCGCTGCACGACAGCCGCGCCCACAGCGACGCCCTGCCGCCGGGCAGCAAGGCGCGCCAGATTTTCGACGCCGTGGAACAGGCCCGGTGCGAGGCACTGGGCGCGCGCGCCATGAAGGGCGTCGGCGAAAATATCGATGCCATGCTGGAGGAGCGCTATAGCCGCGCCGGCTTTCAGCATGCCGAGGACCGCCAGAACGCCCCGCTGCATGATGCATTGGCCATGCTGGTACGCGAGCGTATTACCGGTGCGCCCGCGCCGGACAGCGCACGCGGCGTGATGAAGGTCTGGCGCGAGGATATTGAAAGCGCCGCCGGAGAAGCGCTTGATGAGCTGGTCGTGGCCGCTCACGACCAGCGCGCTTTTGCACGTGCCCTGCGCGAGGTTATCCGCGATCTCGATCTCGCCGACGAGCTGGGCGACGAGGCCGAAGAGGACCAGCCGGACGAGACAGAAGACTCTGGTCTGGAAAACCCGCCCGAAGACGGCGACAGCGATAATGAGGATGGCAGCCAGGGCGAGGACAGCCAGGAGCGCTCTGACGCGTCTGGCACAGCCGCCGACGAGGAAGACATCTCCTTCGCCGAGGACAGTCAGACCCGCATTGATGCGGAGGATGAACCCGGCGAGACCATGGAAGCGGCCCGTCCCAACTGGACGCCGCCCAAGGGCGATGATCCCAATGCCTACAAGGTCTTCACCACCCGCCATGACGAGGTGATCGCGGCTGATTCCCTGTGCGATGGCGAGGAATTGTCCCGCCTGCGCCGCACGCTCGACCAGCATCTCAAAGGTCTTGAAGGCGCGGTGGGCCGCCTCGCCAACCGGCTGCAGCGAAAGCTCATGGCCCAGCAGAGCCGGTCATGGGCGTTTGATCAGGAGGAGGGGATACTCGATCCGGCCCGCCTGCCGCGTGTCATCATGGACCCGATGCTGCCGCTCTCCTTCAAGCAGGAGCGTGATACCGAGTTCCGCGACACCATAGTCACGCTTCTCATCGACAATTCCGGCTCCATGCGCGGACGGCCCATTCTGGTAGCTGCCGCCTGCGCCGACATTCTCGCCCGCACGCTGGAGCGCTGCGGGGTGAAGACCGAGATATTGGGCTTCACCACCCGCGCGTGGAAGGGCGGGCGTTCCAAGGAGGACTGGCTGGCCGCCGGCAAGCCGCCCAATCCCGGCCGCCTCAATGATCTGCGCCACATCATCTACAAGAGTGCCGACGCGCCCTGGCGGCGCACGCGCAATAATCTGGGCCTGATGCTGCGCGATGGCCTCCTGAAGGAGAATATCGACGGCGAGGCCCTGCAATGGGCGTGGAAGAGGCTGCTGGCGCGGCCCGAACAGCGGCGCATCCTCATGGTCATTTCTGATGGCGCACCGGTCGATGACGGCACGCAGTCTGCCAACTCGCCCGCCTATCTGGAAAAGCATCTGCGCGAGATGATCCGCCTGATCGAGACCCGCTCGGAAGTGGAATTGCTCGCTATCGGCATCGGCCACGACGTGACGCGCTATTACAAGCGCGCCGTCACCATCGTGGATGTGGAACAGCTTGCGGGAGCCATGACCGACCAGCTGGCCAGCCTGTTTGACGAGAAGCCACGCACCCGCGCCCGCCGCGATACGGGCACCACGCCGCGTAAACCCTCCGGCGATGGCCTCTCCGCACTGAAGCGGGCTATCAGCGCGGATGTCGGGCGCCCGGTTAGGTAGCAAGGCGCTCTCTTTTGAACCCCCGGAACGCGCAGAGCGCGTATCCGGGGCCTCTCTCAGGATTATCCTGCAACAGGTCCCGGCTCTGCGCTTCGCTTGGCCGGGAATTCAGCCAAAATTCTACGCTACTCCCCCCGCCAGACGACCTCCCCGCCAATCACCGTCATGACGGGCCGGGCATGGCGCAATTCCAGATCCTCTGCCGTCATCAGATCCATGTCGAAGACAGAGAAGTCGGCAAGCATGCCGGGCTGGATCGTGCCGAGCTCGTCCTCACGGAAAGCCGCCCAGGCCGCATTGCTGGTGAAGATCGCCAGCGCCTCGTCGCGTGAAAGCGCCTGTTCGAGATGCCAGGTCTCAAGGTCGGCAAAGCCCTCGAGATCCCGCCGGACGGTGGCGGCATAGAACTCGATGCGGGCCTCCCCGCGCTCCACAGGCGCATCGGACCCGCCCGCGATCACCGCGCCGCTGTCCGTGATGTCCCGCCACGCATAGGCCCCCGACAGGCGCTGCAGGCCGAGGCGCGCAGGCGCAAAGTGCAGATCGCCAATCGCGTGGGAAGGCTGCATGGAGGCAATAAGGCCAAGCTCTGCAATGCGCGGCAGGTCAGAAGGGCTGACCACTTGGGTATGCTCGATACGCCAGCGCGGCTCAGCAATCGCCCGGTCCTCCGCCGGCACACGGGTGTAAGCGGCCTCAACCCAGTCCAGCACCGAGCGGTTTCCCAGATCGCCGATGGCGTGGATGGCCAGCTGCACACCGTCACGCAGGGCATCATCCATCATCGCGCCCGCAGCTTCCGCCTGCATCAGCATCAGGCCGCGGTTTTGTGGATCATCTGCATAGGGCGCGATCAGCGCCGCCCCGCGCGAGCCAAGCGCGCCGTCTGCGTAGAGCTTTACCGCGCGCGCGGTGACGCGTCCGCTGGCATGACGGCGCGGGGCGTTGGCGGCGACATCTGCATAGTCGCCCGGATTGGCCGATACATGGACGCGCAGCGGCAGACGGCCTTCATCGGCAAGGCGCTCCAGGATCGCCACATCGCGATAGGGCACGCTCATATCGTGCACGCCGGTCCAGCCATAACTGGCCATCACGCGCGCACCGGCAGCGTAAATCTCCACCCGCTCGGCCTCTGTGGGCTCACCCAGCAGCGCGCGGAAAGGCGCCATCGCCGTGTCGATGATCATGCCGGTCGCCCGGCCCGCCTCATCGCGCAGAATCGCCCCGCCATCGGGATCAGGGGTCTCGTCCATCACACCCGCCGCGTCTATCGCGGCGCTATTGGCGACCAGCGCATGACCATCGGCGCGGATCAGGATGACAGGCCGGTCCGCCACCACGGCATCGAGATCGGCGGCATTTGGAAAGCGCGCTTCCGGCCAGTGCGTCTCGATCCAGCCGCGCCCGAACACAACGCCTTGCGTATTATCTTGCGCATAGGCGGCCACGCGCGCCTGCAGGTCGGAAATCGAGGCGGTCTGCTCAAGATTCAGCGTACGTTCGCGCTGGCCGATACCGATCAGGTGGGCATGAGAATCCGTGAAGCCCGGAAACATGGTTGCACCCGCCAGATCAACCATCTCGGTGCCGTTGCCGGTGAACGCGTCCAGCCCTGCCGCATCACCCGCATAGACGATCCGGCCATCGCGCACTGCGACGGCCTCCACGACCGTGCCAAGCCCGGTATGGATGGTGCCGCCGGTGAAGATGCGCTCCGCCCCTTCATTGGCTGCTGGCCCGTTTTCAGACGTGCCGTTGCAGGCCCCCAGAAGCCCCGCCGAAACGATTGTCATGAGTGTGGTGATGCGACGTATCATCTGGCCCTCCCGAAGCGCTTGAGCGGGCAAACTAGAGCGCTTGGCGGCAAAAAGAAAACGCCCGCCTGATAAGGCAAGGGTTATTTTTATTCTCAGCAAAAAAAACGTATGATATGTTGCCGTCATTGGACGAGTAATATGGCGGTGTGTCGATGTCGAGTCCGGAGCATAATTTTGTCATTGCAGTATACAATGACATTAGATCAGAGATAAGAGAGAGGGTCGCGTTAAGAGACTCTTGGATTAGCAAGTATTTATTTGCAAATGTTATTTTTATTGGGGCATCATTTGGCATTGAAAATTTATCGAACTTTGTATCTGTGGTGTTGTGTATAGTAATGCCATTGACATCGGTTTTTGTTGCAGTAAATGTATCTGCTCATGTAAAAGGCATAGAGAGCGCCGCTGATTATCTCCGATTAGATTTCAACGAATTCATTAAAGACACAGATTATTGGGTGCCGTTCTGGGAGTGGAAGACCGGCCACGACAGGAACATCGGATCGCCAGAAGAGCAAATCAGGAACAATAGAAGACTGGCGGCCCACATAATCTCACTGCATGGCCCAAGCATTATTTCCCTTATAATGGCCACTATAATTTTTGTGCAAGGACACAGCCTAGTTAATTACTCTGCCGGACAAATTCGGTGGTCACCACCCACAATCAATCTTGAATTTATAATCTCTGCTACTGCCATTGTAGCGGGTATAACGGCATTTGTTGTAGCAGTTTATATCAGCAGAAGCTCGTTTAAAGGTCGAAACCAAACAAAAGTCATGGTTGCGGTGCCGGCTTGGTACAAGCCGCTGGGGAGCGCCACTGATCGGATTAGCACTCCACAGGCAGATGACGTCCGTGCCCCTGAAGTCAAAGACTCGGCTTAGGCCGCCGCTTCGCCTTGCGCCTTTTTCAGCTCGCGCTTCACTTTCAGCGCGCCGGACGACAGGTTTTCGTCACGCGCTTTCAGCAGGAACGGGTCGAGCCCGCCCACATGGTCCACGCTGCGCAGGGCTTTGGCTGCAATGCGGAACTTGAACGCGCGGCCCAGCGTCTCGGACGCCAGGGTCACGTCGATCAGGTTCGGCAGGAAGCGCCGGCGCGTCTTGTTATTGGCGTGGGACACGTTGTTCCCGGACATCGGGCCGGTCCCGGTAAGTTCGCAGCGGCGCGCCATGGCTTCCACCTTCTCCAGCAAAGTCGCGTTCAAGAATATCGTCTCGCGCCGGAAACTCCTCCAGCGCGGGGAGCGCGGGTGTTAGCCGAGAGGGGGTGATACGTCAAGCCGGGCCTGTACCTGGGCTCATGCAGGATGCTCATGCCACAACTGTGCCGCGTTCATCGTGCAGACAGATGTTATCGGACATAGCATTATGCCTGAACCGTTCGATCTGGAGCGACCCCGAAATGCAAGTCAAAGCGATCCTGGCCCTTGCGGCCCTCGTGACCCTTCCTGCCCTGCCGGCCAGCGCCGATACGGGCGACCGCCTGGCGCCTGCGCCGGAAAGCCTGTTCGTCCAGTATTCCGGTTCGCTCCTGCTGATCCCGGTCGCCAATATCTCGATCAACGCCGTATGGCCCGGCGAGACCTACTCGGCGACTGCGACCTTCCAGTCCGGCGGGCTCCTGCGCTGGTTCGACGATACCAATATCGAGGCCGGCGTGTCGGGATATGTCCGCGAGGACGGCCTTGATCCGTGGCGCTACCAGCATCTCAACCATGCCAGCGGCAAGGGCCGTATTGTCGGCGTGGATTTTGTGCAAGGCATGGCGGTGCCCGATATCAACCCACCCTTCGGGTCGATGGGGGATCCGGCCGCCAGTGATGAGGACCGCACCGGCGCGATCGACCCCATATCGGGCATCCTCAACATGATGCTGACCGCTCCGATGACCGCCAACGGAGAGCCGTGCTCCGGCCGCGTGCCGATCTTTGACGGCCGCGCGCGCTATAATCTGCGGCTGGAGAATGGCGGCATGAGCACGGTCAATACCAGAGCCTACTCCGGAGACGCGCTGGTATGCCGGGCCTATGTGGAGCCGATCAGCGGCTATGAGGAAGGCAAGCGCCCTACCGAGGATGACACGCGCCGGCCGGTTACGATGTGGCTTGCCCAGCACGGCGACATCTGGGTGCCGGTGCGCTACCGCGCCAATACCCGCATCGGCAATCTGACGATCAACGCCACGCATCTGCGCGTGGGGAATTAGACGAAGCCCACAGCCAGGCCGAGCCCCTCAAGGACCCGTGCCAGCCGCTTGTCGCGGGTCCATAGTCCCTGCAATGCACCCAGCTTTGCCGATGCTGCAAGATGGGCATCCACATAGCCAATGCCGCTGCCTGCAAGCGTGTACTGGTCGATAAGGCGGCGCACCTCCTCATCGGAAGCCAGTGGCGCAGCGGGCAGGTTTTCCAGATAGGCCAGAATGGTCTCGCGGTCAGACAGATTGCCCAGCGCCAGCTCGCCGACGATGAAGGGATGGCACACCGCCTGACCGTTCATTAGCAGACGGGCAAGATGCGCGTCCCCGGAACGCAGGTGGTCAACCCACACCGATGTGTCGACGAGGATCAAGCAGATTCGCCTCGCCGCCGGGGAACGGACCGCAAGTCCGGCTGCGTTCCCCCCAGCCGGGCGAGACGGCGCGCACTTTCGCGTTCGATCAAGGCTTTCATGGCCTCGCGAACCAGCGCGGTACGCTCTTCGATACCTGTGAGCCTCGAGGCTTTCTCGAGCAATTCATCATCAAGGTTCAAGGTCGTACGCATGCAGGAATCTCCGCTCAAGGCATTATTATTATCATCAAATGATGCCAGCATCCATGCCTGCCATCGCCTCTTAAATCCATCTTCGGCCCGCCCTATCTTGGAGGCTTGAAAGCGAGGCGGCATGCGCACGCAAGGCGAGATCACGGCCGTTCTCGGCCCCACCAATACGGGCAAGACCCATCTTGCCCTGACGCGCATGCTGGGGCGGTCCTCCGGCGTGATCGGCCTTCCCTTGCGCCTGCTGGCCCGCGAGCTCTACGACCGCGTCGTCAGGGCCAAGGGGCCCGGCGCGGCGGCGCTGATCACCGGCGAGGAAAAGATCGTGCCGCCCAAGGCGCGATATTTCCTCTGCACGGTCGAGGCGATGCCGCTGGACCTGAAACCCGCCTTTCTGGCGATCGACGAGATCCAGCTCGCCGCAGACCCCGACCGGGGCCATGTCTTTACCGACCGGCTTCTGCATGCGCGCGGGAGCGAGGAGACCATGCTGCTGGGCGCATCGACCATGGCGCCCATGCTGTCCCGGCTGGTGCCCGATGCGCAGAAAGTGGAGCGCGAGCGGTTTTCCACCCTCACCTATTCCGGGCCGAAGAAGATCGGCAAATTGCCGCGCCGCTCGGCCATTGTCGCCTTCTCCGCAGAGGATGTTTACGCCATTGCAGAGCTGATCCGGCGCCAGCGCGGCGGTGCAGCTGTAGTGATGGGTGCGCTCTCCCCGCGCACCCGCAATGCGCAAGTTGAGCTCTACCAGTCCGGCGAGGTCGACTACCTCATCGCGACCGATGCTATCGGCATGGGTCTGAACATGGATGTCGACCATGTCGCCTTTGCAGCCCTTTCCAAGTTCGACGGCCATCGCCGCCGCCGGCTGCGCCCCGACGAGATCGGCCAGATTGCCGGGCGGGCCGGGCGCTTCCGCTCTGATGGCACGTTCGGCGAGACAGGCGACGCACGGGCACTGGACCCGGAAACGGTTCATGCCGTCGAGAACCACGAATTTGCGCCCGTGACAAAGCTCACCTGGCGCAACAGCGCGCTGGACTTTTCCTCGCTTGAAGCCTTGCGCAATTCCCTTGCACGGCCTTGCCCGGCTGCGGGGCTTGAGCGGGTGCGCGGGGCACTGGATGAAGAAGTGCTCGAAACCCTGGGCGCCGACGCGGAAGTGCGCGGCTGGACGCGCACGCGCGGCGGGTTGGAAACCCTATGGGATGTCTGCCGGATACCGGATTTCCGCAAGACCACGGTGGATGAACATGCCCGTCTTTCGCGGCAGATCTACGCCTATCTGATGAGCCGGGAGGGCGTCCTGCCTGATGCCTGGCTGGAGGGTCAGCTGGCCCGCGTTTCCGGCACGGCCGGCGATGTGGCCGTCCTGTCCCAGCGCCTTGCCCATGTACGCACCTGGGCCTATGCGGCCAACAGGCCCGGCTGGACGCGCGACCCGGCCCACTGGCAGGCGCGCACCCGCGAGGTGGAGGATGCGCTCTCCGACGCCCTGCACGAAGCCCTGATGACCCGCTTCATCGACCGCCGCACCTCCGCCCTGGTGAAAGGCCTGCGTGACAAGACCGATCTGGCGGCCGGGGTCGATCATCGCGGAGAGGTGACGGTGGAGGGCCATTTTGTCGGCCGCCTGAAGGGGCTGCGCTTTGCGCCGGATGCCACCGGAGGGCCTGCGGCCCAGCGCGCGGTGACGGGCGCCGCGCTGAAAGCCGTGCGCCCGGAGATAAACCGCCGGCTCGGTGAACTCGCCCGCGCCGAAGCCCAAGACCTGGAGCTCGATGGCGACGGCTATGTCGCCTGGCGGGGCGAGCGTGTGGGACAGCTCAGCGCGTCTGCCGACTGGCTGGCCCCGGGCATCGTGCTGGTCGGCGGAGAGCTGGGCGCGCCCGAAGCGGTGTCCCGCGCCGCCCAGCGCCTGCACCGCCATGCCGGCGAGGAAATCGCCAGGCATCTCCGGCCCCTTCTGGACCTGAAGGCGCTTACCAGTGCCGGAAACGGGCTGGACGGGCTCGCCCGCGGCGTGGCGTGGCGGCTGGTCGAGGCCGGCGGCGCGGCGCCACGCCAGGCGCTGGCTGCCGATATAGCGCAGCTGTCTGCCCAGGAACGACGCCAGCTGCGAAGTGCGGGCGTCAGAATTGGCGAGCACGCCGTCTTTCTGCCCGCCTTGCTCAAGCCCCGCGCTGCCGGCCTGAACAGCCTGCTGCATGCCGTTAGTGGCGGCACGGCGCAATTGCGGTTCCGCCCCCCCGCCGGACGGGTGAGTCTGGCACTTGAGGCCGGAGACGACCCCAGGGGCGTAACCGCCGCCGGATACCTGGTCTGCGGGCGCTGGGCGGTCCGCATCGACATGCTGGAACGCCTGGCCGATCTCATCCGCGATCAGCGCAAGGCCCACCCCCGGGGCTGGTTTGCGTTGAGCACGGACATGCTGGCCCTCCTCGGTGTGCCGCCGGACGGGCTGGAGGAGATCGTCCGTGCGCTCGGGTATGCGCGGGTTAAGAAGGCTGACGGCACGGCGCCGGACCTGTGGGCGGCGCGGCGGCGCAAATCGCCCGCTTCGCCTGCAGATATGGCGCCAGCACCGGGGCCGGCCGATACCGCCCATCCGTTCGCGGCGCTTGCCGCCCTCGACCTCAAATCCGATCTGCCCCGAAGCCAGCCCCGCCCGGCGCGGCGGCCACGCCGGCGCAAGCCCTCATCGGCCTCCGTCCGGACCGGCAGCGCAGGCCGCCGGACATGACCCCGGAGGCAGCGCGAACCCGCCTGGATGTCTGGCTCTTCCGCGCCCGCTTCGCCAGTTCGCGCAGTGTGGCGGCGACAATGGTCGAGCGCGGGCAGGTGCGGCTGGAACGCAGCGGCCAGATCATCCGCGTCACCAAGCCCGCCTACGGTGTCCTGCCCGGCGATATCCTGACCCTGCCGCTCAAGGCGGGACCTTTACGCATCGAGATATGTGCAGCCGGTCACCGGCGTGGCCCGCCCGCCGAAGCCCGGACCCTTTGGCGTCCTTGCGATATCGCAGGGGCGTGATTGACAAACACGCTGGCCGGTTCCATGTCCGGCCCGTCCGCCTTCCATCAAACCCTTCCCGGATACCGCCGCGCTGCCATGACCTACATCGTCACTGACGCCTGCATACGCTGCAAGTTCACCGATTGTGTGGAAGTGTGCCCCGTCGACTGCTTTTATGAAGGCGAGAACATGCTCGTCATTCATCCCGACGAGTGCATCGACTGTGGGGTATGCGAACCGGAGTGTCCTGTAGAGGCAATCAAGCCGGACACTGAAGATGATGCAGACGGCAAGTGGCTGGCGCTTAATTCCAAGTACGCGGCAGAATGGCCCAACATTACCCGGCGCAAAGATGCGCCTGGAGACGCTGCTGAGTTTGAGACCGTCACCGGGAAGCTGGAGAAGTACTTTTCCGACAAGCCCGGTTCAGGCGATTAATCTTTCATTTACTATCCTGTACAGCCGGTTAAACATTCGCAAACGCAGCAATTGAATTTCTGTCGCGATTGTGGTAGCTTGCACGCATTCGATAACCGCGCCCAAAGCGGACCCCTCAGGGAAGCTGCGTTGATCTGATCTTTCGTCTTTGTCATCTCTTCCCCGGTATTTGCCGGAGGGAGTGATATTGCCGCTTATCAGATTCCTGAAAGTCCGTGCGCTCTGGCCAAGAGAGTGTCGATGACCAAGAAAACTGCCAACGACAACAAGACCTTCAAAAAAGGTGATTACATCGTCTATCCGGCGCACGGCGTAGGCCGCGTCACCGGGGTGGAAAAGGAAACCGTCGCAGGCTTCGATATCGAGGTCTATGTGGTGTCCTTCGAGCAGGACAAGATGACACTGCGCGTGCCGACCGCGAAAGCCATAGCGTCGGGCATGCGTCCGCTGGCCAACGACAAGGTGCTTGCCGATGCGCTGAAAACCCTTCGGGGCAAGGCGAAGGTAAAGCGCACCATGTGGAGCCGCCGCGCCCAGGAATACGAAGCCAAGATCAATTCCGGCGACCTCATCTCGATTGCCGAGGTTGTGCGCGATCTGCATCGCCATGAGGATCAGCCCGAGCCGTCCTATTCCGAGCGGCAGCTGTATGAATCCGCGCTCGACCGCATGGTCCGCGAGGTTGCAGCCGTGGAGAAGGTCGATCGCGACAAGGCGCTCGAGATTCTCTCCACCTCGCTGCAGAAGAAAGCCGCCTAGCACGCTTTTGGCTTCAGCCGTCAAATGTGCCCCGCCCTTGTGGCGGGGCATTTTTGTTTCTGGCAGCCGCACATGCCCGGAAATGTGGCGCAAACATGATCCGGTGAACACCGTTCGCCGTATAGGCTGGCGAAACCCGTTTATGGCGATCCAGCCGGAGTTGCGTCCATGACCAGCCAGCCCGCCGCCCGCCGCAGCAGCGACCCTGACCGTCAGTTCATGAAGGCCGCTATGGCCATTCCGCTGCTCGAACGCGAGGAAGAGCTGGCGCTGGCAACGGCCTGGCGTGAGAAGGGCGACGAGCAGGCGCTGCACAAGCTGACGACGGCCTACATGCGCCTTGTCATCGCGGTGGCTGCGCGCTTCCGGCAGTATGGCCTGCCATTCCCCGATCTGGTCCAGGAAGGCAATATAGGCCTGATGCAGGCCGCCGCCCGGTTCGAGCCCGAGCGCGGTGTGCGCTTTTCCACCTATGCGACGTGGTGGATCCGTTCCTCGATCCAGGACTACGTGCTGCGAAACTGGTCCATCGTACGGACCGGCACGACCGCTGCCCAGAAATCCCTGTTCTTCAACCTGCGCCGCTTGCGCGCCCTGATCAGCGATGTCGGCGGGGGCTCCCTCTCGCCAGAAAACCGGACCTATGTCGCCGAGGCCCTAAAGGTCGGCGAGGACGATGTCGATGCAATGGCCGCGCGCCTGGCAGCCGTGGACCGCTCCCTCAACGCGCCCTTCACCGAGGACGGCGAGGGCGAGTGGCAGGACCTTCTGGCCGATGACCGGCCTGACCCGGAAGCTGCGGTGATGGCGGCGCGCGACAGCATGACCCGGCAGAACTGGATCAGCGAGGCAATGGGGCGCCTGAGCACGCGCGAGCGGCACATCATCACCCAGCGCCGGCTGACGGAGGAGTCTGTCACGCTGGAGAAGCTCGGTGAGGAACTCGGAATTTCCAAGGAACGGGTCCGCCAGATCGAGCACCAGGCGCTGATGAAGCTGAGAAAGTCGCTGACCGAGATTGCCGGTGACCCCGAGGAATCCGGCCTCATCCCCGCCATCTAGCGCCGTCCGGGCAGCGGGGCCGGCTCCGGTGCATCGATGATCTCCAGCGCTTCGGGGTGGTCGAGCGTGATCATCGGCCCGTTCTCCTCTTGCAGCCAGCCACGGACCCGCACGATGGCCCCCTCCAGACTGCGCAGGTTGACCCCCGCCGTTTCGAACCGGCGCTGGTCACGCCGCATCACCTGAACGGTGAAGTCCGTGCGCCAGTCCGTGCCGAAATTGAGATAGATGCGACCGTCACGCGCTGCGCCGGTCGATATCACCCGGCCCTCGATAATCTGCACGCTGTCGAGATGGGGCGCGAGCGCGTTGGGATCGGTCGAATGGACCAGAAGATCACGCAAACCCCATGCGCCAAGCCCCGCATTGCGCGCCGCCTCCTCCAGCTCCAGCAGCCCGGACGTATGGGCCGTGTTGTCGGCGTGGCTATCGACGGCGGCCAACCCCTCAATGACAAGCGCCTCCTGCAGGGTGGTGCCGTCACCGCGTGTAGCGGTCACCAGAAGCGCACCATGACGGTTGCGGCCGGGCCCGGCAGGGGTGAGCGCCAGATCGCCGCCCGCCTCGTCCAGCAGGGCCTGTAGCCGCGCCAGCGCGAGGTCTGCAGACGGGCCGGAGCGAGGGGCCCGTATGCCGGCCAGACGCACATCTGCCGCCTCGCCCTCGATCTCCAGCGTGAAACGATCCCCGCTTGTGGCGCGGGCGCCTGAAGAGGCTTCAGCCAGCGGCGGTGCTTCGGGCTCTGCCTGTGGAGCTACACCGCACCCGGCAAGGCCAATGACGACAAGCGCCGCTGCGGTTATCCTCTTCACCTGGCCCGCCCCCGTCCCGCTTCACGCCAGTCTTGCAAGGCCAGGCGCTGGCGTGAAGCAGAAAAAGGGGTCCAGGCCGCTAGAAGAAGATCGCAGCGGCGAAGAAGGCGAAGAAGAAGCCGACCGCCCACACGATGGCTGCCACGATCAGCACGATCCCGCCCCAGCGGCGCAGGCGGGCGCAGGCCGCCGCCTGTTTCGGGTCCGCCGGACAGGGTGCGTTGCGGGTAAACCATCGCATGGCGAAAGCCCCGAGCAGCAACGCGCCCGACAGGGCAAAGAGCGGCCCCTTCCAGGCGGTGAACGCCACCAGCCCCGGCACATTGGCAACCAGCCCCGCCATCACGGCTCCCGCCCCTATGGTCACCAGAAGGGCAGGCAGAGCGCAGCAGATGAGTGTGGAGAGGCTGGCGAAAAGGGCGAGGGCTGGCGCCCCCGCCTCGCGAATGGCCAATCGCATCACAGCGTCTCCGGACGGCGGATGCCGTTTTCCTGATAACCGGAGCGCCGGATCAGATCGGAGATGGTGGCGTCCTCCATCTGCGCGCCCTGACGCAGCACGAAGGTCAGCGTCTTGGCATCGAGATCCACGGTCGCGGCTGCGACCTCGGAGCGGCGCTCGAACGTGCGGGTCATGGCGAGCGCGCAGAAATCGCACACCGCCCCCAGCACATCGACGATCACCAGCGAACCGCCCTCATCGAGCGCGGTCTGCATGGCGGGGGTGATCTGGGCGGACGAAAGCTCTTCCTGAGCCAGCGCCAGCGGGGAGGCCATCACAGGCACCGAAACGGCAAGGGCGATGGCAAGCGTGATATTGCGGATGAACATGATCTGTCTCCTTGGAGATGAACCGCTTCAGAAGCGGTATTGAAGCTGGATGAAGGGCTTGTCGTCGGTCACTGACCAGCCGAACTCGGCCAGAAGCGGCCCCTGAAAGAAGCGCACCAGCGGGGTAACGCCGACAGGGTTCTCGGCCTCGGGGCTGTGTTCCACCTGCACCATGAGCCAGGTGTGGAGTGCACCGTAATTGGCCACGTAAGGGGCAACGCCCACCCGTGCGGCCTGCATGGCCTTCTCTCCGGTGGTCTCGCCGGCAAAGCCTCTGGCCATGTAGGAGACGAACCAGCGGCGTGTCTCCCAGTCCGCCATAACGCCCAGAGAACCGGCAGCGCCCGTACCCGCCGGGTTACCGTCCACGCCATAGGCAAGCCCTGCAGCGCCAGAGAGGTAGAGATTGGCCTGGTAGTCCTCGCCGAACCAGCGATTGGCCAGCCAGGTGAACTGCGCCCCGTGAAAGACGTGATCGTCCTCCCGGTGCCACTCCCCGCGATAGCCGATGGAGTAGCGATGGTGGGGCGTGTAGTGCGCCCAGATGGCGCTCATGTCCCGATCGTGTTCGGTGATGAGCGTGGTGCCGCCTTCGTAGGATACAGGGCGCGCTTCTGCCTCGGCGGGCAGAGAGCACACGGCCAGCGTCATGGACGCAGCCGCAAATGCAAGATGTTTCAAGGGAAGTCTCTCCCGTCTGATCGTTCCGGATGGGCGCAAGCGTGCTCGCGCCGGTGCAGGGAAGGATCAGGCCCGGGGAGGCGGCGGGTCGTGCGCGGACGGTCCGGCCAGCGCCAGCTTCACCGCAAACAGATGCGGAGCGCCGTGCAGGAGCGTCCCCGCCAGCGGCACTGTATCGGTGGCAAGGCCAATGCCCAGTGCGCAGTCAACGCAGGCCGCGCCACCCTGACAGGCGGCATCTTCGGCTGCGCCAACAGCCTGTTCAGCCTCCGGATCAAATCCGGTGGGCCAGTGACAGGGGGGAAGATGGGCGTAAGCGTGCTCTTGCGCCCCGACCTCGCCGGGACCCGATTGCGCAAGGGCGCAATTGGCCGTGCCGGTGACGGCAAAGGCGAGCATGACAAGGCTGGCAAGAAGCGCGCGCATGACATCTGTGTACGCGCGAGGGCCGCGAAACACCAGTCACAAGCCGGTTACCCGGCAAAGCCTCAAGAAGAAAGGGCGCGGGAAATGTCCCCGCGCCCTTCCCGGTCGTTCAGGCATCGAAGCCTAGTAGTTGAAGCGCAGGCCGACGAATACGCTGCGGCCGAACTCTTCATACTCATAGACGCGCTGACGCTCGCCGAAATAGCGCACCCCCGGCGTGTTGGTGAGGTTCTTCGCCTCCAGGAAAAGTTCGAATTGGCTCGTCACGTTGGCCGACGCCGTGAAGTCAAGCTGCTCGCGGCCTTCCCAGTACAGATCGCGGCCCGGCTCCTCGATGTCGAGCGCATCGAGATAGTCGGAGCGGTTGTTGAAGGAGAGACGGGCGTTGAACGTGTCGGTCTCATAGAACAGGGCGATGTTGTAGGCATTGTCAGACTGGCCCTGCAGCGGAACCGTGGACCGGCCCGCGATCGTGCGGCCAAGTTCCATCTCCGACTCCGTCAGCGTGTAGTTGGCAAAGACACCGGTGTTGGCGAGCATGCCGGGCAGGAAGTCGAAAGTCTGCTGCCAGGTCAGTTCTACGCCGCGGATATAGCCGCCCGGCGCATTTTCCGGACGGGTGAAGTTGGCCGGATCACCTTCGAACGTACCCGTTGAGCGCAGGGTGTACTCGTAATCCTCGAGATCCTTGTAGAACGCGTTGAATGCGATCAGGCCAAGCGGGCGCAGATAGTATTCAAGACCCGCGTCGAAATTATTCGCGATCGTGGGTCGCAGGTCCGGATTGCCGAGGCTCACCGTGCGGGTGCCAGGGCCGTCATTGGCGCTGATCCGGGGCACGATGTCTTCATAGTCCGGGCGCGAGATCGCACGGGTCAGGGCAAGGCGGCCAACCAGGTTCTCGTTGAACTCGTGACGCACGGTGAGGTTCGGGAACCAGTTGGTGTAGGACTGGCTGGCCGAAACCGGCGTCGCGGTCTGGGTGGTGGTGGAGAAGCGGTTGCCGGTGCCATCAAACTCGGTGTGCTCCACACGCAGACCCGCGATAATGGTCGTGTTGGCCATCTCCACACGGGTCATGCCGTAACCGGCATAGATGTTTTCCTCGCCCGTATAGTCGCCTTGAAGCGAGGCCGGACGCAGGAGACGCGCCGGATCAGCCCGTAGCGGACCACGAACCCGGTCAAAATAGGCATCGACCAGCGACGGGTTGAACTTCACGCCGAGAATATAGTCGAAATTGAGCGACGGCTCGGTGCCCAGAAGCTGGGAAATCGGCACACCGGGGCCGTAAAGCGCGGCCTGTCCGGCTTCTGCACGGAAGCGCTCGTCGTCAAAGGAGACGTCGCGATTGCGGAAGGCGCCGCCGAAGCGGTGGGTGGCACTGTGGCCGAAGAGCGTGCCGGCAAACTGTGCGTTCGCCCGGAAGGCCCATTCTTCCTGACGCGTGTCAGCGCCACGCTCGTCAAGGCGCCGGAAGCCGTAGGCGCCCAGATTGAGGTGCTCGGCAGTCTGGAAGATCGAGATCGCCGGGCGGTCGGGGTTGGAATAGTCATAGGAGACCGTCGGGCGCAGCGTGGAGCGGAACTGCAGCTGGTTGCGCTGCGGATAGCTCTGTTCGGACAGCGCCCAGGACAGGGTGTAATCGAGATCGACGCTGCCGAAATTGTGCTCGCCGCCCGCCGCCAGCGTGGTGATGGTGTTCTCGACGGTGCGGTGACGCAGCTCTTTCTCGAAGCGGGTATTCTGCCAGGTCGCCGTGTTGTTGGTCGCGGTGACGATGGAGCCGGCATCATAGGTCAGGAGGAAGAGATTGCGGTATTCATCGTCGCGGAAACGCGAATACGAACCGCGCAGGAAATAGCGGGTCGCATCGTTCGGGCGGAACTCCAGCGCGCCTGTAAGCGCGGTGCGGGTACGCTCGGTGTCGTAGTCCTTGAACTGGTTCTCGGTCACGACCCATGTGTCAACGCCGCCGACACTTCCCAGCTCCCAGTTGCTTTCGATATTGTCGACCTGACGGTCGGTACGCGAATAGCTGGCCGACAGAAGGGCGCCGAACTGGCCATTGGCACCGAACACGTTGGAGACAACGAGCGAGGAACGGTAGTCATTCGTGCCGCCAAACTCGTTATAGCTGGCGCCGCCCGAGGCGTTGATGCGCAGGCGCGGCGTGTCGAACGGCGAGCGGGTGACGAGATTCACGGCGCCCGCGATCGAGTCGGCATCCTGATCGGGGAGGAGTGTCTTGAAGACCTCGATGGAATTCACGACGTCGGACGGGATGGTATCGAGATCCACGGCGCGGGTGGTGCCATCCGGGGAGGGCAGATTTGTCCCGTCAACGCTCACCGCGGTAAACGCGCTCGGTGCGCCACGCAGATTGATGTAGCGGCCTTCACCCTGGTCGCGCGCAATGCCGAAGCCCGGAACACGCTGCAGCGCCTCGGCGATGTTGGTGTCCGGGAAGCGGCCAATGGCGTCGGCCGACACGATGCTGGTCGTACCGTCCGCGGTACGCTGCTGGTTCAGCGCGCGCGCCGTGCCGTCAAGGATCGAGCCGGTAATGACGATACGGTCAGCCCCTTCCGTCGAGGCGGCAAGCGTGAACGTGATCGTGTTGGCTTCGGTCGCCGAGACATTGACGCCGCGCACACCCGTCGGCAGGCCGAGATAGTTCACTTCCAGCTGGGCTTCGCCGGCGGGCAGGGAGGGGAAGGCAAACTCGCCCTGGCGGTCGGTCGAGGTGGACAGGCCGAGGGCCGGTACGGTTACGCGCGCACCCGGAAGGGCGTTGCCGCGCTCGTCGACGACACGGCCGGTAAGCTGGTGCTGGGCGAGCGCCTCGCCCCCGATGGCGCTGAGGCCCAGAGCGAGCACGAGGCCGGATACGCCCAGAAGGCGCTGATTGCGGATGGTCATGTGATGTGTCCCCTGAAAAACGACCGAGCGCCGGAGTGCGCTTGCGCATCCGGCTCGGAGACCCGTTAGACCGCCCTGAGATGACACACCGGTCACAGGGCCATGAAGTCTTGGTAATGATTTGGTGTCAGCCGGATTACGGAGCGGTATCGGTTTCGTGACGGCCCGCTGCTGCAGCGCGCCACCGGCAGGTGCAGCCCGCATGACAGGCCCGCCCGCTTTGGCTAAACTCGCCTTGGGCGTCCCCGTAGCTCAGCAGGATAGAGCACCAGATTCCTAATCTGGGGGCCACAGGTTCGAATCCTGTCGGGGACACCAGATTCCTGCCGTCCGACGGGCCGGAACCCTGAACCTTTCTCGTATTCGGGCAAGTCCCGCCGGCGATAGGGGATAATGCTCCTTTTCCGCGGACGGCCATTTAACCGTTGCGGGGGCCGGTGTTACCGACCTAACGTGATGCCCTACGCAAAGCGTCAGGGACTGGTATGGACGCCATCACATCTACGGCAGACATTCTTCTGGTGGAGGATGATGACGCCGAAGCGGAACTGTTCGCCCGCATGGCGCTCAGCAGGGCACCAGAGTGCACGGTGACCCGCGTATCCAGCGGCCGTCAGGCGCTGGATCAGCTGGAAAGGCACCCGCTGCCGGACTGTATTGTGCTGGATCTGCGCCTTCCGGGCGAGGACGGGATATGGGTGCTCGAGCAATTGCTGGGCAATGCCGGCTGGCGCACCATTCCGGTGATCGTGTTCTCCGGCGATCTATCGAGGCTGGGCCCGGCCTCCAGCCAGTACCCCAACGTGGCATCCAGTGTCCGCAAGCCTCATACCCTGGAAGAGTACGAGGCAACCCTGCTTATCGTATGTGCCATTGTCGGCGCGACGGTATCGAGATGAGCCGCCGCACCGGGCGCGCAGGCTAGCCTGCCCGGCGACCGGGCGCCTGTGAATCCGGCCGGGACAGGCCCTTTGCATTGATCTCACGCCATACATCCTGGATTTCCAGCCGCTGACGGTGGGCCTCGATCGCATGCATGGTGACGTCGGCAAGATAACCGAGCAGCCGCACCTGGGATTCCTCGATCCGGCGCGGTTTCAGGTCAACAGCGCTCAGCGTGCCGATCGCATACCCGTCGGAATCGATCAGCGGAGCGCCCGCATAAAAGCGGATATGGGGCTCGCCAACGACCATGGGCAGCTGACAGACACGGGCATCCAGACGGGCATCAGGAATGATGAGCGGTTCGTGACCTTCAATGGTATGGTTGCATATCGCCTCTGACCGCGCGACTTCGCGCACGGGCGCACCGTAAGACGCCTTGAACCACAACCGGTCGGCATCCATCAGCGCGACGACGGCCACCGGCGCATCAAAGGCCAGCGCCACGGCCCTCGCCAGCCCGTCAAATGCCGGGTGCGGACCGGTATCGAGGATGGAACAGGCCCGAAGGGCCGCCAGGCGTTGACACTCGAATAACACGATGGCTCACCAGCTAGGGACTCGCCGTTAACTGTGTGCCGGGCAGGTTGCGCAACCGTAAATCATCCTGCCGCACCGCACGCCTGGCACCGTAACGATGCCGCCATGATTGTCATTGCAGCATGAGGGTCTAGTCTGCGTGCTTGCTATCTTTAGGGGACGGTTAAGATGGATATGTCGGGCAAGACGGCGATTGTGACCGGGGGCGCGAGCGGTATCGGCAAGGCGGTGGCCGAAGCGCTGCATGCGCGGGGCGCGAAAATCGCCATTGCCGACCTCAATGCGCAGGCCGCTGCGGCCACGGGCAAGGCACTTGGCGGATTTGGCGAGGTCGTCGATGTCGGCAACGAGGCGGCGCTCACCCGCTTCATCAACAAGGTCGAGCGTACGCTGGGGCCTGTCGACTTCTACATCTCCAACGCCGGGCTCGGCGTGACGGACGGGCCGGGCTGGGGCGCAGGCGATGCGCCCAACGCCGCTTGGGACCTGTGCTGGCAGGTCAACGTCATGGCCAGCGTCTTCGCCGCCCGCCATCTCGCCCGCAGGCTCGCCGCCCGGCAGGGCCATTTTGTGATTACCGCGTCTGCCGCTGGCCTGCTCGCCCAGATCGGTGATGCGCCCTATTCGGCCACCAAGGCCGCAGCCGTGTCGTTTGCCGAATGCCTGGCCATCACTCACGGCGATGACGGGCTGAACGTCCACTGCCTCTGTCCGGAGGGTGTCAACACCCCGCTCGTGCAGGGGATAGAGGGCGGCGCGCAGGGGCTGGGTGGCTATCTGGAGCCTGAAGAGGTGGCAGAAGCGCTTCTCAAGGCCATGGAGGAAAGGCGCTTTCTGGTAATGACGCACGCCAACACGCCTGCCTATGTCGCCACCAAGGGGCAGGACCGCGACCGCTGGGTGGGCGGCATGCGCAAGCTGCGCCGCATGCTGGTGGAGAAGCTTGGCCGCCCGATGTGATCACGCCTGCAGGCGGTAGCCGCCGGTATCGGTGATCAGCAGGCGCACATTGGCAGGATCAGGCTCGATCTTCTGGCGCAGCCGGTAGATATGGGTTTCCAGGGTGTGGGTATTGGCTTCCCGGTGGTAGCCCCACACCCGGTCCAGCAATTCCTCGCGCGCCACCGCCTTGCCGCCGGCGCGGTAGAGGTATTTGAGAATGCTGGTTTCCTTTTCGGTCAGACGGATGCGCTTGCCTTCGGCCGTGGTGAGCTGCTTCATGCCGGGCGTGAAGACGTAAGGCCCGATATTGAGCACGGCATCCTCCGAAGCCTCGTAGCGCCGGAGTTGGGCGCGCACCCGCTCCAGCAGAACACGAAAGGCGATCGGCTTGGCCAGAAAGTCGCTGGCCCCCGATTGCAGCCCCTTTATATGATCCTCGTCGCCTGACTGGGCCGTCAGCAGGATGATGGGCACGCTCTCACCGGCCTCGCGCAAGGCAGCGCACGCATCACGGCCGTCCATGTCGGGAAGGCCTACATCAAAGATGACGATGTCGGGGCTGTCGCGCCGGACGCGGTCAATGCCCTCCCGCGCGTTACTGGCCGTGATCACGGCAAACCCGTCCTCGAAGGCAAACTGTTCGGCCAGCGCCTCGCGCAGATCGGTGTCGTCATCAATAATGAGAACCGTGCGGTCACCTGCCATGGCGAGCCAAACCTCCGTTTCAGCGTGCTGACAAACATAGGGTGTGTCGCGCGGTTCCGCCAACTGTGCGCACCTGCTTGCCAGCAGAGCGGACGCACCGGCAAGCTGGCGTCATGCAGATGATCGCTCATGCGGACAATGTGCTGATCGCCGCAGGCCGGCGCTGGCGGTGCGCCTTGGGGCGCACAGGCGTCATCACGGCCAGCAGCAAGCGAGAAGGAGACGGCGCCAGCCCTGCCGGTGTGTGGCCGGTCCGCCGCGCCCTGTGGCGGCCGGACCGGATCAGCCGGCCCGCATCTCAACTTCCCTTGCAGGCCATCGCCCCCGACGATGGCTGGTGTGACGCGCCCTTGGACCCCGCCTATAACAGGCCGGTCAGGCTGCCCTGGCCGACAAGTCACGAGGTGATGACACGAACGGACGGTCTATATGATCTGGTGGTCGTGCTCGGGCATAATGACGACCCGCCCGTACCAGGCATGGGTTCCGCCATTTTTCTGCACTGTGCGAGCGAGGACTACCGGCCGACCGAGGGCTGCGTCGCCCTCGCGTTTGCAGACCTGCTCGCCTTGCTGAATGGCATGACCACGGCCAGCACGCTGGAAATTTCGCTGGACGCTGCGCCTAGAGAATGAATTTCGACAGGTCGGCATTGGCCGCCAGCGACTTCACCCGCTCATGGACGTAATTCGCATCGATTACCAGCTTTTCGCCCGAACGATCGGACGCAGTATAGCTGATCTCCTCCACCAGCCGCTCCAGTATGGTATGCAAGCGCCGGGCGCCGATATTCTCCACGCTCGCATTGACCTCCGCGGCATAGTCGGCGATGGCCTCTATCGCGCTGTCGTCCAGGCTCAGCTCGAAGCCTTCGGTCGCCATCAGCGCCACATATTGCGTGACGAGGCTTGCTTCCGGTTCGGTCAGGATGGCGCGGAAATCCTCACGCGTGAGGGCTTTCAGCTCCACGCGGATCGGCAGGCGGCCCTGCAGTTCCGGCAGCAGATCGCTCGGCTTGGTGACGTGAAACGCGCCCGAAGCGATGAACAGGATATGGTCGGTCTTCACCGGCCCGTACTTGGTAGCCACGGTCGCGCCCTCGATCAGGGGCAGCAGGTCACGCTGCACCCCTTCGCGTGACACATCCGCGCCGCGCGATTCCGAGCGGGCAGCAATCTTGTCGATCTCGTCCAGAAAGACGATGCCTTCATTCTCGGTAAGGCGCAGGGCTTCGGCCTGTATCTGGCTGTCATCAAGCAGGCGGTCGGCCTCCTCGTGCAGCAAGGGCTCATAGGCCTCGCGAACGGTGGTGCGCAGGGTCTTGCGGCGGCGCCCCATGCCCTTGCCCAGCATTTCGCCCAGATTGATCATGCCGACCCCGCCCATGCCGGGCATGTCGAGCCCTTGCAGCGGGTTGGTGTCATCCACCAGCTCGATCTCTATCTCCTTGTCGTCGAGCTCGCCCGCATGCAGCTTGCGCCGGAAGCTCTCGCGCGTCGTGGTGCTGGCGCCGGGGCCGACCAGCGCGTCCAGCACCCGCTTCTCGGCCGCTTCCTCTGCCCGCGCGCGCACCTCCTCGCGGCGGCGCTCGCGCACCAGCGAGATCGCAATCTCGACCAGGTCCCGGACGATGGAATCAACGTCGCGCCCGACATAGCCCACCTCGGTAAACTTGGTGGCCTCCACTTTCAGGAAGGGCGCGCCCGCGAGCTTGGCCAGACGGCGGGAAATCTCGGTCTTCCCGACCCCGGTCGGCCCGATCATCAGAATGTTTTTCGGCGTGATCTCGCTGCGCAGCGGCTCGCCGACCCGCTTCCTGCGCCAGCGGTTGCGCAGTGCAATGGCAACGGCCTTCTTGGCCTCGTGCTGGCCGATAATGTGGCGGTCCAGTTCGGAAACAATTTCGCGCGGCGACAGATCGGTCATGAACAACCCTTCGGGCAGGTAGGAAAGCACCGCGCACATGTAGGCAGGGATGACCGGCAGGCAAAGCCTTGTCTGTCAGCCGGCCGCAGGCCGCCTTGCCCACTCGGCCCGCACATCGGCGTCCGGCTCGGCCTCCTGGCGCGCATCCCGTTCCTCCGCAAAGCGCCCGGCATCCAGCCGGGACAGCGCCCACACCGCCGCCCCGCGCACCAGCGCGCTTTCATCCTCCAGCCGGCCCAGTACAGCCTTCAACGCCTCCGGACCCGACGCGTTGCCGAGCGCGATCATCACATTGCGCAGGAAGCGGTCCCGGCCGATACGCTTGACCGGAGATGCCGTGAACAGCGCCCGGAACCCTGCATCGTCGAGCCTCGAGAGGTCAGCCAGCAAGGGTGCCTCCAGTTCGCTGCGCGCGTGGAAGGCATGCTCGTGTGTCCGGGATGCAAACTTGTTCCAGGGGCATACGGCAAGGCAGTCATCGCAGCCATAGATGCGATTGCCCATGGCGGCCCGGAATTCCTCCGGCACCGGCCCTTTGTGCTCGATCGTGAGGTAGGAAATGCAACGGCGCGCGTCGAGCCTATAAGGGCCCGGAAACGCGTCTGTGGGGCAGATGTCCAGGCACGCCCTGCAGGAGCCGCAATGATCTGTCTCCGGCGCATCGGGAACCAGCTCTGCCTCGGTCAGCATCACGCCCAGAAACAGCCAGCTGCCCCAGTCACGGCTGACAAGGTTGGTGTGCTTGCCCTGCCAGCCAAGGCCGGAACGCTGCGCCAGCGGCTTCTCCATCAGCGGAGCGGTGTCGACAAACACCTTCACCGCCTGGCCGGTTTCGCCATGGAAGGCGCGCGCCAGCTGTTTCAGGCGCTTCTTGATGAGATCGTGATAGTCCCGGTTGCGCGCATAAACCGAGATCGCGGCGCGGTCGGCATGCGCAAGGTCCTCCAGAGGATCGTGCTCGGGCCCGTAATTGAGACCCACGACGACGGCCGAGCGTGCGTCGGGCCACATGGCGGTGGGGTGGACCCGCCGTTCGAGCGTTTCCTCCATCCAGCCCATTGTGCCGTGATGGCCGGCCTCGACGAACGCACGCAGGTGTCCGCCTGCCGGCCACGCCTCATCGGCGCGGGCAATGCGCACCGCATCAAAACCGGCTGCGCGCGCCAGCGCGCGCGCCCTGTTGCTCCATTCGTCGGGCGTCATGCCCGCAACATGACATAGAAGGCCCCCGCCCCGCCATGGCGGGCATGGGCAGTGGCATAGCCGCTCACCAGCACGGCAAACTCCGGCTCCGCCAGCCAGAGCGGCAGGGAGCGGCGCAGCACCCCGGGCAGGGACGGCGCATCAGGATGCCACGGCTCGAACCGGCGCGAATCCTCGGCGCGGCCGCCCGCCCCCTTGCCGGTGATGACAAGAACGGTCTGGTGGCCCTTCATGGCGGCCCGCGAGAGGAAGGCCAGGAGCATCTGGCGCGCGCGCGCGGATGTTTCGCCGTGAAGATCTATGCGCGCATCGATCTCCACCCGGCCACGGCGCACTTTTCGCTCGGCGCCGCGCTCGACGGGAGGCTTGGCTGCACCGGCATTCAGGGCAGAGACAGCTCCCCCTGTGCGGTGCTTCAGCTGCGCGGCAAAGTCATCCTCAGTACTGGAGGGCATGATCCGGGCGGTCTCGCCCGGCAGGGGCCGGGCCGTGCGGGCCACCTTGCGCCACAAGGCGCGCTCTTCGGGAGTAAGCGTGCGCCGCGGTCCCGCCATGACAGGTCAGGAGGTACGCGCAAGGCGCGCCGCCAGCCCGTTCGGCAGCAGCAGATGCCAGCGCGCAAGACTGTTCTGGCGCCCCGCTGTCTGCCCCGCCTCGTCCCCCCAGCCGAAGAACAGGTCGCCGCGCACCGGCCCGGTGATCGCCCCGCCGGCATCCTGCGCGATCAAAAGCCCGCCCCACATGCCGTGACCTGACACGTCACCGCGCACGAAGACCGGCACGCCCCAGGCGTGAAAGGCAGGATCCACCGCGAGACTGCCCATCGGCGTCAGCGGCACGCCCTGCGATCCCGCGGGACCCGAATGGGGATCGGTAATGTCCTGCAGGTCGAAGAACACATAGCGCGGGTTTTCATTGAATAGCGGCGTCCACGCCGCCGGTCCGTTGCGCAGCAGCCAGTTCTCGATGTGCTGCTTGGAGGCCTGGCCCGGAGGCAGCTCTCCCCGGTCGAGAAGAATGCGGCCGATGGAGACATAAGGATGACCGTTATGGGCAGCGAACGCGGCCCGGCGCTGGCTGCCATCTTCAAAGACAAGGCGGCCTGAGCCCTGTATCTGCATGAAGAAGACATCGATCGGGCGCCCCCATGCCAGCGGCACGCCGATATTCATCGCCTCTATCTCGACGCGCGGACGGGCCTCGTCTGCGCCGCCAATGCGGTCGGCATCCAGGCCGGCAATGAGCTGGGACATGTCTCCGCGCGGCGCCAGCCCCGGCCGGGCCCGGATGGCCATTGAAAACTCGCCGTCAGGATAATGACGCGCCGCCACCATGGGCTCGTAATAGCCCGTCAGTCGGCCCTCGCCGCCTACGGAAACCGGGGTGAAGCGGGCCTCGAAGAAGCGTCTGGCGCTGTCGGCCGTCATGCCGCGGGCGATGAGATCAAGCGCCTCGTTACAGACTGCATGCCAGTCGCCCGCCTGGCCGGCATGGGGCGCGCGCGGGTTGAGAGGCTGGCTCGCCGGGCGCCGCAAGATGGCATCACAGCTTGCGCCGAACGCGCGCAAGGCAGGCGTGGCATCGTGGTTCTGCCAGCCCTCCAGCGCACCATAGCCGGACACGGGCCGCAATTGCAGGCTCGACACGATCGGGGGCTGGGCCGGCGGCGCGGGTGTCTCCGGCACGCTGGCGCAGGCGGTCAGCACGAAGACGAGCAGAGCGGCGGCAATGCCGCTAGGCGGGACGGACCGCCGACAGACGCCAGTTCGGGTTATCGCTCGTGACATCACGCTCAAAGCTCCAGATCTCGCTAACCGGGTGCAGCGCCGCGATATCGCCCGACACGACGCTGCCATCGGCGGCACGTGTCTCGTGGGCAATCTCGGCGACGAATCGCACCTTGATCTTGGCCTTGGGCCCGTTAAGGGAAGCTTCCTGCAGGCGCGCGTCGCGGATACGGTCGATCTCGGTGGTCAGGGTTTCCCCCTTGGCGGCCCGCGCCTCGATGGCCTCGCGGTAGGCAGCCATGACACGCGGCGCCAGCAGCGGTTCGAGGGCCTCGACATCGCCGCGCGCGAACGCGCCTGCGATCATCCCGTACGCGGCCCGCGCACCCTGCACGAATTCCGAAGCATCGAAAGCCGGATCCGCGTCAGATATGGCCTCCAGACCATCATAGGCTGCCTCGTCCACATCCACGGTGCTGAGCGCCGCCTGCGGCCGTGTCTCGATGGAGCCGGGCGTGGCCCGGTCAGCTACCGGTTTGGCTGCGTCATTCACCCGCGCGCGTTCGGCTTCCTCGCGGGCATGCTCTTCGGGCGAACGCCCGACCGGGCGCCCCAAGGCCATGTAAAGCCGGATGCCGATGAAAACGGCCAGACCGGCAAAGAAAAGTATCTGCAGCAACTCCACGCACACCTACCAGACTGTTTGTCCGCCCACAGGGGGCGGAAAAGCGCTCGACCTTCCTTTCATATAGGCCGTAAAGCGGCCAAGGTCAGCCCTGAGCGTGCAGGCGCAACGTCTTGCCCGGCCCGGCCCGGCATGCTACGCGCCGACACCTTTGAAAATGCGGACGCTTGCCCGCGCCTGACCACAGGAGCTCATAGCAATCATGGCCGACACCCCGAACACTCCCGACCAGAACCAGCCTGCGGCGGGCAATCCGGCCGGCGCGCCCAGCGTGCGCATTCTCGGCCAGTACGTTAAGGATCTGTCCTTCGAGAACCCCGGCGCTCCCGATACGCTGCGGGGCAGCGCTGCCCAGCCCAATATCGATCTGGGCATCGATGTGCGCGTGCGGGCGCTGGATGCGGAGACTTTCGAGGTCGAGCTGCTGCTGTCGGCAAAGGCCGTGCGTGAGTCCACGACGCTCTTCGTGTGCGAGCTGAGCTATGCCGGCCTGTTCCAGATCCGCGCCATGGACGAGCAGTCCCGCGAAGCCTTCCTCCTGGTCGAGGCGCCCCGTCTGACCTTTCCCTTCGCCCGCCAGATTGTTGCCAGCGCGACGCAGGAAGGCGGCTTCCCGCCGCTCATGCTCGAGCCTGTCGACTTTGCCGGCCTTTACCGTCAGCAGCTGGCCCAGCGCGCGCAGGGCGGCGCCGGCAATCCGCCTTCCGGCACGGCCTGATACCCGTTCAGACCCCCAGGCTCTTCCACACCCGCTGATCGCCCAGCTCTGCCACAAAGGCGGCATGCCGGGCACGCTCCTCGGCCGTACTGGCCGGGGCCAGCGGGACGGGCCGCGGCGGGCGCGGCGTGTAGCGGACCGTCGTGTCCGCACCGTCCAGACCGGAAAAATCAAGCACGCGGGTCCGGCCGCCATTAAGCTCGAGATAGACTTCCGCCAGCAGGTAGGCGTCGATCAGCGCACCGTGCTTGGTGCGGCTTTCCAGCGAAATGTCGAAGCGCTTGCAGAGCGCATCCAGATTGGCCGGCGAACCGGGAAAGCGCTCGCGCGCCATCGCGGCCGTATCCTTGAACCGGCTGGCGGGATAAGGGTCCAGCCCGGCGCGCGTCAGCTCCATATTGATGAAGCCACGGTCGAACGGCGCGTTATGGGCCACCATCACCGCATCGCCGACGAACGCGACAAAGTCCTGCGCCACCTCTTCAAAGCGCGGCTTGTCGCGCAGCATCTCGCGCGTATGACCCGTAATGGCAGTCACTTCGGCCGGAATATCCCGGTCCGGGTTTATCAGGGCATGAAACTCCCGGCCGGTCGGGATCATGTTGATCACCTCCACACAGCCAAGTTCGGTGATCCGGTCGCCTTCGAGCGGATAAAGCCCCGTTGTTTCGGTATCGAACAGTATCTCTCTCATGGGCGGGTATCCTGACGCCGTTCGCGCAAGGCTTCCATAACACGGCGCACCTGAAGCCGCGCATCATCAACGCTTTTTGAGGTGTCGATGACAAAGTCGGCCCGGCTGCGCTTGTGCGCGTCCGGGGTTTGCCGGGTGAGGATCATGTCGAGCTTTTCCGCATGCATCCCGTCGCGGGCCAGCACCCGTGCACGCTGGATGTCCTCTGCGGCAGATACCACGACAATGACGTCCACACGGGCGTCCATGCCCGTCTCGAACAACAGGGGAATGTCAAACAGCACACACCAGGCGCCCTCGGCCTGCGCGTTTTCGAGGAACGCGGCGCGCCGTGCGCTTACCAGCGGATGCACGATGGCTTCGAGACGGGGAAAGTCTTCCGGGTGCGCCTTCAGGTGCGCGCTCAGGACCGTTCGGTCGATGCCGCCGCCCTGCAAGGCATCGGGACAGAGTGCAGCAACGGGCTCCACAGCCTCGCCACCCGGCGCGTACATGTCTGCCACAGCGGCATCGGCATCAAAGACGGGAACACCCATCTCGGCAAACAGACGCGCCGTGGTGCTCTTGCCCATGCCGATCGATCCGGTAAGGCCGATTACCATCATGGCCGGGATACCAGCGCGGCTTCCAGCAAGGCCCGGACCGGCGTGGCGGCAGGGGCTGGGAGGCCGTAGAAGGCCTGGAAGGCGGGCCGGGCCTGGCCAATCAGCATGGAAAGACCATCAGCCGTGCGCAGGCCGCGCGCACGCGCGCTCCGCAGAAGCCCCGTTTCCAGCGGCGCATAGACCATGTCGAACACCATGGCGGTCTCCGGCAACACCTCCAGCGGCAGTTCCAGTGGCGGCTGGCCCTTCATGCCCAGGCTTGTGGCGTTGATTACCAGACGGGCGTGTTCGAGAGCCGCCGCAGCATCTTCCAGCGCATGGATTTCTGCCGGACACCCCGTCGCCCTGACAAGCGCCGCGGCCCTGTCCCGGCTGCGATTGACAATCCGCAAGGGCACGCCGCTCGCCTTCAGCACGAACAGGGCGGCGCGGGCAGCGCCGCCGGCGCCGACAAGCACGGCCGGGCCGGCATCGCCCCTCCAGCCGGCCGCATCCAGGGCAGCATGCACCCCTGAAATATCGGTATTGTCCGCGTGAATACCGTGGTCGGAAAAAACCAGCACGTTGGCCGCCCCGCACGCGCGCGCAGCGTCGCTGGCCGTGTCGGCAAGGGCGAGCGCCGCCTCCTTGTGAGGCAGGGTGACATTGACGCCCGCATATCCCCTTGCCCGCAGGCCGGCCACCGCCCCGGCAAAGGCCTCGGGCGCTGCGGCAATCGGCTCGTAAGTGCCCGCCAGCCCGGCATCGGCGATCCACGCGCCCATCATACGCGGCGAAAGGGAGTGGCTGACAGGCCACCCGATAACACCGGCCCTGGCAGGCGCGCCGCTCATCGTACTATCGCGCCATGCTGGCGCAGGGCATCCAGAAGCGGCAGAAGCGGCAGGCCCAGGACGGCAAAGAAATCGCCCTCCACGTGGTCGAAAAGCTGCGCGCCCAGCCCTTCATACGCATAGCCCCCCACGCCAGCCGTCAGGATCGGGCCGGCTTCTTCCATGTAACGGTTGAGGAACGCATCGGAAAAGTCGCGTACACGCATCATGCAATGGCTCTGATATTCCCAGACCAGGGCATTGTCGCGCACCAGGGCGAGGCCGCCCACCAGTGCATGCGTCTTTCCTTTGAGCATCTCCAGGCGCTTTCGCGCCTCGGCAAGATCCCGCGACTTGTCGAAGGCCTTTCCCTCGAACTCCAGCACCTGGTCAGCCCCCAGAACGAGTTCGCCGGGGCGGCGCGCCGCAACGGCGAAAGCTTTCTGACGGGCAAGCTCCAGCGCGAGTTCGGCGGGCGGTCCTGCGAACGCCTCCTTGACCGCACCTTCATCGATATCGGCGGGATCCACGCAGAAGGGCACGCAGGCCTTTTCCAGAATGGCCCGGCGCGACGCCGATCCGGACGCCAGTACGAGCCCGGTCATTGGCGGCCTCCGGACGGCTTGGCCCTGTGTTCTGTGAGCAGGTTGATGATCTTTGCCGCTGTCTCCTCGATGGACCGGCGGGTAACATCGATGGAGGGCACATTATGGCGGGCGAACAGGCGCTTGGCGAAGATGAGCTCATCCTTCACCGCCGCCTCGTCGACATATTCGGTTGATCTGTCCTCGTTCAGATTGAGCAGCCGGTTGCGCCGGATCTGGATGATACGCTCGGGAGTGGCGTAGAGACCCACAACGACCGGCCTGCGCAGCGAGAACAGATTGTCCGGCAGCGGCGTGCCGGGAACCAGCGGTATGTTGGCAGCGCGGACGCCGCGATTGCCGAGATAGATGGATGTCGGAGTCTTCGAGGTGCGGCTGATACCCAGAAGGATGACATCGGCGCTGGCCAGATCGTCCCCCTGCCCGTCATCATGGGCCATGCAGTAGTTCATCGCCTCGATGCGCCGGTAATAGTCCGCGTCCAGTATGCGCTGCGCGCCCGCGCGGCCGGTCATGGGCGCGCCCAGATAGGCCGAGAGCGTCGTTTCAATCGGATCGAGAACGGCGATAGCCGGCATGGCCAGCTCCGCGCAGCGTGTCTCCAGTGTTTCGCGCAGATCCTGATTGACCACCGTGTACATGACGACGCCGGGAAAGGCGGCGACATGGTCCAGCGCGCGCTCCATCTGGCGCGGGGAACGCACAAGGGCAAACAGATGTTCTATCGGCTGGCCGCGTTCAAACTGGGCCGCCGAAGCCCGCATCACCCCCATCAGCGTCTCTCCGGTGGAATCAGAGATCATGTGGACGTGAAAATACGTCTTCATGTCCGTGGGGCGGGGGGTATTCGGCATGGGGCGGATCCGGAAAAGCTGCTCGTGTGTCTGGCGCGCCGAAGGCACATCTCAGCGTTAGCCCGATCTGCACGCGCTGTGAATAAGCTGTCGGCAACCCCGGCCCGCTTTCCCCGCTCACCCGTCAGGGGCGCGGGTCATCGCTGCTGAAGGGGATGAATCCCACAAACTGCCCCCGCTCCTCCCCGGACTGGCCAGATTCGCCGGCCGGCCAGGCGTCCCACTGTTCATATCGTGTGCCTGATTACACCGTACGCGTAGCCAGCGAGCATAAGCGATTTTCAATTAATGTTTTGTTAGCAATGGTAAATTTTTGGTTAATCCCGAAATTCACAGCCCTGGGACGGCGCCAGGGTGCGGCACATGTTCCCACAGGGTGTGAAAATCGCGGACAACGGGGTAATCAGGCGCTGTTTTCCACGTTACCGGCAGGCCTACGACTCTGTTTCTTCCAAATTTCTTTTTCTCAAAAAGAAAAGGCAATGGGAGGAAAACAACCCGCCAGGCCCTGAAGGCGACCGGCCGGAACAGGACAGGAAGGTATGCTATCCATGGACACCCGTCCGCTCCTCAAGGTTCTCGCAGGCGAAACCCTGAAGACCCCGCCGGTCTGGCTGATGCGCCAGGCCGGACGTTATCTGCCGGAGTATCGGGCGGTGCGGGCAACACAGCCCGATTTCATTGCCTTCTGCCTGAACCCGCAAGCCGCGGCCGAAGTCACCCTGCAGCCGATCCGCCGATACGGGTTTGATGCCTCGATCGTCTTTGCCGACATCCTGCTTATCCCGCATGCCATGGGGCAGAAGGTGTGGTTCGAGAAGGGTGAGGGTCCAAGGCTTGCGCCCATGAGTATAGGGGCGCTGGCGGGACTGTCGCCGGAAGGTGCCGCCGGCCGGCTCTCTGCAGTGTGCGAGACGCTCCGGCTGGTGCGCGCGGGTCTGCCCGAAAGCTGCGCGCTGATCGGGTTTGCCGGCGCGCCCTGGACGGTGGCGACCTACATGATCGAGGGCGGGGGCTCGAAGGACCGCTGGAAGGCGCGCACGGCCGCCTGGAGCGAGCCGCAGACCACGGACCGGCTCCTGGCCAATCTGGCGGATGCCACAGCCGATTATCTGGTCGCTCAGGCCAAAGCCGGCGCCGATGTGCTGAAAATTTTTGAAAGCTGGGCCGAGGGCCTGCCCGCGCCCTTGTTTGACCGGGTGGTCATTGCCCCGACCCGGCGCATTGTGAACCGTGTGCGAGCAGCCGGTATCACGGCGCCCATCATCGGTTTTCCCAAAGGCGCCGGGCCGCACTATGTGCGCTATGCGGCAGAGACCGGAATTGATGCCATCGCCACCGATCACGGGCTGGATACCGGCTGGGCGGTGAACAACCTGCCCCGCTCCATGCCCGTGCAGGGCCAGCTCGATCCGGCCGTGCTGAAAGCGGGCGGGGCCGCGCTGAAATCGGAGGTCAGCCGCTTGCTCGACGCATGGGGGGGGCGGCCCTATGTCTTCAATCTCGGACACGGGATCAATCCCGATGTGCCGCCTGAACATGTTACTGAGCTTCTGGCCCATATTCGCGGATGACCCCCCGCGCCGGGCCGCCACCCAGTCCGGAGCAAGCCATGGCCCGCAGAATAGCTGTTGTCCTTTTCAATCTCGGCGGTCCGGACGGTCAGGCGAGCGTAAAGCCTTTCCTGCGCAATCTTTTCAATGATCCGGCGATCATCTACGCGCCCTGGCCGGTGCGGCCCTTGCTGGCCTGGCTGATCTCCACGACGCGCGGACCCAAGGCGGCAAAGGAATACGCCAAGATGGGCGGCGGCTCGCCCATCGTGCCGGAGACGCAAAAGCAGGCAGCAGCGCTCACCTCCGTCCTTCAAGCGGCCCTGCCGGGCGATGAGGTGCGCTGCTTTCTGGCCATGCGCTACTGGCATCCCTTCACCGGGGAGGCCGTCGAGGCAGTGAAGGCATGGGGCGCCGACGAGGTGGTGCTGCTGCCCCTCTACCCGCAATTTTCAACCACGACGACCGCAAGCTCGCTCAAAGCCTGGCGTGACGCCGGGGGCGGTGAGGCGCGCACAATCTGCTGCTACCCCACTGAACCGGATTTCATCAGCGCCCATGCCGGGCTGATCCGCAAGGCATGGGAGGAGGCTGGAGAACCGCAGGACGTGCGCGTCCTGCATTCGGCCCATGGCCTGCCGGAAGTGACGATAAAGCGCGGCGACCCTTATCAGTGGCAGGTCGGCGAGACGGTGAAACGCGTGACGGCCCTGCTGCCGGAGCTGACTGATCACGTCACCTGTTTCCAGTCCAAGGTGGGGCCGCTCAAATGGATAGGTCCGTCCACCGAGGACATGGTGGAAGAGGCGGCCAGAGAGGGAAAACACATCATCCTGTCGCCGATTGCCTTCGTTTCGGAACATATCGAGACGCTGGTCGAGCTCGACGAGGAATATGCCGAGCTGGCGCATGAGCACGGCGCAGCCGGTTACACCCGCGTGCCCGCGCTCGGCGTGACGCCCGGTTTCATCAGCGCGCTAAGCGGTCTGGTCGTTTCGGCACTCGACGGCCCGGCCGGATTGAAGCCGCCATCCGGCGCCCCCATCTGCCCGGCTGAATTTGGCCGCTGCCCCTGCCGCGAAGCAGGCTATAAGACGGGGGAAACCGGCAAAGAGGCCGCCTGATGGACTTTCTCCTGCCCTATTATGACGTGCTGAAAGCCCTGCATGTGGTCTCGGTCATCTTCTGGATGGCCGGCCTGCTCTACTTGCCGCGCCTGTTTGTCTACCACCATACGGCCGCGGCGGGCGGGGAGCTGGAAACGGCACTTCTGAAGCAGGAAAAAAACCTCAACCGGATCATCATGATACCGGCCATGGCCGCTGTCTGGGTCTTTGCCATATTGATGATTGCCGCCAACCCGGCGCTGTTTGCGCAAGGCTGGTTCCACGCCAAGCTGGTTCTGGTGATCGCCCTGTCCGGTGTGCAGGGCTTTTATTCAGCCAGCGCACGGCGGTTTGCCAATGGCGAGCGCCCGCGTACCGAACGCTTCTGGCGCATCATGAATGAAGTGCCCGCCATGGCTGCCATCGTCATCGTCATCCTGGCTGTGGTGAAGCCTTTCGCTTGACGCAGGCCAGCCCGTGTGTCACGGCTAGTTCATATCCGCCCGCTTGCGGACGGCTTCCCCCCTTATCGTGCAGACCCTGGCTATCAGCCGTGCCGTCCTGCACATCCACAGACACATTCCCGGCCTCCGGAGCGACTCTGCAGGACCGGGACCGGAACCTGCAAGGCCAGTCGGGCATTAGCCCAGTACAGCCTTCCCGTGCCCTGCCTGGCCTCCCGGCCCGGCAGTGATTTCACCATCCTCCGCTCACTCCCCTGCTTGAAGATTTCTCCCCATGACCGATCAGAACGATACGCCCGAAACCGAAGCTGACGAGCCGGGCTTTGCCGTGCCCGATGGCCGGCGCATGTCCTTGCAGGAGCTGAAGGAAAAGTCTCCGGCAGACCTGCTCCAGCTGGCCGAGAGCCTCGACATCGAGAACGCGGCCTCGCTGCGCAAGCAGGGCATGATGTTCGCCATTCTCAAGGCGCTGGCCGAAGAGGGCGTGGAGATTCACGGGGGCGGTACACTCGAAGTGCTGCAGGACGGGTTCGGCTTCCTGCGCTCACCGGAAGCCAATTATCTCGCCGGTCCGGACGACATCTATGTGTCGCCCACCCAGATCCGCAAATTCGGCCTGCGCAACGGCGATACGGTGGACGGCGAGATCCGCGCGCCGCGCGATGGTGAGCGCTATTTCGCGCTTCTCAAAGTCAACGCGATCAATTTCCAGCCCGCCGATCAGGCCAAGCACAAGGTCCATTTCGACAATCTGACCCCGCTCTACCCCGAGAGCCGGTTCATCATGGAAAAC
>ERZ869909.546-NODE-546-length-42046-cov-6.541304_pt1 | contig 42046 bp, 42 predicted proteins | sample MGYA00520892_ERZ869909 | MGnify/ENA primary metagenome ERZ869909 (study PRJEB32215, sample SAMEA104723947) | bioreactor metagenome | biome: bioreactor; feature: anaerobic bioreactor; material: water | place: China | collected 2015-03-12 ... | reverse complement strand
TGCGCTACGCCCCGAATTTCGTGTGCATCGTTTAGGCAAAGCCGTGCGCACGCGCAAGGCCGGGACGCGCCCTACTCGTCAGCCGCGTCTTCAGCCTCATCTGCCAGGTCTTCGGCTTGCTCTTCGGCCGCGTCCTCCACCGGCACGGGCTCACCGTCTGCGGTGTCAGTCATCGGCGCATCGGCCACATCTGTCCCGAACAGGGCATGACGCACCAGATCACCCGGCGCTATGCCGGCCTCGGCAGCCCGGCCACCGGCAATTTCCAGCACGGCAAGCACCGGGAAGTCCGACGGCAGGGAGCGCCGCGAAAGCGGCTGCGCATTGGCCACGATCTTCGCAATCGTGCCGTCCGCCCGAATGAAGATGATATCCAGCGGTATCAGCGTATTTGCCATCCAGATGGCAACCGGCTGCACCACCTCGAAATCGAACAGCATCGCCTCGTTCGGCTCCATCGAATCCCGGTACATCATGCCACGCGCACGGGCTGCGTCGGTGGCCGCAATCTCGGCGATGAACTCGACCGGGCCTTCTGCCGTCTCGACGATGACCCTGTCCGGCCCGCCATACTCCACGACCGCGTCCGGCGCGGTCGGGTCGAACTGGGCGTGGGCCGCAGCGAAAAGCACAAGCACCAGGAATGGCGCGACGGAGAGGATGAAGCGATGTATTGTCATGGGCCGCACGCTACCTAAGCAGGACCTTGCACGCAATCACCCTTGCAGTGGTGATCCGCGCTATTGTGCAGTGCAAAATGCGGCTTGCCTCGCGCGCTCAAGCCGTTATCAAACCGGCGAAACCAGCCCGTCCAGCCCGGCAACACGAAACCAGAAGGCTCCCCGTCATGCGCATCGACAAGATTTCCGCCGGCATTCATCCCCCGACCGACATCAATGTCATCATCGAGGTGCCGGTGGGTGGTGAGCCGGTCAAGTACGAGATGGACAAGGCCTCCGGCACCGTCTTCGTCGACCGCTTCCTGCACACCCCGATGCGCTATCCGTGCAATTACGGTTTCATGCCGCATACGCTGTCCGAGGATGGCGATCCGATCGACGTCATGGTGCTCGGCCAGACGACGCTTGTGCCCGGCTGTGTGGTGCGCGCTCGTCCCATCGGCGTTCTGATGATGGAAGATGAAAGCGGCATGGATGAGAAAATCCTCGCCTGCCCTCACCCCAAGCTGACCCCGCTCTATGACGACATCGTGGAGTACACAGATGTCACCAAGGCGCAGATCATGCGCATCACGCACTTCTTCGAGCACTACAAGGATCTTGAGCCGAACAAATGGGTGAAGATCACCGGCTGGGCCGACAGGGTCCGGGCAGAAGAACTCATCATGGCCGCCCTGGAACGTGTGAAGGGCTGACAAAGGCCTTTCGTTCACACCGCGGCCTGTGCTGGTATCGGCGTCCATAAAAAGCGAGATACCAATGAAGAAGACCGAATTTGTCAGCGAGACAGTACCGGGCGATCCGGTGGAAGCCTATGTGAACCCCGATTTCATGGGCTCACCGGATGCGCGCCCCTTGCGCATCCTCGCCGAATATCTCTACCCGCAGAAGCAGTTCGCCAAACATCGCATCGACGACACGATCCTGTTCTTCGGATCGGCGCGTATCCCCGCGCCCGATGATGCCGAGGCGGGGCTTGAAAAGGCCCGCGCAGCAGGCGCGGACACAAAAGCTGCCGAGCGCGCCGTTTTCATGTCGCGCTATTATGGAGCCACCCGCGAACTGGCCCGCCGCCTCACCGAGTGGTCCCTCAATCTGGACGACTGCCAGGAGCGCCGCTTTGTCATCTGCACCGGCGCCGGACCCGGCATCATGGAAGCTGCCAATCGCGGCGCCAGGGACGCAGGCGGGGAAACCATCGGCCTCGGCATCACGCTGCCCAAGGAAGAAGCCAACAACCCCTATGTGACGCCGGATCTGAATTTCGAGTTCCACTACTTTTTCACACGCAAGTTCTGGTTCCTTTACCCCGCCAAGGCGCTGGTGCTGATGCCAGGCGGGTTTGGCACGCTGGACGAGCTGTTCGAGACCCTCACCCTTCTGCAGACGCGCAAGATGAAAAAGCGCCTGCCGGTGGTGCTCTTCGGCTCCGAGTACTGGGACAAGGTGCTGAACCTGCAGGCACTCGCGGATTTCGGCGCGATCAACCAGGAAGATATTGATCTCATCTACCGCACCGACAGTGTGGAAGACGCCTTTACCTACATTGTCGACCAGCTGTGCAGGTATGCCCTGCCCAATCCCGGCAAGGGGATGTAACCGGAAGATACCTGCTCGTGCGGACCGCATCGCCAGTATATTGCAATGACTGAGGTGGCCCACGCCGGCGGCCCGACACGGCCAGCAGACCGTTGCCGGAATTGCGGCGCAGTTCTCTTGACGCGCTACTGTGGTGAATGCGGGCAGCGCGCTCTGGATCCTGATGAACGCCGGATCGGCCATCTTGTCAGGGATGCGATCGGAGCGCTCACCAATCTGGACAGCCGCGCCTGGCGCACACTCATCGCCTTGCTTTTTCGGCCCGGCCGGCTGACGCGTGATTACATCGACGGGAAACGGGCGTACTGGCTAGCGCCCTTCACCATCTTCGTCCTTGCCAACCTGGTGTATTTACTGTCCCCGGCGCTTACCGATTTTTCGCTGCCGTTCGAGGACCAGGTGCCCGGACGGCTCGCTATTCAGGCCTATGATGACCCGCAAACCCTGAGCCCGGCATACCGCAACTATCTGGAGCGCTGGGAGGGGCAGCACCACAGCCCGCTGACAGCTCCGCTGGTGGAACGCCGCGTAGCCGCAAGGGACGCAGCAAGGCGCGAGGCCAGTGGCGGCGCACGTGGCTATACAATGGCCGATTACAAGGCGGCCTATGAAGACATCAACCTGGAAGTCAGCAAGCTGTTGATCGGCCTACACGTTCCGTTCATGGCGCTGACGCTTGCTATGCTGTTCATACGAAAACGTCTGTTCCTTGCCGAACATTTCGTGTCGGCACTGCACCTGTTCAGTTTCTCGATCCTCTTGCAGCAGCTGCTTCTGGGGCCTGCCGGTGCGGTCGTCCGCTACATCCAGGCGCCGTGGTACCCGACAGCCTTCCAGATCCTGTTGCCCCTCAGCCTCATTATCCTGACCATATATTTCGTCGTGGCACTGAGGCGCACCTACCGGAGCGCGTGGTGGTGGAGCATTCTGGCCACGGCGTTTTTCCTGCTCGCCATTCTCGTGATCCATCTGCTGATTTACCGGCCCGTGCAGTTCCTCCTGATCCACGCACTGATATAGCCGGTCCGCGCTGCGCGGCGCGCCAATGCAAACAGCCCGGAGGCTCCCCTCCGGGCTGCTGGACGCGTTAGGGGCTGCAGCAGCCTACTGGCTGTACAGCTCGGAAATATGAAGCTGCGCGTTGGCGTTGCCGCTCGACGCGTAGGTTCCCACCCATATGTCGTACTGGCCCGGCATGGGGTTGTTCCAGCGTATGGACGGGTTCAGTCCCTGCCCGCCGTCATCGTTGCAGTACCAACGGCCATCAGGGCCATTGATGACCAGCGTCGTATCAGCGCCCGAGTTGACCGAAATGATCAGCGGCAGGCTGCCCGGCTGGAAGTGCAGACGCACATCCGGCGCCGTTGCGACATAACCCACGCAGCTGCCCCCAATCGTATACGCGGCATTGTTCTGACCGCCTGATTGCAGGTTGATGACATAGGGGTCTGGCGTGAATCCGCCGCGCAGCGAAACCGTGCCATAAATTGGGTTGAGACGATAATCCTGAGCCAATGCGGTCGAGGCCAGCATGGCCACGCCGACCAGCGCAGTCGCAGCAGTACGAAGCATTATGGTGATCTCCAAAAGCGACCGGCTCGGCTCCCCGCCCCGGCCATGATGCGTCCCTCTAGCGAAATGACGCTATAACGCAGCCATAAATCGGTAAAGGACAAAGACGCCGTGACTTCGCATTTTCGCAAAGCTGTCAGCGAAGATCAGGTAGATACTATCGGTATGGTCAGTACATCGCTGCCATCACGTGGAGTGAGGAAGAGCGCCTGCCGAGCTTTTTCCGTCCGGGCGCATGACGGCGCGCATCGGCGCTCAACGCCGGGCGGTGCCAGTACCTTACGTGTCCGGTGTGCATAAGAAGCCAGACGAAAAAAGAGATTCTGGCGGAATCCGAGACGGTACGCGGGCTGCGTCAGCCCACCGCCCCCTTCTGGCACGGCACGCGCTGCTAACCGGAATAATAGTTGCGATAATTCTTGTAATAGTAAGCAGCGCCCTCATAGCCGTAGCGTGCCTGGGCATCCATATCCACCTGCGTCAACGCCACACCCAGAATATTGGCCCGCACATCGCGCAGGATATCCAGCGCGCTGCTGGCCGCTTCTTTTGGTGTTTTCTTCCATTGCACGTTCATCACGACAGCATCGCATCTCTGGGCGATGATGCGGGTATCGGTCACGGCCAGGACCGGCGCCGTATCGATCAGAACGAGATCATAGTCGCGCCGCAGTTGGGCGAGCAGATTGCGGAAAGCCTCCGAGCTGAACACGTCGCGCGGCGTAAACTGGGACTCCACCACGGGCAGTATATGAAGGTTGGTCTCGGTATCCTGGATTCGGACAGCCTCAAGCCGGGCGTCTCCAGCCAGTACCTCGAGCAAGCCCTTCTCCGCTGACGGCGCAGCCGCCTTGGTCAGCAGGCGCCGGCGCAGGTCACAGTCAAGAATGACCGTTTTTGCGCCCGCCATGGCCGAGATACGTCCCAGAGAGAAAGTCGTCGTGGTCTTGCCTTCACCTGGCAACGCAGAGGTGACGGCAACAACCTTATGCGGCTCATCGATATTGGAGAGCAGGATGGCCGAGCGGATGACCCGGAAGGACTCCGCGATCCCCGATAACGGGTTCTCCCTGACATAATCATGGGGCGCCGCCCGACTGCCGCCAGATTTGCCGAGCCTAGGCTTGGCGAGCATCGGAACCGAAGCGATATGACCTGCGCCGAGCTCGCGTTCCACATCAGCTTCGCTGCGCAGCCCGTTATCAAAAACCTCCAGAAGGAATACCGCGCCTGTGCCCATCACTCCGGCAAGGACCACGCCAAGAGCAAGGTTGAGCATCCAGTTGGGCGAGCTGGGTGTGATCGGCGAGGTCGCCCGCGCTACGATGCGCGCATCAGCGGTTGCAAGCTCGTCCTGCTCGCTCGTCTGGCGGAAGCGATTGAGAAACGACTCAAAGAGTGTCCGGGAGGCTTCGGCTTCCCGTTCCAGTTCGCGCAAACGCACCAGTGCACGGTTATTGGTGACCAGCTCTTCGCGAAAGCCAGACAGGGTGTTCTGCAAGGATGCCACGCGCTGGCGCGCCACATTTACCTCGGTTTCAAGCCCCGCGACGATACGCCGGATCTCGCGCTCGATCTGTTCTTCCAGATCGGCTGTCTCACGCTCGACCGCGAGGATCTCAGGATGGCGCGGGCCATAACGCGATGTCAGATCGCTGCGCCGGCGGCTGGTTTCCGTCTGTTGGGCTCTCAGCGCCCTGATAGTTTCTGACCGCAGCACCTCGCCAATCGTATCCAGCGATGCACCCCGCTGGAGCTGGGCCTGCACGTTACGCAGCGATGACTCGGCCGCGGAAAGCTCGGCGCGCTGGATGGCCAGCTGCGCATTGAGGTCGGAAATCTGCTGCTCTGTGAGATTGCTGCCGCCCGCATCGAGCAGACCCTGCTCGGCACGGTACATTTCAACGGCCTGCTCTGCGGTCCTTACCTCCTCGCGCAGCACCTGGAGGCGCTCATTGAGCCAGGTATTGGCCCGCTCGGTCGCATCGAACTTCGCCTCGAGCTGGGAAAGCAGATACTGGTCGGCGAAGGCATTGGCGATGTCACGCGCCTTGCGCGGATTAGCTGACTGGAAGCTTATATTGATAACATAGGTCATGCCGGAGCGGCGGGCGGAAAGGCGCGATAGGACGGAACTGGTGACCGCTTCGAGCACCTGGTCTTCGCCATCGCTGTCCTCGGCAAGGACCTGCGACGGCATGAGACCGGAGATGACACCGCGCACCCCTGATACGACGGCGCCAAAACCTGAGGGTTCACGCAACCGGCCATTGAACTCAGGGTCGGAGACCAGGTTGAGCTGGCGGACCACGCTCTGGGCCAGGGAGCGGCTCTGGATGAGCTGGACCTCTGTATCCAGCGCCTGCGCGTCCGATCCGACCCCTGTAAGCACGGCCTCGATATCAACGACCTGAGCGCGGCGTGGATCAATGATCACACTCGCCGTAGCGGTGTATTGCGGGGTCATCTGCATGGTGATGATCACCACCAGAGCGAACACCACCAGCCCTACTGCAAAAAACACGGGCAACCGGCGGCGGAATACCCGCACCAGCTGGCGCAGGTCTATCAGGTCCTCTTCCGATCCGTGGCTGGCGAAATCCTGCTGCGGATGCATCGTACTGGCCATGGACACTCAGACCCTCAAGAAAGATCACATCGGGATACACGATCGCTCTGGTCGGCCAGAACGATACCGCCCCCGGACTATCAGGTTCGGAGGCGGTATTATCAAGCTAGCAATTTTGAAGCCAGAAAGCCGTGGTGCAGGCCGATCTAATACTGCAGGACCAGCCCCACCGTGAAGCGGTTGACCGAAAAGTCCCGGTTTCCGGCTGCGCCCGAAGACCTCTGATCGACATAATTATACCCTGCACGAATACCGACATTGCGATTCATGAGGTATGTGGCGGCAATTGTTGCGCCCCACCTTTCATCCTCGCGATCAATGCCCTGATAGTCATCATTGCCGTAATCTATCCGACCCGTCAGGATGATGTTCCGGCGCAGTTCATGGTCAAGCTGGGCGGCAAAGGACGTCCCGATATAGCCGGCCGCCGCTGCAATTCCTGAATCTTCGATATTGCGTTGGGCTGACAGGGTAACCGTGGTCAGCTGTGTCGGAAACCATTCGACGAGGCCTTCAATACTGAAGCCTTCAGAATCCGTAAAACCCGGATCATCGTATTTCTGCTTCATGTAGCCCAGCCCGATCTCGCCGCGCGCAAGCCCGCCAAGGTCAAACTCGACACCGACATCAAACGTATAACCATCTGAATCCCTGGCCGCCGGTATGGCGGGCGGAGACAGGCGGTAGTCCCTTTCATTATGGCGATAACGGGCGAACAGGGCCGTGTCAGGGCTCACAGCATAGTCAGCGCGCGCCGTGAAACGATGCTGGGTCCGGTCGCGGAACCCCTGGCTCGCGATCCCGCCCCCGATGAGCGGCGCATCATCATAATCGGCTTTGGATACATCATACCCGCCGCGCAGGCGCAGGCGGTTGAAAACGTGATCACCACCGATTGCGAAATTTGTCGTGTCAAAGCGGATCGGTTCGGTTGTTGATCCCGCCGCCCCGGCGGAGGTGCGCGGTTCCGTGCCCCGGCTATGCGAAGCGCTGGCACTGATAGAGCTGCCTCGCACGATATCAATGCGGCCCGATGTGCCAAAGCTGTAGTCAGTGGTACTTTCGTCGGAGAAGTCCGAATACTCGCGGTGCAGCACGTTGGCGAAAGCACTAAAGGCGTGCGTCGACCAGGTGGTATCAACGCTCAAAGATGGGTTGATCACGAAGATTGTATCGGACTGCTCGGCGGTAGCCGTAGCAAAGATATTGTCGTTGTGTTCGATCCCGAGATCGGCTCGCGGGCGCCAGATGAAGGCACCGGAGCGCACACCCAGAGCATCATATTCGGCTCGCGGGCGCTGCGTGACCGATACATTGCGGTCCCGGTCCCACAACCATTGGGCCGATGCTTCACCGTGAAGCGTGATGCTACCCGTCGCGGCGGCCGTGGCCGTCAGCGCCAGGGTTCCCACACCAGAGAAAAGCCTGTCTTTGAAATCTGACATAACACCCCGCCTTCCATCACTTCCCGGCGCTCTATCAGAGCCGGTCCACACGTCTGAAGGGGCCGCAAGACACGGCCCCCTATGCCACTTACGTCAGCGGTCTAGTAATCAGAGCCGCCGCGGCCACCAGGAGGCGGAGGCGGAGGCGGCAGTGCCGCGCCAGCGCCAGGACCACCGGGAACACCCGCTACGCCGGTCGTTGCGAGCTGACCGGATACGCTTGCAGCAGCAGCCTGAGCTGCCGGGCTGGATAGAACCGGGCTCGCCGCCGCGACGGATAACGCGGCCGCGGCCGTTGCGCTGTCAGCGCCTGAAGCGATGATCGCCGCGACGATCGCTGCTTCTATCTCTTCGGCCGAGGCGTCCGGACCAAGCGCCGCAACAGCGGCAATAATGGCGTCAGCCACTTCCTGCACGGTGGGCGCTTCCTGCACCGCAACAAGCGCGTGAGCGCTGGCAGCCGTGCCGGTGGCGGGTACCAGTGCCAACAGCAACGCGCTGGATACTGCACTGGCGATTTTCTGGGTGTGCTTCATTGAAAAGCCCCTCAAATTAATAAACCGGTTACTTTCTAGCAAAACCGGTCCGCGATGGCTACGACGTTCATAATCTTTTTGGGTGCTCTCGAGCTTCTTATCCCGCTTTAGAGCTTATTCCGGCGGCGCTGCGGCATGAATGACACATAGGCGGGTCAGGACTACACCGCGCAACCATAACGCGTCAGCCCTCGACCTGCGGCCCGGTGAGGCGATTATGTTTTCGTTAGTGCCTGAATCGCATCATGGTGGAATATCCGGTCTTGTGGAGACACCGACCATGGCCGTCAGCAAGCGCGTTCCCGGTCCACCGGCCGTTCATAACGCTCCAAAACTATCGTCCACAGTACAGACCGATGGGCCAGTACTCGCTGATTTGGTTGCTGGGGCAAGCATGGGGCCAAGCGTTGTCTCTCCCGCCCGGGACCTTCAGGAAAGCCTGACACGCAGCCTCCAAGCCGTCCCGTCGCAGATCACGGCTGGCGGGCGCTGGTCACCCCGGCGCACCCTTAGCTTCCTGCTCGTGACGAATGGAGCCTTCTGGCTCACAGCGGTCTGGCTGGCGCTCAGACTTTTCTAGCGGCCGTCTGCGCCCTGCACGCTGCGCAAGACGATCAAGGCCTGCGAGCGAGGGCGTGTCCGCGCGCCGTCCGGCGTCTCAGGACACCGCCATTTCAGCACGCCGCCATGCCAGGAGGTCACCTGGCACCTGGCGCAGCAGCCACGTATAGGGCGTCTGGCTCCAAGGCACGATATGCGGCGTCATGTTATCAAGCACGTAGTCACCCGTATGGGTGCTGACAATCAGCACCGCATGGCGCCCGGTCGCGCGCGAATATCCCACCGCCAGAAACAGGGCGTGCTCGGGAATGCCAGCCGCCAGCAGTGCCTGACGCTTTTCCAGCGCATAATCTTCGCAATCGCCTTCAGCTGGCCCCTCCAGGCTCAAGGGTAAGGTCCAGTACTCTTCCTGACCGTGAACCTCCCGGTCATCGCGCGGACGGATAGCCATATTGACCGACTGATTGACACGGTTGAGCACGGAGAACAGATGGCTGTCGGCAACAAGCTGGCCATTTTCGTCAATCATGAACGCGGGCTCGGTGACCTGCGCGCCAGCGATGTCGTTCTCCTCTTTACCCGTTTTATCTGTGGGCTGATCCAGCCCGTCGTCTGCCCCAATCTCACTTTCCAGGAGGAGATCAGGCTCGTCGGTACTTGCACCGCTGACGAAGGCGTTGTCTGGCGCCGTAAAGGACTTTGCGCCATCCTGGCGCGGGCCAGCGGTTACAGCACCTGTGGCGGGCTCGGCCGCGCTGGCCAGGACAATCTCCCCGGAAATTGCGGCGCGAGCCATGTGACCAGCATCCCCGCATACCTCCGGCATGCGCTGGCACATGTCCATCAGGCCGGCCGGGGGCATCGCAATGGCGCCTGCGGGCATATGAGAGGACGGCGGAGGTGTGGTGGCGCAGGCCGCCATCGAAATCCCCGAAACCACCGCTATGGTGAGACCGCGCCAGAGGCGCAACACCCCAGTCCGGGAAACTCCTGCCATGACCACCCCTCCGCCTTGTTATCGGAGGGCGATCATCAGTATTGAATTTTAAAATCAGCCTTTTTATTATAGTTTACATACAATTAACTGCACTGTTTTTTATGGTTAACTTGAATTAAGCATAATGCCTAGTATACACGGCAAGGCGCGCTCATCATCTGTTTACCATGAATTCGGCCGGGATCTGGAAAATCGGCCGCTTTACTGAGCCAGAAGCGTCTCGATCCGGAGACGCATCTCCGCTGGCGAGCGTTCTGCCAGCGTTTCCAGCCAGCGCCGGTCCGCCCTGCGGATAGACAGCACGAGAACCTGAGAAAGGGATTGGCGGCGCAATGTCTCATCCATCTGGTGCCAAGCGATCGCCGTTATCTCAAGACGCCAGCGCATCGCTTCCCGGTCTCCGTAGGGACGCAGGTAAAAGCTCTGGGCCAGTGCGCGGCGGCCTGTCTCGCCCAGCTGGCCGTCCTTTGCCAGATCGATAAAGACCAGCCGGTTCCAGGCGGATACAAGGCGCGGCTCGCGGTCGAGGGCGCTCAGGCTCAACCTTTCAGCCAGATCGAGCGCCGCAAGATCGCTCGCGATCAGGCGTTCAGCCAGCGCTTCGCGCAGATAGGCAGATGGCGGCAAGGTATCCTCTCTTGCCATGGCCAGGACCCGTTCGGCTGGCATATGAGGCACGCTGTTAGCCAAAACCCGCATTTCACCCTGCCAGACCATAGCAAAAGACAGCGCGATCGCAGCCATGCCAAGGCCCAGACGTCCCGCAATCTGCAGCCCGCCCGGCACAGGCGACCTGGCCGTGCGCTGCTCCCGATCGCGGCTGCGCCCCGCAGCAGCAATACCGGCGCCGAGCCCCAGTATCCACGCCCACCACCACATCGCTGCAGGCACCTCCAGGGCGTAATCGGTAATCCCGTGCAGCAGGACCAGCAGGGAGATGCACAGCGTCGCACGAAGATAGACTCGGTCACGCCGGCGGCGCTTGAGCCCTTTCCAGACGGCGATGAGCATGCCAGCCACCACCATCCACATTGCAATCGAACCGGCCCAGCCCACCTGCATCAGCCATTCCAGGTACACATTATGCGCCGCGCCCTGGCTGGAGAGAATTGCCGCATTGCGGCTGGTAGCAATCAGGTCATTGGTGAAGGGAAAGCTGCCCAGCCCGTGCCCGAACACCGGTGCCAGAAGCACCGCATTCCAGTAGGCCTCAAACATCAGCGCCCGCGCGGGGTCCTCGGCGAAGCGCTCGAACCGGGTCGAGGCGAGCTCGCCGGACACGGTCCATATCAGGCCTGCCAGCACCACAAACAGTGTGCCTCCGCTCAGAGCCAGTCCGAGGCTGCGGCGGCGCGATCCCCCCTCGCGGGTGACGGCGTAAATCTGCCAGGCGACCAGGGCCAGCCCGGCTACAGCGGTAAAGGCTATCCCGCCCCGCGAAGCCGTCAGGACCAGGCAGCTCGCCGCAAAGACGGTCGATATGACGGCGAGTGAGAGCGCCGGGGCTTGGCGCTGCAGGTCCTGCCAGCCCCTCCGCAGGCGTCTGATCTGCTGGAGACACTCGGTAAGACCCATCAGGGTGATGAGCCCCATGAAAGTGGCCGCAGTGTTTGCCGACAGGAAAGCCGCAGAAAGGCGGCTGTGCCCATAAGGCCGTTCAACGCCCCAGATGCTGCCAGGTGCCAGCATGAAGTCGAAAAAGGCCCACACCGCGATCAGCGTGCCCAGACCGAGCGTAACCCGCCAGATGAGCGGCCCGGCCTGGTCTGTCACAGCCGTATTGCGTGCGGTGAACCACACGCCCCCACCCGCAATCAGAGCGGCAAGGTAGGGCCCTGCTGTATCCAGCTGGCCGCGATAAAGCGTGAGCCCGGCAAACGCGCCGAACAATAGCGTTGCTGTCCATACGCCAGCCCCCGGCGCATGACTTGGACGCATCAGCATGGCAAGACCTGCCAGAGCGGTAATGGCGGCAGAAAAAAGCAGGCGCGCTGCCGGTATATCGGCGCCGAAGAACAGCGCGCCCCCCGCCAGAACGAGGAGGCACAACGCGGCAGGAAAGATCAGCGAGACAAGAGCGCGCACGGTGTCCGGCATGAGGAAATGCCCTGTCTCCGGCCGCAAACCCTGCAGCCCCTAGAAGAAGCGCTCACCTATGCGGATCGTATCACCGGGCTGGACGGGTGTATTGACCGTGAGCGGATACTCTACTTCCCGGTCCGACCCAGCCCGCTTGATGAAGACGCGGCGTGTATTGGCACGGTAGGAAAAACCGCCGGCGGTCGCCACCGCATTGACCACGGTCAGCCCCGAGGTGAACGGATACTCGCCCGGCTCACGCACCTCACCCATTATGTAAAAGGGCCGGAAGTTCATAACCTCTGCGCTGACACGCGGATCATTGAGATAGCCCTCACTCAAGGAAGCTTCCATGGCGCGCTGGAACTCCCGCAAAGTAAGCCCCCCTGCCCGCACCTCTCCGATCAGCGGGAGTGATACCGCGCCGCTTCCATCAACCGTGTATTCCCCAGAAAGCGTGTCCTCCCCGAATACGATCACGCGCAGACGGTCGCCCGAACCCAGACGATATTCGGATATTTCGCGCTGTTCCTCGGAAGCGGGGGCCAGGTTGAGCTCGGCTTCCCCTGCTCCTCCCGTCGTGGCACACGCTGAAGCAGCAGTCAGAGCAAGCGTGAGCAGGGCTAGCAGGCGCAACATAGGTATCCCCTCGAAATCTGACCTATTGGTTAGCGCATTTCACCCGCTTGGCCAAGCAAGAGCAAGCCAAACCGGTATTATGCCTGTCACCGCCGCACCTGCATGAAATGTGCCGTGTCCGCTTCGAGCCGCACCGCTGTAAGTACGCCGGTTATATAGGCGCCGGTATCGATACCGATCCGGCGTTCATCGCGGAAAGGCGTGTGTTCAGGGGTATGTCCGTGCACAACGATGTATTCGAGCTGCCGCGATGAGTGGAGGAACTTGTCGCGAATCCAGAGCAGGTCCTGCTCGTTTTGAGCCTCGAGAGGTTTGTCGGGGTCCACACCAGCATGCACGAAGAGATATGGCTCGATGAGGACAGACAGTTCCAACTCGTTAAGAAAGCGCATGTGATGAGCGGGAATGGCATCAAGAAGGGCACTCCGGGCGGCCTCCCAAATATCGTCCGGGGCATCTGGAGCCGGGGGTTTGACCCCATAGGAAGCAAGCGTTTCCCCGCCGCCATGCCGGATCCATACCGGTCCCGCTGCCGCGTCATCGAGAAATGCGAGCATGGCCTGTTCGTGATTACCTTTAAGGAAACGCAGCCGTGTCGGAAAACCGGACAGTTTTGACAGGATCTCGATCACCTCACGGGACCCAAGGCCCCTATCGATATAGTCCCCCAGCATCACAAGCATCGTCAGCGTGCCGACCGGAGCCTTAGCCACGTCATCAGAGATCTGCTTGAGCAGTTTTGCCAGCAGATCACTCTGACCATGAACATCACCGACCGCATATATGCGCACGCCGGGCGGCAGCGCGCGCACGGGGAGGCTTTGTCCTCTCAAGGCAAGCCGTCTGAATAAGCGGTCCAGCATGGAACAAGCTATAGGGAGGCAGCGCCCTAGCCGCAAGCGGCGCTATCAAACGTGTATGCAGCCGCCCAGCTTGTCTACACGTGTCCGCACTGAGCGCGTACAAGTGTCCGCACTGAGCGCGTACAAGTGTCAAGTTTCGCGCACGGTGCCGTCCCCGCCGGGCATCGACTCCAGACTGATCGCAAGTGCGTGGACCGGAGCCGCATCGATCACGGGTGGTACCAATCCGGTTTGCCGCCATCACTCGCTTGGCACTCCCCATCTAGGCGCATGGAAACGCCAGGCATCGGCGATGATCTGAGTGGCGTCCGACCACTGCGGCTCAAAACCAAGAAGCGAGCGGGCGCGCCTTGTGTCGGCGGTCAGCAGCACGGCGTCGCCTTCGCGGCGCGGCGCGATTTCGTGGGGAACAACCCTGCCCGTCGCCGCCTCAACGGCGTTGAGGATTTCGCGAACCGAGAGTCCCTTGCCCGTCCCGATATTGCAAGCAAACGAGTCATGCCCGCGCAGGAGCAGATCCAGTGCCCTGAGATGAGCATCAGCCAGATCCATTACATGGATGTAGTCGCGGATGCAGGTGCCATCAGGTGTGGGATAATCATCCCCGAAAAGCTTCATGGCCGCGCCAAGACCGGCGGCAACTTTAAGCGCATTAGGTATCAGATGCGTTTCCGGATCATGCTCCTCACCAATCTCGCCATCGGGACTGGCCCCGCAAGCATTGAAATAGCGAAGGCTTGCATATCTGAGCCTGCCGGCTTTGGCGGTATCGGCTAGCAAATCCTCGACCACCTTCTTGGTCTGCCCGTACACGCTTACAGGCGTGCGCGGGTCCTCTTCGCTGATCGGCACAGTTTCGGGATCGCCATACACAGCGCAGGTAGACGAGAAGACCAGCGGGGCGATACCGGCCCGGTCCATCGCCTTGAGAAGACAGATCACACCACCGACATTGTTATCCCAAAAGGCGAGCGGCGACCGCTCGCCCTCACCGACCTCAATATGTGCAGCAAAGTGCATAACCCCATCCGGGCGGTGGTTAGACAGAACACGGTCCAGCGCTGCGTCATCGCGTATATCGCCGCGCACCAGCGGACCCCACTTCACCGCGTGGGCGTGTCCAGCCGACAGATTATCAAAAACCACTGGAAGATCGCCGCGCCCCGCGAGCGCCCTGCAGATATGGGATCCGATATAGCCAGCGCCCCCGACAACCAAAATCGTCGCCATGATTTTTTTCTAACCCACTGAATGCCCGTTACTCCGGGCTTTCTATGCTTTCGAGCAGACCTAATGCAATCGCCAATCGGGGATGACGCGGCTCCTGTCTGCATCCACCTGACGCCGGAGGCAAGGAAAGCTGGCGCCCAAACCTGAAAATTTGTGTGCCGACCGCGTTATCGCCTTGACACATAGCCAGTTTAGGAAAAGCGTGCATGTGCAGCAAGGGATGGGTGTTCTAAAATTTGGTGAGGTCGCCCCGGCACGCGTTTTGCTTGAGCTTTGCCAGGCGGAAACGGGGACGGGGAAAGCCTTTGCCACCCACACAACCCGCCTTGGCAAATTACGCATCAAGGTGGGAGCAAGGCTCCCACCTTGATGGCGGTAGCGTTAAAAATCAAGACCTAAGAAATACGTCTATTCATCAGTTTTGCTCAATATCAATTTTACATCTTATTTTTACCTGTCTGCTAGGCGTGCCTACGGCCTCACAATTGTTCCGGGCGTCGGGGTGGGGCTGGCGCGAAGTATTGCAGAGCGCGCTGAAGTTCGCGTTGGCTCGTCACGTTGGCCGATTATCTCGCATCGGCGGCCCTCCAACCTTGCGGCGGCTTTGATCAAACGTCTCACTGGATAATAGAACCCTGACACTCCAAGGGAACCGACAGGCAAGCCCTTCATCCAATCAAAGAGATCAATCTACTTAAAATGAAAATAAAATATAATATAGCAATTTCAAGATCAACAATTGCCAATTTAGTTGGAGCGATGTTATTTTTTACTGCATTTACTCAGATTGGCCTTGGGGGAGGCAGTATTTATTTAATATATTTCCTTCCAGTAATTTGCATTTTTGCAGTATTGATATTAGTTTTAGAGAAATTACAAAAACCAACCACATCCTACCCGTTAATATTCATGTGCGCCCTTATCATAATAGCGCACATATCAATCTTTTCATTGCAATATATTATAAGTTTTGTAGCATTAACTGTAGCCTTAATAGCCTCTTTATCATCTTCATTATGGCATCGCGTTCCGACATATGCTTATATAGCAATGATATTAAATACAATTATCTACTTTGTGGAAATTATACTTCAATTTATTGGAGTTAATTTTGATGCATCGATTTTTAATTACGTTGATTCGGGTAGGAGCGAAATTATTACAACATGGGGATTTGAGAGGTATTCTGCGCATCATACAGAACCGGGTTCATTTGCCATTAATATCGGTGGCCTCGCAGTGCTTTCATTAATGGGCACGCGCGCACCTAATATTTTCCACTGGTTTGCCGTCTTAGCTATGGCAACTACGCTTTCGATCACCGCAGCCATCGTCACCTTCATCGTGATCACATCAATTTTTGTGGCAAGAGAAATCAGAAATAAAACAATAATTTTATCTATCGTGGGGCTCGCTATTATAATCTACTTTTGTTTTAATATTATGCCGACGCTTGGCCTGAATGTCGTAGAGTTCTTGTCATATCGCCTCATCGACCGCGGCGGCGCAGATGGGAGCATTGGAGTCAAAAGTCAACTTATCAACGAGTTAATAAATCGTGATTGGCTGTCAAGTATGCTTGGCAACCGAAATACGCCATGCGATATTTGCATGTACTCCAAATCTTTAGGTTTTGCATTTAATATTATATATGAAGGTGGACTGCTGGGGTTTATCGCAATATTTTCCTTATTCACCGTTGCTATTCATCGTCTCGGGCTACGCGGCCTTATGCTTGTGCTGATGCTCTCTTTCATGCGGGTGGAGTTCTACTATCCCCAGACGATCATTATCATCTTGGCCGTCTTCGCGTTGCCTCGGACTGTCGCAACGCGATCAAATTTCGTGCCCGCTAATCAGGCCGCCCCGGTCCCGGCCCGTGCGACCCGATTTACAAAATGAAATCGCTTTTTTTCTTTGCCACGCGCATAATATCCATCCGCTTCGCCGTGCTTGTACTGTCTTTGGTGCAGACAAGCTTGTGGGCGGCGGTTCTGGGCTTGGACGGTCTTGGAATAGCATCGGCCTATATCGGAGCGTTGGGCGTGGCGAGCTTGCTCGGACGTTTGGGCACCGACAACCTGATCGTGCGCGCATTCAAGAATGATCCACAATTTGCAGGGCGGTTTCCAGGTCTGCTCTTGGGAATCACGGGCTCGTCGATCCTGGCGGCGGGACTGCTGTTAGCGGTGCTCAACCTGGTCGTGTTCCGGACGTGGCTTGGAAATGAAAGCCTGTTGTTTTTGCCTATCGTGTTGGGATTTAACTTGGCGTTGATCCTCTCGCAGATACTTATAGCGCAAAAGCGCGCCACGACCGCATCCCTGTTGGGAAACGTGTTGCCTGTAGCGATCAGCGTGGGACTATTTGCGCTGGCAGCACCTGTATTGGACAGATTGCCGCTGTCGGGTGCGATGGTTGCGATCAGCCTGTTCGGGCTCGGGCATCTTGCTGCGACTCTCGCGATAGCGCTGCTGCTAAGCACCTTTTGGCGCGAATGTTTATTGATGATGCGTGCCACACCGCAGCGTATCCAGCTCTTTTTCGGGCCTGAGCAATGGTATTTCATCGGCTATCAGAGTATGGGTTTGGCGCGCGGGCAAGGAATGGTATTGGCTGTTGCCGCACTGTTCGACCCAACACTGACTGGTGTGTTCGCGCTTGCTTACCGCTTTGGCAGTCTGCTGACCTATCTCAATGAACCGGCGCGGATGTTCGCAATGCCGAGAGTGGCTGGAAAGACAGCGGACCAGATCAGGCACCTTTACCTCAAAATGTTGATGCTGAACGGTTCATTGGGCGTGATGGGGATCGCCTTTCTTGCAACCATGTACTCCCTTGTTCACCTGCCCTTTCCGACCGATCCGCCATTCTTGCTGTTCACGCTGATTATTATGGGCGGTGCGGCTTTCAATCTGTTCGTTGGTCCAGTGGGCATCATTCTAGCCATGAGTGGCAACGAGAAGAACAACTTTGTCGCCAACCTTTGTGGGCTGATTTGTGTCATTGCCTGCACCGTTCTGGCAGCGTTTACAAAAAACGCAATGTTTACAGTAATCGGTGTCGCTGGTGCATCAGTGACAACAAATTTGATCAATACGATCAAGGTTTTGAAATTTATAAGGTCAGTGGATTAATCATGTCTGTGTCAGAATTCGTCCCGGTGTTCATCGGCGGGTGTCCACGTAGCGGAACGACCTTTCTGGGAGACCGTCTGGGTGCGCTGCTTGGTGCGCGGGTCACGCCGGAGTCTCAGTTCAAACGTGGCGTGCTGGCCGCTTTGGCCGATGGGGATACAGCCCGCGCGGTGCAAGTGCTCGATAGCCACCGCGTATACCGGTTGTGGACTGAGCGCCCCGCGCGAGAAGATCTTCTGGCTTGCACGACCGCACAATCATTCTTTGCCAAGCTGGTTTTTCCTGATGGTGTCCCTTCGGATCGTGCGCCATTCTGGGTCGATCATACTCCGATCAACTTCGATGATTTCGTGGCACTGCGCGCTACCTTTCCTCAAGCGCGCTTCGTAAATCTGATACGCGACGGGCGGGCGGTGTACTCGTCAGTGCGCGGGCTCGACTGGGGGCCGACATCGCCGATCCAGGCAGCCCATTGGTGGGCGGCCCGAGTGGCACCCGGACTTGGGGCAAGCCTGACCTTCCCTGCCAATTGTACCACCTGCCGCTATGAAGAACTGACCGGCAGTGATCCGGCGGCTTGGACGAGGCTGGTCCGCTTTGTGACCAATGATGCCGAGCGCAGCGTCAATGCAGAAGAGCTGAGCGCGAAAAGCGTTTTCAACCTTCCCGATTACACCAAGCATCAGCATACTCTGGTTGGATCTCCCCCGATCGCCGCCCGCGCCGAAGCGTGGCGCACCGCTCTGACCCCCCGTGAGATCGAATTGTTCGAAGCCTATGCAGGGGGGCTTCTAGATACCTTGGGATACTGCCGTGCCTACCGGTTTCCTCACTTCGCCTCCCGGGGTGAGATGATTCGCATGGGCGAATGGCCGGTGCGGATCACGGCCCGTCTGGCTTCGCGGTTACGCAACGCCAACCGCTGGCGAAAAGTGAAGGCGCCGCAAACGGAAACTCGGTCATGAGTGCGGCATCAACCGGATCGGCGACATTCCTGTTAGGACTGGGCGCGCAAAAGGCAGGGTCGACTTGGGTACAGGACTATATCGCGGCAGACCCGCAAGCCTGTTTCGGCCCGATCAAAGAATATCACGTTTGGGATGTCCTGCACTTGCACCATGCGACGCAGTTTGACTGCCGTCGAGGCAACATCCTGAGCAGTCGTTGCAAAGACCTCGCCCGCCGTCTGCTGGGAAAAGGGCCCGACAAGACGGAAATACGCAGGCGTTTGCAAACGAAACCCGAGGCCTATTTCGATTTCTTCGAGACGCTGCTGGCTCGGGATGGCGTACGCCTGACCGGCGACTTCACGCCGCTTTACGCGGGGTTGCCCGTGGATGTGTTGACCCGGATCCGCGATGGATTCAGGGACCGTGGCATTGCCGTACGGGCCGTGTTCCTGATGCGTGATCCGGTTGCCCGCTGTGTATCAGCGGCGCAGATGAACCGCCGCAAGGGAGGGCGCAATGAGGCCGTGATTCCTGATGGCGATCTGGATACGGCGGTGTTGGCCTATGTCGGGACGTCGCAGGAGCGGTTGCGTGCCGATTACCGGCGCACAGTCGAGACCCTGCGAGCGGCCTTTGCCGAGGACGAAATCTTTTTCGGGCTGTATGAAACCCTGTTCACCTTTGAAGAAACCGCGCGTCTCTCGCGATTTGTCGGTATCGAACACCGGCCTGAGTTGGCTGCGAAGCGGGTGAATGACTTTCCCAAGCGTGAACAGGTCTCGCGCGACACTCTTGAGCGTTTGCGCGCAGTTCTAGCTGACGACTATGAGTATTGTGCGCAGGCATTTCCACAGTCTACAGATCACTGGAGGGGAGACTTCCAATGAGCGATCCCGTTACATCATGATTTGACGACCGGCAGAACACAGGAGCACAATTTCGACCGTGGACCGCATACGCATCGTTTCTGCCGTCTACCCGCGCCCATGGCGTCCTGAATCCGGGCGCTTCACCGCCAATCTGGCGGAAGGCTGGACTGCCCATGGGGTTGCGGTGGATGTGGTAACTTCCAGCACTTTGTCCGAACGGATCAAAGCGCGCCGCCGCAAGCCGGTGAATGTTGATATGCCGAATGTGGAGGTAAACATCGTGCGCACGCTGGGGACGCCTTTCGGCTCCCGTTTACCTGAAGCGGTGCGGCGGTCGATTCGCGGTCGAGACACACGGGCGATGAACGCAGCGATGTCGCAGGGTCCGCGCCCCGATCTGTTCTATGCGCAATTTGCCGGCGCGGGACGCTATGCCCGGACAGCGGCACAAGAAGAAGGCCTTCCCTATGTCATTGACTTGGGAGAATCCAAGAGTCTGGTCAAAGGAGCGACAACGACGGTGGAAGAAACTCGACTTGTCCTGAAGGAGGCTGACGGTGTCGTTTGCAAATCGCCGCGTCTGCAGAAGGAAGCCATTGAGCTGGGGGCCGATCCTGCTTGGGTCAAATTGATTCCGAACTATCCCAATCGGGATCGCTTTTATCCCCGGGACAGGGCCGATTGCCGCCAAGCGCTCGGTTTGGACGAGGACAGCTTTTTAGTTGTCTATCTAGGCCACTTCTGCAGGCGGAAGGGTGCGCAACGCCTGAACGAAGCGCTCAAGCGCATGAAGCATCCGGTAAAGGCGGCTTTCCTTGGCTCTGGGGATCTGGAACCGGATTTCGATGGTGTGGTCCATGCGGGGATCGTCGCACATGACGTCTTGCCACTCTGGTTGAATGCAGCGGATGTAATGGGGCTGCCGACATTGGCCGAGGGGTGTTGCAACGCTATCTCCGAAGCACTGGCGTGTGGGCTGCCCCTAGTAACGTCGAACATCGAAGATGTGCGTTGGCAAGTTCCCGAAAGCGGGGTCCTGCTGGTCGATCCTACGGACCCCGAACGTATAGCGGCGGCGCTGGACCGTCTCGCCGGCGATACGGATTTGCTCAAACAGTTGCGAACGGTGGTAGCCGCGAATATCGAACGCGACGCGGGGAAGGTCCGCTCTGATGAAATTCTGAGCTTTCTCGAACAGGTAGTCGCCCACCATAGCAGTCGGCATCGTCGGCCATAAACCAAAGTGAGTACAATACACATAAAGCATAGATTTTTCCAAATCGGGTTCAATCGCGTGGGAACATCCTCCCTAGCGGAGATGCTGGAACTCGCGGGATTGCGCGTGGCGCACCATGCTTGCAGGCCTGGTGGCGTTTTTCGAACTGCCTCCCGGCACTGCAAATTTCCGCCAGTGGGATAAATCCCTACGTGGACCGCTGGCTCGGCTGGCCCAAAAGCATCTGCCGCCGCAGGTGACTAGGATAGTACTAAACCGGCTTAAGAATGCGCTCAAGAACATCTGAGGGCTGAGCCATCTAGTCCCGCATGATGTTTCCTGTACTGCAAGTTTTTGCCCAACGTAGCTACGTAGCAGGATATTGAAATGAGTAATGCATCAACGCTCCCACCAGGATAGGTCAGGTGAATGACGACTCTTCATTTTCTTCAACCTGCTCTACCCAGCTACCGGATTCCTTTCTTCCGTCAATTGAATCAGCGCGCTGACGCTCGAGTGGTTGTGCATTATGCCGTTTCAGACCGCGGTGTTTTGACCAAAGATAGCGTGAGTGATCCTTGGGCATCTCCTACCGGGCCGGTGCATGCCCTACCCTTCGGGCTGCTGTGGCAGTCCGGTGCCTTGTCACTTCCTCTTGTGCGTGGCGACGTCGTGGTGCTCTGGGGGAATGCTCGGGTACTCAGCACCATTCTTTTGGCTGTGCGGGCCCGCATGCGCGGCGCGAAGGTGATCTGGTGGGGGCATTACTGGAGCTCGACCTCGCGCGATTGGCGCCTGGCATTGCGGATGATGTTGACCCGCGTGGCCCATGCGATGCTTTACTATACCGACCGCGAAGTCACGGAGTATAAGAGCGGACTGGGTGCACTGGACAAAAGGCCGATCGCCGCTCTGAATAATGGCCTCGATACTAGCGCTGTGCAACTACTGCGCGCGCCTTATTTGGCTCAAGAACGAGGGCGCGACTTGCTGTTCATCGGGCGGCTGTCCGAGAAGACCCGGTTTGGCCTATTGCTAGCGGCTATGGCCGACCCTCGGCTGGCTGACGCGCGGCTGAACGTCATCGGTGCCGGGGGCCTGGAAGAGAGCTGGCGTCAAGAGGCCGAGCGGCTGGTGCTGGGCGAGCGAGTCATCTGGCACGGTGCCACCACCGACGAGGCTGTCATCGCAGGCATCGCAAACAGCTGCCGACTCTTCGTTTATCCGGGCGAAGTAGGGCTATCACTGATCCATGGCATGGCCTATGGCCTTCCCTGCGTGGTTCATGATGACCGTTGGAAGCACATGCCCGAGATCGCAGCATTCCAAAAGGGCGTGACCGGACGTGTCTTCGCGCGGGAGTGTCCGGAGGACCTCGCCCGCGTTATTGCTAGTATGATTGAGGACGCTGTGACACTCGAAAAAATGTCTGAACAATGCCTCGAAGTGACTAACAAGAGCTTCAATACCGACGACATGGTCGTGCGGTTCCTGCGCCTGCTGAAGCTGCTACAATGAGTTTGCACATTATCCATACTGTCGCCTCGATCGAGAATATGGCTTCCGGACCGTCCTATAGCGTGATCGGCTTGGCTCGAGCCCAAGCTGAACTAGGTGGGCACATAGAGGTTTGGTCCACAGCCAGTGACGCGCAGACGAGGGAAATGGGCTACCGGGATCGTCGCTTCACTCGCGATTTAGTATACATGACTGGCCTGAGTCGACTTTGTTTTTCGACCACGATGCACACCGCATTGCAGAACGAAGCGCCGGGCGTGGTGCACACTCATGGACTCTGGACCATGCCCAATATCTATCGAAATCGCGACGCGCTTATCGTGATTGCGCCACGTGGAATGCTATCGCCGGTGGCTCTCTCATTCTCCCCGAGGCGCAAACGGGTCTTCCGTTGGCTGTTCCAAAACCGTGCTCTTGCCGCTGCAGGACTTTTCCACGCTACGGCTGATAGCGAGTACGAAGATATTCGACGCTTTGGACTGAGCCAGCCCGTGGCGATCATCCCAAACGGCATCGACATTCCGAAGCTTCCCGTCCCACCTCCGAAAGCCGGGCGCAGGACGGTTTTATCTTTGGGGCGGATCCACCCAAAGAAGGCCCTCGATAAATTGATCCATGCATGGGCTGGACTGGAAGCTGACTTTCCCGACTGGGACCTGCTGATCGTTGGGCCTGATCAAGGCAATCATGCAAGCGAGCTGCTAGCGCTGGCCGACGAGTTGGGTGTGGCTAACATGACAATCCGCCCGCCTGTATTCGGTCACGACAAGCAGACCGTTATGGCGGCTGCCGATATCTTTGCATTGCCAAGCCTCAGTGAGAATTTCGGCATGACGGTCGCAGAAAGTCTTGCGGTCGGCGTGCCAGTAGTGTCGACAAAAGGGGCCCCTTGGGCAGGGCTTGAGACCGAGCGCTGCGGCAGATGGGTCGACCATGGCGTCGACGCCATGACCGCAGCCTTAACAGAGCTGATGAGCATGCCAGATGAAAGACGTCGGCTTATGGGCGCGCGCGGCCGCGATTGGATGGCGCGGGACTTTTCCTGGGATCGCATGGCCCAGTTGTCTCTGGAGGCCTATGCATGGTCACTGCGACAGCAGGAGAAACCGGATCATGTTCGAACGGAGTAACGGAGCATGCGTATCGGCATATTAACCTATCATTTCAGCGACAATTATGGCGCGCTCTGGCAGGCCCATGCGCTGCGCGAATGGTTTCGCGCCCGCGGCCATGTGGCCGAATTCATCCCTTATCATCCGCATCACGTCGAGGAAGGCGGACCCCTCGACCGGCCCTGGAACCCGGCGCTGTGGCGCAAGAACGCGACTATCCTGTACATGAAGCTGTCGCAGCTACAGCGCCGCCTGCTGGGTGACAGGGCGATGCGCGCCGGCTTCGAGGCCTTTCGCCGCGACCATCTGGGTATTTCGGGCGCGCCGCTACGCGATGTCAGCGCGTTGAAGGCCGCGGTCGCAGGGTGCGACATGCTGGTCTGCGGGTCGGACCAGATTTGGAACCCTTCGATCCAACGCGGGCTTGATCCGGTCTATTTTCTCGACATTCCGGGTGCGGAACGGGCGCGCAAGATCGCCTATGCTCCCAGTTTTGGCCGCAACGAAATCGAGGAGGCGCGTTACCCCGACCTGCTGCGGCTTGTGCGCGGGCTGCACGGCGTGTCGGTGCGAGAGGAAAGCGGACGTGCCATTCTGGATCGGGCAGGCTTTGACACAGAAGCGGTGGAGGTTGTCCCTGATCCGACGCTGCTGCTGGGAAACTTCGACCCTATGCTGAGGGACAACCTCGCGCCGGAAGATGTGGTGTTCTGCTACGCACTGCGCACCGATGCCGGGGTGCGTGAAGCCGCCAAAGCCACAGGCCGCGCGCTTGGGATGCCTGTGGTCTCGGCGCGCAACAACCGCCAGCGCTGGCGTGACATCGGGACCGGGATCGCCCCCACACCCGTGGACTGGCTGCGCCAGCTGGCTCGGGCGCGCGCCGTCGTCAGCAATTCCTTCCACGGCGTCGCGCTGAGCATCGTGCTGAACCGCCCGTTCCTGGCCGTGGCCCTGCCGGGCAAGAAGGCGGGGCTGAACGCGCGGGTGCTGGACCTGCTGGACATGGCCGGGCTGCAGGACCGTCTAGTGACCACAGATACGCTGACCGAGGCCCCAGAGCGGCTGGCGGCGTCGATCGGATGGATGGCGGTCAACGAGCGGCTCGCCAGCGCCCGACAGGCGGCGGAAGCTTATCTGGAGAAGCAGCTACAAACAACGCATGAATATAACCATGAGTAAGTTCCGCGCCCTGCGCTATAAGAACCGGCTCAGCCAGAAGAACCGCATCGGCCGCGCGCTTTGGGGGCTGGCCAATGCACTTCTGATCCAGCCAACGCCACGCTGGGCGCTTCACGGCTGGCGCCGGTGCCTCCTGCGGCTGTTCGGCGCCACGATCGGCGAAGGCTGCAGAATCGACCCCACGGCCCGCATATGGGCCCCGTGGAATCTGAAGCTGGGCGATTACGTCGCCCTGGCTGAAGGCTGCCAAGTGTACAATGTCGCGCCAATCGTGATTGGCTCAAAGGTCGCGATCAGTCAGCGCTGCTTTCTCTGCACTGCCAGCCACGACATCGGCAGCCTGCAGCGCCCCTTGACCTTCGCACCCATCCACATCGGCAACCACGCATGGGTCGCTGCCGAGGCATTAGTGCATCCTGGGGTAACAATTGGGGAAGGCGCAGTTCTGGCGGCGCGCGGCGTGCTGCGCCGGTCCGCCCCAGACTGGACCATCTGGGCCGGAAATCCGGCCATCCAAGTTGGTCTGCGCAAAGTGGAGGGCTCTCCAGCACCCGGATCCTCGAGGCCATCAAGCGACGAAACATCTAGGAGCAACTGAAATTACCCCGACAACCCTTATCCTCACTCGCGACGAGGAGCGGCATATAGCCCGAGCCATGGCCTCGGTCGCACCTTTGGGCGGGCGGGTGGTGGTGGTCGATTCCGGCTCGACTGACCGCACGGTCGAGATTGCGCGCGAGCTGGGGGCCACGGTTCTGCACAACCCATGGATCAACTATGCGCGGCAATTCAACTGGGGTCTCGACCAATTGCCCGAAGACACCGGATGGGTGCTGCGGCTAGATGCTGACGAGGTGGTGTCCCCCGCACTGGTGGCGCAAATCAAGGACACACTTCCGGGCTTGGGTCCTGAGGTGGAGGGCGTGACCATAGGCCGGCGGATGGCGTTCCTCGGCCGGGCAATCCGCCACGGCGGACTGTTCCCGATCCGGGTGCTGCGCCTGTTTCGCCGCGGCAAGGGGCGTTGCGAGGACCGCTGGATGGACGAGCATATCAAGGTCGCGGGCAAGGTCATCGACCTGCCCGGTGAAATCCTTGACGATAACCTCAACTCGCTGACCTGGTGGACGGCCAAGCACAATGGCTATGCCAGCCGCGAGGTGGTCGATCTGCTGAACCTGGAATACCGGTTCATGGACCATGACAGCGTGGCCGCCCTGGGTTCCGGGCAGGCTGGAGTAAAGCGGTGGATCAAAGAGAACGTTTATAACGGGCTTCCAGGCGGGCTGCGGGCCTTTGTGTACTTCCTCTATCGCTATGTGCTGCGGCTAGGTTTTCTGGACGGTCGTGAAGGGGCGGCCTTTCATGTGCTCCAAGGTTTCTGGTATCGCTATCTCGTCGATGCTAAGCTGCACGAAGTAAAAAGCTATATGCGCAGCCATGATGTGGACGCTGTCACCGCTATCAATCACGTTTTGGGGATCCGGATCGCGCCGTGATCATCTCCATCGTGACCGCCGTCTACAATCGGGCCGACACTATCGGCGATGCGCTGCTCAGTCTACAGACGCAAACCCATCCTGATATTGAGCACATCATTCAGGATGGTGGGTCAACCGATGGCACTCTCGATGTGATCGCCGCGCATCCCGATCCGCGATTACGGCTGGAAAGCGGACGCGACGGCGGCATCTATGACGCGCTCAACCGCGGCATTGCCCGCGCCACGGGTGAGGTGGTGGGGTTACTGCATTCAGATGATCTGCTTGCCTCCCCGGGCGTTCTGGCCCGTATCGCGGCCGCATTCGAGGACCCGCAGGTGGACGGCATCTATGGCGATTTGGAATATGTCGCGAAGGACAACCCTGCTCGCGTGATCCGCTACTGGCGCGCAGGAGCCTACGAGCCGGAGTTGCTGCGCCAGGGCTGGATGCCCCCTCACCCGACACTTTTCCTTCGCCGATCGGTCTTTGATCAACACGGGGTGTACGACACGGCTTTTCGTATAGCCGCTGATTACGACGCGGTCTTGCGCTGGCTGACCCGCGGCCAGATTCGCCTCCTTTATCTTCCGGACGTTCTGGTGCGGATGCGGATCGGCGGCGAGAGCAACCGCTCGCTCGAACAAATAATCAGAAAAAGTGGCGAAGACTTGCGTGCCTTGCGTAAAAACAAAGTTGGCGGCCTCGGCGTCTTAATAAGAAAGAATTTTAGAAAAATTCCTCAGTTCCTGCTTAAAGCGCAAAACTGAATACGCAGTACCGTTGTGCCATCGCCCCCATTATTTAAAGCCTAAGCTTTACATCTCACCCACGGGCTTTCAGGAAGTCCTGATACGCATGTTCCAGCCCCTCACGCAGGGTTATGGATGGCTTCCAGCCCAGCGCGCGGATCGTATCTGCGTTCATAAGCTTGCGCGGCGTGCCGTCGGGTTTTGAGAGGTCCTTGGTAAGCTGCCCCCTAAACCCGACCACCTCCATGACCAGATGCGCCAGCTCCTCGATGGTCACGTCAGTGCCCGACCCCACATTCACGTGTTCGGGCGCAGAATACACCTTCATCAGGTGAACCAGCGCATCGGCGCAATCGTCCGCGTGCAGAAATTCCCGGCGCGGCGTGCCCGTGCCCCAGATCTCCATGGACGGTGCGCCCGCCAGCTTGGCCTCATGCGCCTTGCGCAGCAGGGCCGGAATGACGTGTGAGCTCTGCAGATCGTAATTGTCGCCCGGGCCGTAGAGATTGGTGGGCATGGCGGAGATGAAATCCGCCCCGTGCTGCTTGCGGTAGGCCTGGCACAGCTTGATGCCGGCGATCTTGGCGATGGCATACCACTCGTTGGTGGGTTCAAGCGCGCCGGTCAGAAGCGCGTCCTCCCGGATCGGCTGCTCGGCGAACTTCGGGTAGATGCACGACGAGCCAAGGAAGAGCAGTTTTTCCACGCCGGTCTCATGCGCGCCATGAATGACGTTCGCCGCGATCATCAGGTTGTCGTAGAGAAAGTCAGCCGGCCAGGTGTCATTGGCAAGGATACCGCCCACCTTGGCCGCCGGTACAAACACGGCCTGCGGCCTTGCCGCCTCCATCCAGCGCCGGACGGCTGCGCCATCGCGCAAGTCCACGTCCTGCCGGGTGATCTTGAGGATTTCGGCCGGGTTTTCCCGTTGCAGCCGCCGCACCAGCGCCGAGCCCACCATGCCGCGATGGCCGGCCACCCAGACCCGCTTGCCTTCGAGCGGATAGACAATAGCGGGCCCGTCAGCCATGGCGGTCATTGCGATCCTGCTCCCGGGCGACTGTCTTGAGGTCTTCGGCCACCATTTCACGTACCAGTTCGGCGAACGGCGTCGCGGCTGTCCAGCCGAGCTTCTCGCGGGCCTTGGTAGGATCAGCCAGCAACTGCTCAACCTCGGCGGGGCGGAAATAGCGCGGATCAACGACCACCCGGGTGACGCCAGTGGCCCTGTCGACACCGGTCTCGTCCACGCCCCTGCCGTGCCACTCGATCTCCACGCCGATATGGGCAAAAGCGCGCTCGACAAACTCGCGCACCGAATACATCTCTCCGGTACCAAGCACGTAATCATCCGGCTCATCCTGCTGAAGGATGCGCCACATGCCCTCGACATAGTCGCGTGCATGACCCCAGTCGCGCCGGGCATCAAGATTGCCGAGATAGACCTTGTCCTGGTAGCCGAGCTTTATCGCAGCCACGGCGCGGGTGATCTTGCGGGTGACGAAGGTCTCCCCGCGCAGCGGGCTTTCATGGTTGAACAGAATGCCGTTCGATGCGTGCATGCCATAAGACTCCCGGTAGTTCACCGTGATCCAGTAGGCATAGAGCTTGGCCGCCGCATACGGGCTGCGTGGATAGAAGGGGGTTGTTTCCTTCTGGGGAACTTCCTGCACCTTGCCATACAGCTCCGAGGTCGAGGCCTGATAGAAACGCGTCTTCTTCTCCAGGCCCAGGATGCGGATAGCCTCGAGCATGCGAAGCGTGCCCATGGCATCGGAATTGGCGGTGTATTCAGGCGTCTCGAAGCTCACCTGGACATGGCTCTGCGCGCCCAGATTATAGATCTCGTCGGGCTGCACTTCCTGAATGAGCCGGATCAGATTGGTAGAGTCGGTCAGATCGCCGTAGTGCAAGAAAAAGCGCACTCCGTCAGTATGAGGATCGACATACAGATCATCGACACGCTGCGTGTTGAACGAAGAGGAGCGCCGCTTCACGCCATGTACGATATAGCCCTTCTCCAGCAGAAGACGCGCCAGATACGCGCCGTCCTGCCCCGTAACCCCCGTGATCAGTGCAATCTTCGACATAAAGCCACTTTCCGTTAAACCTCAGCGCGCTCGAGCTTTACCGCTTCTAGCCGATATCTTGTCGTAGACAACCCAATTAAAAAGCTCGCCAAAAGCGATCATGAAATGGAAGGGCATAGAGGCCGGTAGCGCCCCTGCATTCCACGATCCGTCAGCTTCCCGACGGTCGCGCCAGACAAAGCTCTATCATGGTCATACGAGCGCAAAAACCTGGCTATCTCCAAGTCCGCTTTGCCGGGAGCGGCGGTCTCGGGAAAGCGCATGCGCCCACGGATGCGTTCCAGTTGCGGCCAGACCCTGCTGCTCAGCCAGGACCGCAATGATTTGTTCCTCGGTGAACCTACTTTTGCGCATGTTCTGTCTCCTTTTGACAGACTCTTCAATCAAATGCGCGACCAAGCGGGCCTCAGGCCACCGCCTCCCGCCACAAATCGGATCCATTCTTCAACAAAGTCACCAAGTACGGGCCATAGCGGCGGCGTAGTTCGCCATCAGGATTGGCACTCTCAAGCACCAGGACAGGCGCATGCGCTCTGCCAGCTGTTTACCCCGTCCCTTTGCCATACAGGCCAACACGGAGACTTGATCTGCCCACCGCAAGGTCGGCTTCATCGCGCTCGCCTCGACGAACCTCTTAGCTTTGATCATCGCCGCCATCGCGGCCCTCTGACCGCTATTCCTTTGTAGGGCGCAAGTCACTAGCGGGCACGTCCAACCGCACCGCGCCCTGAATCAGGGCGAGCAGGACCTGCACCCTCTCTTTCCCCTTCAGCCGCTCCACGCGCGCAAAATGGTCCGCGAACGGGCCGGAAATGATGCGCACCCCCTCTCCGGCTTTGAGCTCTGCCTCGAAGCGCACAACTCCGTCCTCATCAGCGGCGGCAATGAGCGCTTCGACCAGCCGCTCCGGCGCCGCCAGCGGGTCATTGCCCGCCTTTACAAGCCGCAACACGCCGCGCGTGCCGTCGATCGCGCGCCAGCGCACCGCGCCTGCATCGAAGCGCACGAAGAGATAGCCCGGAAAATAGGCCGCCTTCACCGTGCTCAGTTTGCGGGCATGACGGACAGTTTTCCAGGCCGCGGGCAAAAAGGTCTCAAATCCCTGCCGGACCAAATGGTCCTGTGCGATGAACTCCCGGCGCGGCTGTGTATGAACCAGATACCAGCGGGTCTGTTCGCTTGCGCCGGACAGTGTCCTGAAATCGGCCATTTACTCCCCATGCAGCCGGCGCCCGCAGGCCCCAGCCTCTCTATAGCGTCACGCAGATGCAACATGGCAGCGTAAAAAATGCAATTACCTTGCTTTCCTTGGAATACGCCTTGCAGCGTGACTAACGCTATCGCAACCTTAACGCAAAGCCTGATGGCGGGGACCGGACCAGAGTAATGACTGTCATGGAACCAAATGGCGTCTCAATGGGACCGGGCGGTGAAACCGGCCAGGCTGCTGTTTCGCGTGGCTCGCGTGGGAGCCTGTTACTTCTACCCCCAAAGCCGCCTGTCGGCGGGTTCACCAAACGCGCTTTTGATCTGGCGGTGGCTGGCTCGGCCCTACTCTTCATTCTACCCCTGCTAGTTCTCGTCGCAATTCTTGTACGGGCCACCAGCAAAGGCCCGGCCCTGTTCTGGTCAGAGCGCGACGACAACAGGGGCGGCACATTCCTGATGCCCAAATTCCGCACCATGACCATGAACGCGCCTGTCCGGCCGCGTGAACAGTTTGTGGAAGCCGATTCCTGCATCACCCCGCTGGGTCATTTCCTGCGCAAGTCCAGCATTGATGAACTCCCGCAACTCATCCCGGTCCTGACGGGCAGGATGAGCCTGATCGGGCCTCGCCCGCTCCTGCCGCACGACCCGGCAGTTCTGCAGCGCCGCAGACTGGCCGGTGAGGCCACGGCCCGGCCCGGCATTACCGGCCTCGCCCAGATCAAGGGACGCAACGCGGTGAGCCCGCGACGCAAAGCCCGCTACGACCAGTTCTATGCCGGTCACTGGTCATGGGCGATAGATGCTTGCATTCTCTACCGCACCGTGAAGGTCGTCATCTCTCGTTCCGGAGTGATGTAGGGAACGGTAGCCGCAAGTAAAAAAACTAGGTTGGACGAGCAGGCCAGTACAGGGCACAGATTGGCCGGCGCTCAATGATTGTAAGACAGGAAAGTGTAACTTGCAGGGGGCACTATAGCCCCCCGCAAGCAGGCGGTCATATACTCGGCACTACGCCACCACACCGATCATTATCGTTCCTGCTCGCCGGTTCTCCTGGCGCGCCATGCCTGCCCCGTCGGCGCATCACCTTCGGGCCTGACCATGCACCAATCAAAGCATGGTAGACCAAAGGTCACTCGCCTCGGTTAGCGGATCTGATCGCCCGAGACCCGCCTTCGCGTGTGGCCCGCTGCTCCGTACGGAAGTGTGATGTCGGGGGGCTGTGTACACGCCAGCGCTGGAAGGTCGGCTATGGCCACCAATCCTGTGCCCCTGCTATGGGAGATCAGCTCATGCTAGGCCGAGAATATGGCGTACAGCAGCGTCATATTCGTTGCCCCAGTCCTCCGGCACCGGCGGCACGAATATATCAGGATGCACCGCATCTTCACCGGGGAGAAACTCGTAATAGAGCGTTGATACGCCAACGCGCAGGCCAGAATGCGGAAGATGGAAGAACCGCACCTCCTGCCAGTTATTCGGTGCGGCGCCAGGAGGTTCACCCACCAGTGTGGCATTTGTCATGATCCTGAAATCGACCGCGTTGGTCATTGCAGCCGAGAATGTGCGCCGGCCAGTCAACACGTACAGCCGGTCAGGGTGATTGAGCCATGGCAGCGATGCGAGCTGTCCGATCAGACGGCGACCGAGGTTGAAATCGCCGCCTCCGCTATCCCTGAAATCGACAATCAGCCGAGGTGGCTGCTCCCTCTCAAGTTCCGCGAGCAGCCCGGACGCACGCTCATCAAGATCATCGTAGGTCCTCCAGTTCACGTACAGGCTTCCATCCGCAAGAGGCAGTGTCCTGAAGCCGTCCTGAGGTGCCTGAAGCCAGAACGGCAGGGAACCCCCAAGAGTTGCCCACCTCAGTCGCTCACTGCTTGCGGTTAGGGAAATCTGGCGGGTGCGGCCCTCCGTGGTCTCGAATGTGAACCTGCATTCTTCATCACAGCCAATCCCGGCATCGGCCAGAACGTCCGGCTCGGCGAAGAGATAAGGGGCCACGAACCGGTAAGACCACGCGCTTTCACCTTGAGGAACATAGGCCCGAAGTCGACGGACCACTTCGTCAACAGGAACATCTTCGATTGCCACCAGACGTGCGCCAGTAAGGTCGCGGTGTTCTGCTGTGATCGACACCAGACGGATACCATCTTCAAACCAATAGGCTTCGAGGGGAAATTGCGGCCTCCCCCGCGCCGGCTCCAGAGTGGTATGGCCGTCACCGATCATGGCCACGAGCCTGCGAAGCGCGAGAGCCGCCTGCGGACCCGAAAGCCCCGGAAGATCGTCGCGAATCCGCTCAACCGCTCCCTGGAATTCCTCCTCGGAAACCCGGTGGAAGGGTGAGCCGTGCCTGGTAACCAGTATCTCGACCAGCCTGTCCAGGTCCTCGCTCCACTCCGCAGGGCTTATGTCCAGTCTCTGCCCGGGCTCTGCGAAGTAGGCTGCCGCATCGAGCGCGGTCGACATCGCCTGAAGTGTGCCTTCCTGTTCTCCAAGCCGGAATTCGCCTTCGACCCGGCCATCAGAAAACCTCAGGACGATAGGGTCTCCTCCCGGAGCACCGAGGGCCGCCGTCACGATGTCTGAGCCTTGCCCGTCTTCCAGGCTGAACGCTGTCCCGTAACTGCTGATCACGCCGCTCACCCGATCGGGTGTTCTCCGGACTTCCAGATGGACAGGAAATGGCGGCTCCGAGCCCAGCCGGGCCTCGCCGCCATAACGTTCCACAGAAGCGGGTGCTGGCTGAGCGCAGACGCAGCCTCCTGCGGCAATCGACGTGACCAGGAGTATGACCGCTGCGGCGCAATTTCTCGAAGCGGTCGAAATCATTGGGAGGGTCATGGGTCAACTTTCGAAAAAGTTAATTCAGCGATGTCGGGAAGCTTCATACCGGTGGGCAGCCTGAGGTCCGTGTCGGCCCCCAGAAACAGGCTGGCGACGAGCTGAAATGCCTGCCGGGCATTACTGGAGTGACGCCGGCGCAGGACGAAGCCGAGATAGGCCAGATAGGCCAGCTCTGCCCTTTCCTTCGTGCCCAGGAGCGCAGCGAGAAGCGACAGCCTCTCCTCCTCAGCGGCGCTAACCCGCTTTGCAATCTCTGGCGATACGGCAGCCCAGGCGAACATCGCGGCGTCTGAGGGACATTGCCCCTGCTCGCTGGCAACCACATTGCTCGCAAGACTGTCCAAGAGGGCGCGTATTCCGGCTTGGCGCGGTGAGCCCATGGCAGCCGTAATCAGATCACTCTCGGCTTCCCACTCCGCGATAAGAGCTTCGAGAAGCTCGCCGCGATCTGCAAAGTGCCAGTAAAAGCTGCCTTTGGTCACGCCCATGTCGCGCGCCATTTTCTCTACGCGGACGGCCTGGACGCCGCCTCGCAGCAAAGCGAGCCGAGCAACGCGCATCCAGTCTTGTTTAGAAAGAGACGATTCCATACGGCAGCGTATGGTCACCATTGGAGCGAGGTCAAGCTCAACGGGCTCAAAGACTGCGGCAACCATTGGCAGGGCATTGAGACAGATCGGTTTTGGGGGCCGTTCCGTCGGCTATCTCCTGGATCAGCGGAACGGATTTCTCACCCCGAAAGGGTGCGGAGCCGGCTCGCCCAGCTCAGGCCGGCTTCCTCCGAGAGGAGCACGATCAGAGTTAAGTGGATGCACTTGCCTGTCAGATTGTATAAGGTTCGCGACCTAAGCAGGCCCTATCGGAGCATGCCATGCCGTCGACCATCCTCGTCGCCGACGACGATGAACTTTTGCTCGCCCTGTTGACCCACCGGCTGTCGGCGAGGGGCTATCAGGTCCAGATCGCACAGAACGGGCAGGACGCGCTGGATCTGGCCCGCTCGGAGCGGCCCGACGCGATCGTGCTGGACGCCATGATGCCCGTTCTGGACGGATTTGCAGCGCTTCAGCAACTTAAAGCTGACCCGGCGCTGTCAAACATTCCCGTCATCATGCTCACCGCCCTCAAGGGCGAAAGCGATGTCGTTGCGGCGTTGGATGCGGGTGCAGCAGATTACCTGGTTAAACCCTTCATGGCCGAGGAACTCCTCAGCCGGCTGGGCCGCTTGCTCAGAACCTCGCGGTCAGCATGAGCCCCGCTGCTTTCGCCCTGGCAATGGTTCTGGCTATCTCGCAGCCGGAGAGCCGTTATGAGGCCGGCGTTCAGGCGCGCCTGAATGGCCGCTTCGCCGAAGCCGTCGAGCTGCTGGGCGCAGAGAGCCGTGCCGCGCCCGGCAATGCCGATGTCTGGGTTCAATACGGTCTCTCATTGACCCCGCTGGGGCGCTATGACGAAGCCGAAGCCGCTTTTGAGCGGGCCCTGTCCCTGGCGCCCGACTATGACGATGCGAAAGTAGGTGTGGCCCGCATCGCCTGGCTGCGCGGCGACGAGGCTGAAGCCCGCCGCCTGCTGGATGGGGTGGGGACCGACGACGCCCGGTCCTTGCGCGCCAGGCTGGATGCCCCTCCTGCCTACACATCACTACCCTGGCGCGTGGATCTGACCGTGGGCCGCAGCGAGTTGACGGCCGGGCTGCCCGCCTGGACCGAAGCGGGGATCGCATTGGGACGCAGGCTGGATGAGCGCACCAGCTTTGGCGTGCTGGCTGAATATGCCCGCCGGTTCGAGAGCGATGATATTTATCTTCAGGCCAGGATCGACCGGAACTTCGCCGGGGGCACCACAGCTTATGTGGCCTTGGGAGGCGCGCCGGACGCCAGTTTCCGGCCTGAACGCGCCGTGCTGGCTGGCGGCTCAATGACATTTGCCAGCGGCTTCCAGGCCAGCCTGGACGCAGGCTACTCAGCTTATCGCGCCGGCGATGTGGTGACGCTGGCTCCCGGGCTGGGCTGGCGGTTTGGTGACCAGTCCGGCGTCAACGCGCGGCTGATCTCGCTGCGTGATGAAAACGGCCAGACCCGCACGGGCTACTCGGCCGGTGTCGAGGCGGCGCTCAACCCGCGCACCATATTGCTCGCAGGCTATGCCAACGCGCCGGAAACCTCTGAAGGGGTCACGGTGAATGTCAGCGGCGCGACGGTAGGCCTGCGCCGCCAGCTCACCGATACACGCGGCGTGTCTGTCTATCTGGTCCATGAAGCACGCGGCGCCTATGACCGCACAGCGTTGACCATCACTACGAGCTGGCGCTTCTGATGGAAGGCAAATTGCTGGGTCTGCTGTGGACGATCTCGCTGGTCATGGCCGCTGGCTCACTGCTCATGATGACCGGCCTGATAACCGGAAGGGCGCTTGATGCTCGGCGCAGCGTCAGGCGCGCGCGCATAGCGCAGGCGATAGAAGCAGCATTGCTGGGGGCCATGGACGGGACTCCGTCAGCCAGTCTCCCCGGCCTTGTGCGCCATCGCCGCATCGCAGCCCGCTCCATACTGGAGATGTCCACACTGATACGGGGTGCGGATTTCGACGCTGCTCTCAAGGCGATGAAGGACGCCGGGGCTGAAGCCGGACTGATCAGGCTGACCGGGAGCCGGAATGGTGAAGACCGCCTGGCGGGGATCGAAGCGCTCGGCCTGCTCGCCACCCCGGGCGCAAAGAAAGCCCTGCGTGACATGATCATGCACGGACGCACACCCCGCGAAACCATCGCAGCCGCCCGGGCGCTGCAGTTACTGGGTGAAGACCCGCCGCTTGATCAGGTGCTCGCCGCCCTCGAAGCGGCAGCTGGCCTCGCCCCAATGGAGCTGGCGGCTGTGCTGGCACCCATCGCCCGTGACAATCCCCAGGTGCTGAGCGGGTACCTGGCACGCACCTCACTGCCGCCCGCCATCCGCGCCCTGATGATCATCGCCCTGGGTGAGGCTGGCTCCTATGCCATGGCGCCGCTGATTGCGGTATATGCGGATGATCCCGAGCCCCGGATCCGGTCTGCGGTACTTCATGCGCTCGGCTCTCTGGGCCACCCGGACGCAAGACCTTTCATAGAGGCGGGCCTTGATGATCCCGACGCAGATATCAGGGCTGAGGCCGCCCGCGCCGCCGGGCGGATCGCACTGGGAGCCCTGACACCTAAGCTGGTAGCGGCATTGGCTGATCAGGAGTGGGTGGTGCGTTTTGCGGCGGCAGACGCGCTGCACAATATCGGACCGGAGGCGCGCGACGCCCTGCAAGCCGCCGCCAACGAACAGTCACCGGCAGGGCGCGCTGCGGCCATGATCATAGCTGAGAGAAGCGCCGCATGACCGAGTTGCTCGCGCTTGACTGGTCTGCGCCGGCGCGGTGGCTCGTGGTGTGTATTATCGCGGTGGGCGTGACGCAGAACGCCCTCTACCTGATTCAGCTCCTCGTCGCGGCGCGTGCGCTGTCCAGCGACCCGCCCGTGCGCCGCGCGGCTTTGCTCTGGCGGCGCTATGGCGATCTGGCACCGCCTATCACCCTTATATCCCCGGCTTTCAATGAGGCGGTCACGGTCGTGCAGAGCGTGCGCTCCCTTCTGTCGCTTCGCTATCCCGCCTATGAGGTGGTGGTGGTGAATGACGGATCGACCGACAGCACGCTCCAGACGCTGATTGACGGGTTCGGATTGCAGCCGGTTGCCCGTGCTCACGATCTGGCGCTTGCTCACGCACCTATCCGGGGTCTTTACGGCTCGCCGAGCCTGCCGCGCCTCATCGTGGTGGACAAGGAGAATGGCGGAAAGGCGGACGCGCTGAATGCCGGCATCAACATTTCGCGCGCGCCGGTGATTTGCTCGATGGATGCTGACTCCCTGCTCGAACCGGACGCGCTATTGCGCGCGGTTCGGCCCTTCGTGGAAGACCCCGACCGGGTGGTGGCGGTGGGTGGCACGATCCGCCTGGCCAATGGATGCACGGTTGCCAATGGCCGGGTTGCCGAGGTGCGCCTGCCGCGCAATGGCCTGGCTCTACTGCAGACGGTTGAATATCTGCGCGCCTTTCTGATGGCGCGGCTGGCCTGGAGCCGGATCGGCGCCCTGACAATCGTGTCGGGCGCTTTCGGCCTGTTCCGGCGCTCGGCTGTGGTCGAGGCGGGCGGCTACACGCGCGGCACCGTCGGCGAGGACATGGAGCTGGTGGTCAAGCTGCACCGGCTGATGCGCCGCAAGAAGCGCGAGTACCGTATCGCCTTTGTGCCAGAACCCGTCTGCTGGACCGAGGCACCCGAGACCCTGCAGGTGCTGGGCCGCCAGCGCAGCCGCTGGCAGCGCGGATCGCTGGAAACCTTCTTCGCCCATGCCGGCATGCTGTTCAATCCGCGCTACGGACGGGTGGGGTTTTTGGGCTTTCCCCATATCCTGCTGGTGGATGTTCTGGGGCCACTGGTGGAAGTGCTGGGCTATCTGCTCGTACCGCTGCTATGGGCGCTTGGCGTGCTGTCAGTGGAATATCTGCTCGCCTTCCTGGCAATCACCTTCACCTTTGGAATCACCATCTCGGTATCCTCGCTGGCGCTTGACGAAATTCAGCTCCAGCGCTTTCCCAGGGCGCGTGATCTGGCAATGCTTACACTCGCGGCGGTGGTGGAGAATTTCGGCTATCGCCAGCTCAATAATCTATGGCGCATCCGCGGCTGGTGGCAGTATCTGAAACGCTCTGAGAGCTGGGGCGTCATGACCCGCAAGGGCTTCTAGCACCGAGGGATCTCGTAGCGTCACTCGCCGGCTGGTGTCTCGGCGCCAATAGATGTGAGAAGATCAAGCAGAATATCAATCGTTGCCGGATCGGGCTCGCCGCCACACGCCAAGACCTCTTCAAGCGCGGCGGCCTTTTCGCTGACCTGCGCAAATCCGAACGAACCGCCGGCTCCGGCAAGCTTATGAAGCCGCGAACGGGCCTCCCCGTCCGGCGCCTCGCCCCGGTGCCAGCGGCGCAGAAAGGCGGCGTCTTCCAGGCAGCGCGCACGGAACCGCGCGGCCAAGCGTGCCATGATCGGGTTGTCGCCATCAGGCTGTCCTGTCATGAGGCACTTCCCAGCGCAGCCAGGATGTCACCGGCCAGCGTCAACGGATCGAACGGTTTGATCAGCACAGTCTGCGCGCCCATCGTCAGCAGGCGCTCGCGTTCATCAGCGCGTGTGTGCGCTGTGAAGAAGATGACCGGAACCTGCGCGCCGGACGGGAGTTTGCGAAGTCTCTCCAGCACTTGCGGGCCGTCCATGCCCGGCATCATCACGTCCAGCAGCACGGCATCTGCCGGCTTTTGAGCGAACGATGACAGGCCCGCCGCTCCATCCGGGACGGTGCGCACGCTGATGCGTCCATCCATCTCCAGGCTGATTTCCACCAGCTCGCGGATATCGGGCTCATCGTCGATGTAAAGTAGGTCGAGGCTCATGACAGGATGACTTTGCGTGTGACGATACCCATAACCCCGTCCACGAGCTCTCCAAGCGTAGAGCGTGATTTGGTAAACACCCTGTCTGCGCCGAGCTTTTGTGCCGATTCCACGTCGAGCGCAGTGAACAGGACGGTCGGCACCGGATCGGGCGCACTGGCATTACGCTCCAGCAGCGCCAATGCATCGTGCTCACCCAGATCGAGATCTACAATCATTACATCCGGACGGCATTCAGCCAAGGCCCGCTCCGCTTCGGCCAGCGAGGTGACCGAGCGCATTCGGACCCGGCCGGCAAAGGCTTGCGCCACAAGGCGCAGCGTGTCGGCATTGTCATCGAGATGCAGAACCTCCGGCGCCTGGGGGCGGCACTCGGCTGACAGCATCGAGACATGGCTCAAGGGCAAGGCAAGCGTGAAACTGGCGCCGCCCTCGATGGCGGGCTCGTAACTCACCTTGCCGTCCAGCCGCTCGGCGATCTCGCGCACGATCGCCAGCCCCAGACCGGTGGAACCCAGTCCTGTCACACGCGCTCCTTCGGCCTGGGCGAACTTTCCAAACAGCTGCGGCAGGAAGTCCGCAGGCACGCCCGGTCCGTAATCACGGACCGTGAACTCGCCCTCCTGGTCGTTGCGGGAAACCGTCAGCTCCACCACCGCGCCTTCGGGCGAGAATTTCACGGCGTTTGACAAAAGGTTAGCCGCCACCTGCATGAGCCGGTCGAAATCGCCGCGCACGATAATGTCGGGTTCCAGCATGTTGAGCCGGAAGCGCACACCGTGCTGGTCGCCATAGGCCCGGTTCGCCTCCATCGCCGTCATCGCCAGCGTCTTGAGGGACACGTCGGTGATCTGCATACGCGCCTTGCCCGATTCCAGCTTCTCGATGTCGAGAATATCGTTGATCAGCCGGATGAGGCGTTTGGCATTGGACTGGGCGATTTCAAGAAGACGGCGGGTCTGGTTTTCCAGGCCGTCCCTGGCGGCGCGCGAAACCAGCAAGTCGAGAGATCCCGAGATCGACGTCAGGGGCGTGCGCAGCTCGTGACTGACTGTAGCGATGAAGGAGTCCTTGACCTGTTCGAGACGCTTGCGGCGGGTGATGTCGCGCACTGCGGCAATAAAGCGGCGCTCGTCTTCGACTTCAAACGCGCCAAGAGTGACGCCGACCGGAAAATGGCTGCCATCCAGCCGGATCCCGGTTGTTTCGGCCACTGGCTCCTCGCGCGCCATTGCCTTTTGCGCACGGGCCGGAAAATCTCCGTCACCATAAACCGACAGATCTATGAGGTCCGCCACTGACCGACCTTCCAGCAACTCATCACTGGAGGCAAACATGCGTTGCGCTGCGAGATTCACACCCGCCACGCGGCCATCCTCACCCAAGGTTATCATGCCATCCTGCGAGGCATTGAAAATTGCCTGCAACCGCGCCGATTGGGCCTGCTCGTCTGCAAGTGCGCGGCGCAAGGCGGCCAGCGCACGAAACAGCACTACGAGCGATACAGCCAGCATGACGCCCATGACCGCGAGCAGCAGAATAACGATCCACTCCACCCGGTCGGACTGGCGATGCTCCGCCTCGAGCCGGTCTTGCAGGGCTTCGGCCTCTTCGCTGTCCAGTTTCGCATTCAGCGCCCGGATCTGGTCCATATACGCCCTGCCGACCCCACGTGACACCGCCGCCATCGCCGCCTGAGCGCCGTCGGCGCGTCTCAACGCGATGGTTTCGTCAGCATTGCTCAACTTCTCGTTCGTCAGCCTGCGCATTTCTTCCACAGGGGCCGTGTCACGCCCCTCAAGGCGCCGCAGCGCCAACAGGTCATCGAGCGCTGACGGCAGGGCAGCCTGAGCCCTTTCATGCGGCTCGAGGAACGCTTCGTCACCGGTCAGAATGAAGCCGCGCTGCCCGGTTTCGGCATCCAGAAGGAGAGAGAAGGTGTAGGACAACTGTTGGCGGGACTCGAACGTGCGCTCCACGGCGCTCTGCAATTCCCTCTGACGCTGTATCTCACCCATCAGAAGCCAGGCAGTGGTTGCCAGCGTCAGCGGCAGGGCAAGCCCGAGCGCCCATCCGGCCGCTATGAGACTGCGCCGTTTCGGAGCTGCTCCATATCCTGGCCGATCCATCGTACAAACTTCCCGGTAATGACCTGAAATCTGCGGCATGCTCACGGATGCCGCACGGGCTCACCCTTGCATAGCGGATGGCCGGATGCGTGGCGAGAGCGCTGTCGGGCGGATACGAACCGTCCGGACTTGCGCGGAGGCCGCGTTTGACCGGATAACAAGCTAGCTCATTCGGGCAGCGGCGTACGAAATCCACGCGCTTCGGCGTCCAACAGAGCATCAACATGCTCCTCGGTTACTCAGGAAGTATGAGGCTCAATTCTACCTCTTCGCGGCTTTCATACTCGTGACTGAGCCCCTCTCCTTCTTCACTTATTTCGAAATTCTGCGCCGTTCCCAGGCCCTCTTCACGGACATAGCCGCCGCCTGCGCGGGGCTCGCCGAGCCTTCCAGCACGATTGTCTTCAGCCGCCCCATCTCGTCGGGGCCACAGGTGAGCGGACCCTCCACGCCCATCTTCACGCCCGTCCAGCCATTGGCGTTATGGCTGACCGTGACCATGGTGACGGTGGGAATATCGAGTTCGAGCTATGCGAAACAGGTCATCGCACTGGATCAAATACCGTCAGGCCGGATCAGAGCCGTGACATCGTCCAAAGACCCGGTCAATCATGCAATCGCACTTCAGCTGGGCGATGGCGCGCCGCTCATCCGCTCGCGGGCTATGCGAACGGCGAATGCCAGGGTGAAGCCGAACCCGACGCCTACGCCATTGGCCGCCATGTCCATCCAGTCGGGCTCGCGGCCGAATATGGAAAGCCCCTGAGTAAGCTCGATCGCCCCGCCGAGCGCCATCAGTCCGAGCGCGCCAGCCCAGACGGGCAGGCGCGGCCAGCCCGTAGCCAGAAGCCCGGCCAGAGCCGTGAAGGCCGCCACATGGTTGATGAGGGCGCTCCAGGCAAATCGGGGTGCGACACCGGAAGGCGCAAGCGCCAGAGCGAGCACGCCAAGCAGGCAGGGAAGCAGCAGCCAGCGGGATACGGCAGGGCTCCACTCGAGACATTTAGCAAGGATGTGCTTCATGGCCTCTGCCTAGCACGATAATCTTGCCTGAGCATGACGCTATTGCCAGACACTCTGTACGCTGGCGGCCGCGTCGGGCCCGTCCTGCAGGCCTTTTTAGGTGTCGGCTATGCCGCCCGGACCGGGAGGCTCCAGGCAGCGGCCTCATTCCAGTGCTTCGATAATTCTGAGCAGGGCTTTTTCCTTTTCGAGGAGGGCTTTTCCGGCCTTGCCTGCACCGA
>ERZ869909.542-NODE-542-length-42531-cov-7.184341_pt1 | contig 42531 bp, 41 predicted proteins | sample MGYA00520892_ERZ869909 | MGnify/ENA primary metagenome ERZ869909 (study PRJEB32215, sample SAMEA104723947) | bioreactor metagenome | biome: bioreactor; feature: anaerobic bioreactor; material: water | place: China | collected 2015-03-12 ... | reverse complement strand
TGCGCGGATAGGGTATCCGCTGGGGAGAAACGCCTTCTACTCTATTCCGTTTGGTTGCGGCTATGCCGCGATGGGCTGTCATGTTGTGCCCCGTTGGGGCACGGAACTTCGACCCAAATCCCGTGTTATTCCAATGTTTCCATACGAGCAAGACAAGTGCGCTCCATCTAATTTTCCCATTCCGGAGAATCGGTGCGCGCGGGAGAAAATGGCTACAAAATTTCTTAAAATGCTCTAGACAGCTTCCCTATCGCGCCGTTTCCGCCTTTTCCCACATCCGGATGCGCTTGCCGCGAAGAATCCGCGCCACGGCGACCATTGCGGCGGCGTTGACCATGCAGAAGTAGTAGGGCACGCGCAGCAGGGTGGGTGTGTTCGGGTCGCGGCGCAGGGCGAAGCCGCCAATGGCGGCGCAGTAGAAGAGCGCTTGCACCACGAGTGCCGCGGCGTAAATCGGGGCCGTTGGCGCGAGCAAGGCGTTGGTGATGAGCAGCGCGAGTTGGCAAAAACCCGCGAACCACCGCAGCAGCTTGTGCGATGCAAACAGGAAGCAGCGCTTCCCGCGTATGTGGCCTCGCAACCGCCACGCGCCGGTCAGGCCGCGCATGACGATGCGGACCTTGCGCTGAAACTCCTCGTCCTGGTCGCTGGCGGCCTTTTCACGGGCGATGGCGGACGGCTCGAATCGAATGGCCTTGCCCATGCCGCCGATTTCCATGGGGAGTTGAAAGTCGTTGGCGACATCGTCCTGCAGGGGGCCGACAAGGTCGCGGCGTGCGGCGAAGATCGAGCCGTTGGCGACAAGGACGGAGCCAACGGCGTCCTCCCACTCCTTGAGCTTCGTTTCGAGCCGCCAGTAGAGGCCACCGTCGACGGGGTCACCCGCGTCCGACAGGAATTTCAGTTGGCCCACGACGAGTCCGACGCCGGGATCGGCAAAGTGCCGCGCGAGGTGCTTCAAGGCCTCCGGCTCGTAGAGGGAATTGGCGTCGGTGAAGACGAGGAGATCGCTGCTCGTCTGTGCGATCGCGTCGTTGAGTGCGGCGTTCTTGCCGCGGCGCTCCAGGAAATCGAAGACCTTCAAGCGGGGATCATCGAACCCACGGGCGATGGCGACGGTGTCATCCGTCGAGCCGTCCGAGACGAGGGCGACCGTGAGCTTTTCGTGGGGATAGTCGAGCGAAAGGGCATTGGTGAGCTTGGCCTCGATGACTTTGGCCTCGTCGTATGCCGAGATGAGGAGCACAACGCTGGGCAGGGGAGCATCCGCGGGTGGCGCGGGGCGGTTCGGGGTGAGCCCGGCCCAAAGGCGCAGAATAAGCGGAAAGCCCGCATAGACATAGGCGCACAGGGCCAAGGCGGCCCAGAAAATGATGGTGAGGGCGAGATACACGCGTGATTTTCCCCGTTGAATACGGCTGCAAGCCTAGCACACGAGCGCCGGGTGGTTTGATTCCATCGGCGCAGGCATTCTACCCTCTTGGCGCGTGCATGCACAGACCGGCAGGGACGCGAGCACGACATACGGCAGGGCGGCGGGCGCCCCATGGGACTTTTGGGGGCTACGATGCCAGAGCAAACCACGAAGCAATCAGCGACCACGAACGGCACACGGCCGTCGGTCGTCATCGTGCGGTCGAGCTTCAGCCCGCGCGAGGCGCGGGTGCTGAAGTTGGCGCGCTCATTCGCGGATGCCGGCTTCGACACGACGATCTATTGCTGGGATCGCGACGCGAAGGGCCCGAAGCGCGAGGAACGCGACGGATTCACCATTGTGCGGTGCCGCTTGCGCGCGCCGTATGGCAGCCGCTGGTTGTTCGTGATGACGCCCCTCTGGCTTCTCTGCGAGATGGTCTGGCTGTTGCGCGCGAAGGTGGATGCCATCCACGCCTGCGACTTTGACACGATCCTGCCTGCGTTGGCCGCGAAATGGCTGAGCGGGAAACGGGTCGTGTACGACATCTTTGATTTTTACGCCGCGAAGAGCCGAACGATCCCGAAACCGATGCTTGGACTCTTCCGCATGGCGGAGCAATGGTGCGCACGCCGGGCGGATGCGGTGTCCATCGTGGATGAGGCCCGCGCGTATCAGTTGGGCGAGCCCGCGCCCGTGCGGCTCATCGTGACGGAGAATTGCCCGCCGGATGCCGTGCAGCCGGACTGGGAGAAGCCGCCGCTCGACGGCCCCTTGCGCATCTTCTACGGCGGGGCCATCACGGGCTACCGGGGACTGCGGAAGCTGGCGCGCATCACGGACGGACTGGAGGGGGTCGAGGTGATCGTGGCTGGCCGCGTCACGAACCCGGCGTATGAGGCCGTTCTGCGCGATGCCAAGGCCTTTCGGTACATCGGCGAGATGGATTATGCGGCCGCGCTTCGCCAGACTTACGAGTGCGATGCTATTTACGCGTATTACGACCCGGCGCTGGAGGTGAACCGGACGGCGAATTCCTCCAAAATGTACGATGCCTTCATGTGCGGCACGGCAGTGATGGTGAACAGCGAGCCGCCGGCGGCCGCGGTGGTGGCGGAGAACGGTTGCGGCTCGTGCCTGCCGTACGCCGATGACGAAGCGCTCAAGGCGCAGATCATCGCCTGGCGCGATGATCGCGCGGCGTGCCGGGAATCGGGAAGCAAGGGGCGGATTTTGTTCGAAGAACGCTACAGTTGGGACCGGGTCTTTGAGCGCGTGCGCGTCCTGTACCGCGAGTTAGGGCTGAATCCATCATGAAACGCATTCTCGTAGTGGGCGGCACGCGGCCAGAAATCATCAAGCTGGCGCCGGTGGTGCATGCCTTGCGCGCGGAAGGCTCCGAAGTCGTGGTCTGCACGACGGCACAACACCGCGAACTCGCCGACGAGATGCTCCGCTTTTTTGAGATTGAGGCGGACCATGACCTCGATGTGATGACACCGGGTCAGGATTTATTCGATGTCACCGCGAAGGTATTGCTCGGGATGCGCGGCGTGCTTGATGCGGTCCAGCCGGATTGCGTGGTGGTGCAGGGCGACACGACGACGGTGATGGCGACGGCCTTGGCGGCGTTCTACCGCGAGATTCCCGTGGCCCATGTTGAGGCGGGCCTTCGTACCTGGAACATGCGCAATCCCTTCCCCGAGGAATTGAACCGCTGGATTGCCGATGCGGCAAGTGCATGGCATTTCGCGCCGACGGCGGGCGCGCGCGAGGCATTGCTGCGCTGCGGTGTTGGCGACGCGACGATCCATGTGACGGGCAACACGGTGATCGATGCGTTGCAGTGGACGCTTGCGCGTCTCGGGGATGAGCCCCCATCGGCCGTGTCATTGCCTGAAGGCGCGCGGATGGTCCTGCTGACCACGCACCGCCGCGAGAGTTTTGGAGCGCCGATGCGCGCGGCGCTGGGAGCCGTGCGTGAACTGACGGAACAGTACGGGGATGTGCATGCGGTGTTTCCCGCTCATCCAAACCCGAATGTGACGGCGGCGGTGAAGGAGTGCCTCGATGGCGCGGAGCGCGTGCATGTAGTCGCCCCGCAGCCATATCCCGAGTTCGTGAAACTGATGCGCGATGCGACGATTATCCTTACCGATTCCGGCGGCGTGCAGGAGGAATCGCCCACCTTGGGCAAACCGACGCTGGTGTTGCGCGAGACGAGCGAGCGGCCGGAGGGCATTGCCGCGGGCACGGCGAAGCTGGTCGGCACGGACGCAGCGGCGATCGTGCGGGAGGCATCGCGCTTGCTGGATGACCCATCGGCCTACGAGGCGATGGCGTCTCCGGCCAATCCCTATGGAGACGGACGCGCGGCAGAGCGCATCGCATCCATTCTCCTGGGGAGCAACAAATCATGACCATTGCCGAGCTTGCCCCGCGATATCTGGTCCTGTTCGCCGTGGCTGCCGTGATTGTGGCGGTGTTGGAGCCACTGTTGATCCGCTATTCGCACCGCTGGGGGTTCGTGGATGAACCGGGCGAGCGGCGCATCAACACCAAGCCCGTGGCGCGGCTCGGGGGCGTGGCGTTCTTGCCATCTCTCTTGGCGTGCCTGGGAATCGCCTTCGTTGTTTGGCCGGAATCGTGGCATGAGCACTACCTGGGCCTTGCGGTGGCCGCCGTGGTGCTGGCGGCCATCGGGATCTACGATGACATCCGCGACATGCGGCCGGTAATCAAGCTCCTGGGACAGATTGTCGTGGGGACGATCATTTTCCTCGCCGGATACGGCTTCAGTCCGGTGAGTCTGCCCTACTTCGGTGGAGTATTTGATCTCGGCCCGTTGGATTTCGTTTTCACCGTGTTCTTCGTCGTGATGGTCATCAATGCCATCAATTTTATTGATGGCCTCGACGGACTCGCCGCGGGCTCGGCATTCATCATGGCGGCGTTTCTGCTCATCGGCAAGGTGACCGACGGACTCGGCGAGCGGGCGCTTCCGGCGCTTATCGTGCTCGGGATTGCCGGGGCCTTTCTGCTGTTCAACTTCCACCCCGCGCGGGTGTTCATGGGCGACACCGGCGCAATGCTGCTGGGGCTGCTGTTGGCGGCCGAGGCCCTCGAGAGCACCTCGCAGGGTGCGGCGGTGACAACCTTGATGCTGCCGGTGGTGGTGCTGGTGATTCCCATGTTCGACCTTGTGCGCACGGCCTTGCAGCGCGCGCGCATCGCCAAGCACCCATTCAAGGCGGACAAGACGCACCTGCATCATCACTTGCTCGAGTTGGGCTTCGGGCACCGCGAGGTGGTGGTGTTCATCTACCTGCTCAATGTCTACACCGGCATCATGGCGCTGCTGTACGCACAGGTGACGACGAGCTACCGCGGGCTGTATCTGTTCAGCCTCGCGCTGTTCCTGTTCATCACTTTCTATGTGATTGGCATGGGTGGCCGGCGGAATGCCCGCGACGAGTAGCCGAGAAGGAGCTACTGCGTAAGGATCTCGACGCCCGTGCGGGTGACGCGGACGGTGTGCTCCCACTGGGCGGAGAGCGCGCCATCGGCGGTGATGACGGTCCAGCCGTCGTCCAAGGCGGTGAGCTTGTGTGCGCCTGCGTTGATCATGGGCTCGATGGTGAAGACCATGTTCTCGCGCAGTACGGGCCCGCGGCCTCGCTTGCCGAAGTGGAGAATCTCGGGCGCCTCATGGAATTCCACGCCGACGCCGTGGCCGCAGAATTCACGCACGACGGAGTAGCCGTGTTTCTCCGCATGCTGTTGGCAGGCCCAACCGATATGCCCGACGGTGTTGCCGGGTTTCACCTGTTCGATGCCGAGGTCGAGGCATTCGCGGGTGACATCGACCAGCTTCTTCGCCGCGGGCGACACCTTTCCGATGCAGTACATGCGGGATGCATCGCCGTAGTACCCGTCGAGAATGGAGGTGATATCGACATTGACGATGTCGCCCTCATCGAGAACGCGCTCGCCCGGGATGCCATGCAGGACGACTTCATTGACGGAGGTGCAGCAGCTTTTCGGATATCCGTTGTAGCCAAGCGTGGCGGGGATCGCGCCGTGATCGAGGATGAACTCGTGCACCCAGTCGTTCACGGTGTCCGTCGTGATGCCGGGCCCGATGCGCTCGGCGACCATGTCCAGCGCCTTGACGGTCACCTGGCAGGCGGCACGAATTCCCTCGACTTGCTCATCCGTCTTGATGAGTGTGCGCTTTTTGCTTCCAATGGCCATGCCATGCTGCTCCTCTAGTGACCGTGCCCGGTCAAAATCTCGTGGCCCTGCCGGGTGACGAGCACCGTATGTTCCCATTGCGCCGAGAGGGCGCCGTCCGCCGTCACGACGGCCCAGCCGTCATCGAGCGGCGTGAGTTCATGGCTGCCGGCGTTGATCATGGGCTCGATGGTAATCACCATGTTCTCGCGCAGCACGGCGCCTTGCCCCTTGCGGCCGAAATGGACGATCTCGGGCGGTTCCTGAAACTCAATGCCGACCCCGTGACCGCAGTAATCCCGCACGACGCCGAAGCCGTGGCTTTCCGCGTGCCGTTGGCAGGCCCAGCCGATATGGCCGACGGTATTGCCCGGCTTCACCTGCTCAATGCCGAGGTGCAGGCACTCGCGCGTCACCTCGACGAGTTTGCGTGCCTCGTCGCTCACGGAACCGATGCAATACATGCGCGAGGCATCGCCGTAGTAGCCGTTGACGATCGTCGCTATATCGACATTGACGATATCGCCCTCGCAAAGGACGGTGTCATCGGGGATACCATGGGTGACGACTTCGTTGACGGAGGTGCAGCAGCTCTTCGCGTACCCGTGATACCCCAGCGTGGCCGGCTGACCGCCATGGGCGGTGACAAAGTCGTAGACCCACTGGTCGATCATTTCCGTCGTCACGCCGGGACCGATGCGCTCCGCGACCATATCGAGGCCCTTCACCGTCAGCTCGCACGAGGCGCGAATCCCCTCGATTTGCTCAGGCGTCTTGATGAGTATCCTGCGCACGGCGCTTCTCGGCATGGGGAACAACTCCGTCAGGCGGCGCTGGTGATGGACTCGAGCAGGCTTTCTGGCGTCGAGTCCGTATCCAGCGCGGGGAGCGGGTCTGCCGGGCCGAGGCGTTCACCAATCGTGGCGTAGAAGTCGTTGCGGGCGCCGGCATCGGCGAAGTGGGTCTTGGCCCACTCGCTGCAGAAGCCGAGGCCGGCATCGGCCACACGCGTATGGGCGTATATGATCTGTGCGCCACGCGCGAAGGTCGCCAGGTGCGGCTTGAGGGCGTCGGAGTCGAAGTCATCCACGAAGCGCTGCCCGGCGGCATTCATCTCGGTGCCGACAATGATGGGAAGCCCCTTGCCGGTGGCCAGCTCGATGACCTTGTTCAGTTCATCGATCTTGCGGCTGCGTTGCTCGGGATCTTCGATGTTCCAGTTGCGATCCGGAATGATATTGAGGGCGGCCGTGCCGGATTCCATCTCGAGTGAAAGCAACTCATCCATTTTCTGCTCGCCATCCGAGGTGCCATCGAGCCAGGTGGCGGTAGGCACGGCATGGGCGTCGAGCACGAACTGGTTGAAGTCCTCGAGGTCGGGAAAGGTGGTGACATCGGGCACGACATAGCCGACGCCGCCCTTTTTCATCGTGTTGGCGCGGATGAGGGCCTGCATGGCGGGGGGATCGTCAAGGATCGCACTCACGCGTTCCTCCGTCACGCCGAGGCGCTTGGCCCAGAAGGCCGCACGCTGGGGGGCCTTGGGAAAGAACTTCTTCGCCTTGTGCTCGTACGCCACGCAGAGGTGCCGCTCGGTGGGATTGCCGGAAGGCGTCAGCGTCATCACCTCGGGCTCGTAGTCGAGGCTCAAGGGCGCGAGGTAGCTGTTGACGCGCTCAAGAATCTGCCGGTTGCGCCGTTGGGCCAATTGGCGCATCTTGAGGAGCATGGCATCCTCGGCCGGGGAGTTCGCGGTGAAGCCAACGCCCATGTGGTAGGAAATGCCGGGCTCGCCGGGCGAATTGATCTCGAGGCGGGAAAACTCCGGGATATGGATGCGCGTCTCGATGCCGGCCGTGGCCCGAATGCCGAGGCGCGTGGCGGCGTCGAGAAACTCGGCGACGCCGTCGAGCACATCGAAATCAACGATTCCGACGGCGAACAGGCCGAGGGTGCGTGCCTTCCATGCGAGGGCCGTGGGCGAGAAGCCGTAACCGTTGTAGGAGAAGAACGAGTGGCAATGCATGTTGTGCCACTGGGTCTGCTCGGGCAGATCGATGGCGCCGCTCTCGGCCTTGGCGATCAGGGCAGCGAGAGCCTCCTCGCGCACGGCAGGATCGAAGTCATTGAGGCGTTTTTCCAAGTCGGCGACTTTCGAGGTCATGTTTCTTCCCTCTTGATGCGGTCATCGTGTAGCTATAGGGGTAAGTGCGCCGGGGCAGGCTTCAAGCATACCACGCGGCACACAGACGGGTAAAAAGGCCGGGACTATTCGATGGGGATGCCGTCGTGCTCAAGCAGCAGTTCGACGCGCCGGTTCGTGGCGCTCGCGACGCCGGGCGGCGTCTCCTCAACGGGATTGGCGGAGCCGTAGTACGACACGCTGAGGCGATTGGGCGGCACGCCGGCGCCCACGAGGTACCGATGCACGGCCTCGGCACGACGGCGTGACAAATCGAGGTTGTAGGTCTCGGAATGGCGATTGTCCGTGTGGCCCTTCACATGCAGGGTCCACTCCGGGTGATAGGCGAGGAAATCCACGACGCCGTCCAAGTATCCCTTGCCCTCGGCGTCCACCGAGACACTGCCGCTCCCGAAGGAAATGGGGCGCAGGGCAGGCGGCGGCGCAGGGGGCTCGGGCACTTCCTCCGGGCGCCAGGGGTCGGGATCGTCGATATCGGGGATGCCGTCACCGTCGATGTCGCGCTCGCGGAGGGTATCGAGCATGATGCGCACCTCGGGGATCGCGCGTGCGGCCTCCTGCCAGGCGCCACGGTTCAGGTCGTACTCGATCCCACTGAGGGTGGAGGTGATGTCGGCAAAGAGAAAGGGCAGGGCGAATACGGCGCGATCCTTGTCGAGGCCCTGCCAGTCGCTGGCGAGCCGCTCGAGTTCACGGGCAGCCGCCTCCTCGTTCGGGGGCATGTCATCGGGGTTCGGTCGCGAAACACTGGGGGACGCCTCGATGGCACGGTCCGCGTGCTGCACGGCAAGGGCGGCGAAATCCCATGCGCCCAGGCGATCGCGATTGCGCTCGGCGGCGTGGGCCATGGCGAGGTAGTTCTCGGCGGCGGCGTAGTCGTGCGGGGCAAATCCTGCGCTGCCGGCGCGCCGAGCAGCCCTAACGGAAGCCTCGGCCTCGGCGAGTTCCACACGGGCGAGGTCTTGATAATCGCGGCTGATGGGAATGCCATGCACGCCGCGGGGACCGGTGGCACAACCGGCCGCGATCAGCATCAGCACCGCAGCCAGGCAGAAGGGAAGTGAACGGGCGCGTAGCGCACGAGCGGTTGCGGGGATTATCGGGTGGATTTCAGGGCAACGCATGCGGATTCTTCCTCAACTCGCCCAGCAGTGGGCTCGTTTCCATGGGATGAAGCATACGGTGCGGCCACAGCGGGTGCAAGCGTGTGACGAAGGTGGTTCTAAGGGGCCGCTGGATTGAGCGCCGCGCTACGCGGGCCGGTGCGGCCGGCCGACGCCATACCCCACGGCACTGCCGATGAGGGCAATCATGCCGAGGACGACACCACTGCCGGCAAACAGGACGGCCACGCTGGAGACGGGGCTTCCGTACAACGCACGGGAGAGCACGCCATCGGCGGTGCCCATGCCACCGGGCACGAGGCCCAAGGTACGGCCCCAGACATCGGCCATGTAGAACAAGGCAACGATGAGAACGATGGACGCCATCACGCTGCCCCAAGCGACAAGGGCCTGGCGAACCACCCGGCGACGCTCGCGGCGCACGGCGGCTTTAAGGCGGATCTGCTCCTGCACGCGGAAGGCGAGGTCACGCGGGGCGGACTTGGCCGACTCCGAGCCGAGCGCGTCTTCGATGAGGCTGTCGAGTTCCTCAAAATGCATGCTGTGCGTCTCCCCCAAGCTCGCGCTCGACGATCGTGCGCAATTGCTTGCGTGCCCGGTGCATCCAGGTTTTCAGGGTGCCCATGGGAATCTGCATGACCTCGGCGATTTCCTCGTAGGAAATCTCCTTGAGGTAGTACATCGTCATGATGGCCGCGTAGCGCTCGGGCAATTTCTGCACGCACGCGCGGATAATCTCGGCGTGATCGCGCGGGCGCTCGGGCGCCACGGTAAGGTGCTCGCTCTCGTCCTCGGTCAGGGCCACCTCGCCGCGGCGGCGGCGGCGGTTCAACTCCGTGAGGCACACGCTGCAGGTAACGCGGTACATCCAGGTGGAAAAACGGCAATCACCCCGAAATCCCTTGAGAAGCCGGAAGCCCTTCAGAAACGCCTCCTGTGCCATGTCCTCGGCGAGGCTGCCGTCCCGCATGAAGCGGTAGGAGAGGTTGTACACCACCGTCTGGTGGCGGGTAACCAACTCCGAGAAGGATTCCACATGCCCGTCCTTGGCGCGTTGGACGAGTTCTTCGTCGGTGACGGCCTCGTGCGCCTTGGTGCGCGTCAGCGGGATGGTCGCGACGGCTTGCGCTTGCGCGGTCATAGGGTGCTCCTCGTTACGACGATATCGCCATTGAGCGTGTCCATGGTCAGGTCGATCTCGCCTTGGCCTATGCGGCCCCTCAGGTGGCCGCGGCGCTCGACACCGCCCGAGCTGTCAATCTGGCAATCGGTCCGTACGCGACCGCGCGCCGTGCGCGCGTTCACCATGGCCGAGCCCTCGAGCGGCAATGTCACACTAATGGTACCGTTCAGAGTATTCAAGTCGCAACTTGTCACCTGGTCACTCGCCAGGACGGCGTAGACATCCCCGTTGTTCGTGCGGGCACGCAATGCACCGCCATTCAATTGGGCGAAGATGCTTCCGTTCAGGGTCTCGGCTTGGACACTGTCCGCTGCGTCCCGAACGCGGATTCGGCCGTTGATGCTCTCGGCCTTCACCGGTCCCTGCGGCGAACGCACATCGATATCGGCATTGCGCCCCTTGACCGAGACCATGCCGGCGCCAGGCCCGACGAAGACATTCCCGTTGGTACTGACGATCTCGAGATCTGTCCCATGCGGCACTTGTATCGAATAATGGACAAAAACTTCGAGGTTATCCGGCCTATCCAGTGGCTCACTAACGATTTCCAACACACGCCCGCCCTCGGTTACCTCGTGAAGGGTCTTGGCGTAGGCGTAGGCGTCGGCAGTGGTGCCCCAGTCGCGCGTGTAAATCCGGACTTCGGCGCGTACCACAATGGCACCCCCTTCTTCTTGAGGGTGTACCTGAACGGAACCATCAAGGTTTTGGAGAATCACCAAGGGCACCGCGGCGTATTGCATCATGTGCTGCGGGCTCAGGGCGGGCCGCCCGACCACCTGTCGTGGCAATTGCGGGGCGATCAGGCCGACCGTGCAGGTCAGTACGCACAGCGCGATTACCAGCGCGGCGAACGCACTGCGGAAAACATCGTGAACAAAGCACTTCTTCATGCGGGGCGTACCACTCCCGGGGCTCCCAATTGCAGCCGATTGTATGCCATCATACATTCGACAGGGGTACGGGCGCCATGGTTTCACAAATGGATAAGCCACAATGGGTTGAAACCCTCCCCATTTGCTGCCGGTCGCATTCCCAGGAGTTCGCCTTTCCAGGAGTTTTTGCATGGAACGCATCCTCGTCACGGTCCTGTTGCTCATCATCGTCATTACGGTTTTCACCATTTCGCTGCGGGCGCTCATCCGCGCGTGGCTGAGCTACCGTGAGAAGATGGCCGTGCTCGAAAAGTTCGAGATGCCGGAAGATCCGGAGGAGGCGGAGCAGGAGATCGACCACCTCATGGGGCTGGTGGCAACGCCCGTGCCGGATGCGCCGCGCATCAGCTTCATCATCACCGGTGTGATTCTCGGACTCATCGCCGCGGTGTGCCTCGTGGGTGCGCGCATCATCCGTACCGGCATTTTTGCCGTCGGGCTCGACCTGGGCGGCAACCTGATGATCATTCTTGCCCTGATGCTCACCGGGGTGGGCATCCTCCTGCGCTATCTCTCGCGCCGCCCACAGATTTCCATCCGCTCCTTGTTCAGCTTCCGCCCATTGTTCTAGTCTTCCCGGGTACGCGCAAAATGCGCCATATACCCAAGCACACCCCGGAAGGAGGGCGATCCCATGGCTGGAATCCTGCATCTCGAGAATTTTTACATCCAAAGCATGCACCTCGATTTCCATCCGGGCGATGTACCCGAGGCCGGGGATGTGGCCACGGCGGACCGTGTCAGCTTCGATTACGATGTGCTCTACAACAGCGAACTCCCCGACACCTGGGCGATGATGCTGAATGTCTACCTCGCCCCACCGGAAGACGAGCAACTCGCCGGGTACGAACTCGAGGTGCAGATATTCGGTGTCTTCGACGCAAGCGAAATCAATCCCACCGACATTGAGTACATCATCCGCCTCAACGGCTTGATGGTCCTCTACGGTCTCCTTCGCGGGCAGGTTGCCGGCCACTCCGGCGCGTTTCCCTTGGGCAAGCTGATGCTTCCTTCCGTGAACATGGTGGAGGTGGTCGAGGAGGTCGAGGCGGAGAAGGCGGCTGAACTTGAGCTGGCCGCACAGGAAGCCGCGAAGGCCAAACCGAAAAAGAAGGCGTCGGCCAAGAAGAAGGCCCCTGCGAAGAAAAAACCGGCATCACCGAAGAAGCGGCCGTCCACGGGCAAAAAGCTGAATTAGTACCGCGAGCGGCGCCTCCTTTATCGGACGCGGAGATGCTGCCGCAAAGGCCCCGCGCAAACCGTTGCTGGAAGCTGAGCCGTTCCGAAATGCGCTCGCAGGGGGTAGTCCCACTCTGGTAGGATGCGCTCGGGGATTGCTGCTAAGACTATCGGGAGTGGTGCATTCGTGGACGATCGGTTTCACGGCTTATCCGCGGCGGATTTCATCTGGCCGGTTTTTGTGCGGGATGGGGAGAACGAGACGACGCCAGTCGACTCCATGCCGGGGGTAAACCGGGTGTCGGTCGATCTGTTGCCAGCCCTTGCCCGGCAGGCGGCGGACTTGGGCATCCCGGAGATGGCCCTGTTCCCGGCGACGGACCCGGCACTCAAGACCCCCAATGGCGACGAGGCCCTCAACCCGGACAACCTCGTATGCCGTGCCTGCCGTGCCATCAAGGACAGCGGCGTGACCATACGCCTTGTGTGCGATGTGGCGCTCGACCCCTACACGAGCCATGGGCAGGACGGCCTCCTTCGCGAGGGCTATGTCATCAACGACGAGACCGTCGCCGTGCTGCAGCAACAGGCGGTGGTACAGGCGAACGCGGGCTGCGACATCATCGCGCCGTCGGACATGATGGATGGGCGCATCGGCGTGATTCGCGCGGCGCTCGACGCGGCCGGTCATTCGGCGGTCGACATCATGGCGTATTCGGCGAAGTACGCCTCGGCGTTTTACGGTCCCTTCCGTGATGCGGTGGGCTCGGCCTCGAGCCTAGGTTCCGGCGACAAGCGCACCTACCAGATGGACCCGGCGAATACGCATGAGGCCTTGCACGAAGTCGCGCTCGATATCGCGGAAGGCGCGACGAGCGTCATGGTTAAGCCGGGCATGCCCTACCTCGATATTGTCTACCGAGTGGCGCAGATGGCCACGAAACCGGTCTACGCCTATCAGGTCAGCGGTGAGTACAGCATGATTTGCGCCGCGGCCGAGGCGGGCGTGGTGGAACGCGACGGTGCAATGCTCGGCTCGCTGACCGCCTTCAAGCGGGCGGGCGCGGCGGGTATCCTCACCTATTTCGCGCCGGATGCGGCGCGAGTCTTGGCGGCTTGAGCGCATGAGCGAAGCAAACACTGGGGGCAGTGAGGCATTGCGGGGGCGGCTGGCGTCGCTGCTCGTGTTGACCCCGCTACCAGCCACGGTGGATGCCCTCCTTCGAGTGGCGGATGCCCCGATGGCGGATGCCCCGCTTGGAGAGTCCCCGTTTTCAGAGGCCATCGCGGCCTGCGCGCGGCGTGACCCGGCCCTCCTGGCGTATCTCCTGAAAGGACGCGAAGGCCTGGCCTCGCCCGATGTCCTGGCAAACTCGGTCTCGCTCTCCACACTCCTCGCGGACCTCGCCCCGGCGCTCGCCGCGCAACTCATTGGCGATTTGCACGCGTATGACGGCGGCGAGCAGGACGCCTATGCCACGATGGTGTGGCCACGCTCCATTCGCACGGCCTGCCTCGCGGAGGCCCTCGCTCGGGCGGCACACGCGACGGATGAGACGGCGGAACGGGCGTACGCCCTAGGGTTGCTGCTGGATACCGGCGCCGCGGCGCTCTACCGGCTGGAACCGGCAACCTACTCCCCCATGCTTCGGGAGCACGGAGTCCAACTGCCGGATTTACTCGAGGCGGAGCGCGCATCCTTCGGCATGACGCATTCACTCGCGGGCCGCATCTGGGCGGATGCCTGGGAGCTGCCTGCGGAGGCACGGCGTCACATCTGGTTGCAGTATCAGCCGCGCCCGGCACACGCCGCCACGGATACGGAACGAACCCTGACGCTTGTGCTGCATTGGGCGCGCCGATTCGCGTGGGGCGCGCAATTGTCTCAAGCCGAAGTCACCGCGCTCGACCTCGCGGTACCCGCTGAAGAAATCCGTGCGGCGATCGAGTCCGCCGAGGATCGCGCCGCCGCGATGATGCAATCCGCGCCGGCCACGGCATTGGAGCCGGAATCGTTCCGCACACGGCTCAGTGCGTTCATTTCGGCCCCGTCTCGCTCGACAACGGCGGAGGAACTCGCCTGGGCCGAGCAGGCGCTGATGGCAGGAGAGGGGCAGGCCGTTCCGGCTGCCGCAGACGCGTCATCGGCAGGCCGTTCCGACGCAATAGCGGCGATGGCGAAGGCCCTGCACTCCCCCATTGCCCGAATTACCGCGGGCACGAACACGCTTCTGACGACATCCGGGGAGGCGGACCCGGGCCTGCTGCGGGCCATCCACGAGCAAGGCCAACTGGCCGAACGCATTCTTCAGGATGTGTTGGCGCACACACAGCCCGTTGCGCCGAAGCCGGAACCGCAGCTCCTGAATTTCTTCCTCCGCCGCTTCTTTCAAGGCATTGAGGAACGCATGCGCTGGCGCGGCGTGCGCATTGAGCTGAATCTGGCCGAGGGCCTCCCCCGTATTCCGTTGGATCGCATGGCATTCGAGCAGGTCCTGCTCAATCTCACCGCAAACGCGGCGCAATCCATGGGCGAACTCGGCGGAGTGCTCACCGTTGCCACCGAAAGCGCCGGAAACGAGGGTGTGGTTGTGCGCGTGGAGGATACCGGGCGCGGCCTGGGTGCTGGGCTCGTACAGCAGGCCTTCGAGCCCTTTGTGAAGGGCCCCGACAGTGGTGAAGGACCCGGCCTTGGGCTGACGGCCGCGAAGGCGCTTGTCGAGGCTCATGGGGGGCGTATCGAACTCACACCGGGCGCCGAGCGCGGCGCGGTATGTACGATGACGCTGCCGTTGACCGTGCAAACGACGCCCGGCGTCGTGAAGAAGCCCACGCAAGCCAAGCAGCCCACGCCCGCCAAGAATCCGGCGCCATCCAAGCCGATCGAGGCCAAGGTTCCAGAGATCAAGTCGCCAGAAATCAAGGAGCGGCCCTTGTTGCGCGTGGTGGATGTGCAGTCGAAAGCAGCACAACCTAGTTCGCCGCAATCCAAGTCATTGCCACCCAAGTCATTGCCACCCAAGCCATCGCCACCCAAGCCATCGCCACCCAAGACTCCGGAACCCGCTGCGGAAACCCCGAAGGCCACTCCGCAGGACCTCGACCCCAAGCAACTCCTCATGGCCGATCCCGACTTTGAACTCGGCGAGTTGCTCCACGAATTGCTGGGCCGCCGCGGGTTCGATGTCGTCTATCTGCGCGACCCGGCCCAGGCCCTGGCCGAGGCCACGGGGGCTGCCTTTGGGCAAATCCTTGTGGATGCCGCCCTCACTGCGCCGGATGGACGCCCCCTCGCCCAGGCCCTCCACGAGGCCCTTCCCGGCGCACGCGTCATCCTGACGATCACGCCCGGCGCGCCCTTCGCGGGAGCGATCGAAGGCGTGAGCACGCTTCGGCTGGAGAAGCCCTTTCCCGTGCGCGCGTTGCTGTCGGCACTGCAACCGGCAGGGTCCGCATCGCGAAAGTAGCGCGCTGCCGGCCAATTATCGTTTTTCCCACCCCTTGTGCCAATTTTATAAGCCCATACCCCATATAGTGTTCCGAGGGTCAATAATTTTTGCTTGCGCTCCCGAATAAAACGCGCTACAGTGTGCGCGGTCGCAAGTCCCCGCTACGGCGATGTCACCCAACAGGGGGTGACGGGATACGCAGCGCGAGGCAGAAAGGAGGTGATCCATCGATGGGCATACCGGGTACACCCGGCGCTAGTCGCCAGTACGAACTGGGCTACGCCAACGCTCGTGACCAGAAGATGGGTCCGTCATGTATGAGTTGTACGGATCAGGAGGGTCGCGGGCTGTAACCAGTCCAGACTGTTCAGTGACTAGCTGAAATCAAATGCGGGCGGCGCGGTTCCCTCGGGAGCCGCGCCGCTTGTTTTTTTCTGGCAGGGGTACGGAATTCGTTAGTCCAATTCCTGCGCGAGATCGACCAAATCGCCGTGGATGACCCCGTTGCTGGCGATAATGGTGGTGGGCCGGACACGGGGATGCGCGTTGAGGCGCAAGGGACGGCCGACGCCGTCGGAGACCTTGCCGCCGGCCTCGGCGAGGGCGCAGAGGGCGAAGGCGATGTCATGCTCGCCCCATGTGGGGCTGATGGCCATGAGACAGCCGTCGAGATCGCCCTCAAGGATGCGGACGATCGCGCGGGCGCCGGAAACATCGCGCTCGCGGACGGTGGTGCGTTCCCGGAACGGGGGCCCGTATCCCGCCAGTCGGGCCTCGTCGATGGTGCGGCTGGAAACACTTGCGGGATGGCCGTTGACGACACAGCCAGCGCCCTTCTCGGCGAAAACGAACAGGCCGTGCTCCGGCCATGCGGCAGCGGAGGCAATCATCTCCCCTTCCTCCCACAGGCCAATGAGGATGGCATAGTCGGGGTGGCCCTCAATGAAGAGCTTGGTGCCGTCAATCGGATCGATGAGCCATGCCCGTCGCGCGGAACGGCGAGCGGGCTCGGGGTCGGCCCCTTCCTCGGAGAGGATGCAGTCCTCGGGATACTGCGCGCGGAGGCGTTTGACCAAGAGGTCATGCACGGCCATGTCCGCCGTGGTGACAGGAGATGCGTCGGGCTTGATGGTGATTTCGAAGCCCTCACGGCGCATACGGAACGCCAAATCAGCGGCCTCGCGGATGGATTCGTCCAAGAATGAGCGCATGGCGCCTCCCAACGGTTTCGGTCCCTGTGTTCAGTCCGGGTAGAAACCCGGCCTCCTGCGGTGGTATAGTCCGGCCGCTGGGATTGATGGCCGCAAGAGCCGCCCAGCGCCTTCCTTCTTGCGCGCCTGTAGCTCAGTGGATAGAGCACTGGCCTCCGGAGCCAGGTGTCGGACGTTCGAATCGTCTCAGGCGCGCCATTTCTTTTCCTTCCGTTTGACGCAACCCCGGTCGCCGCCGTAGCCTCTTTCTGAAAGCTCGGGAGGCCATCGCATGGGGTTGACTCTGTTCCTCGCAGTGCTCGCGGCCGCAGGTATTACTGCCGCGCACTACTTTGAGGTGCGTGGGGCAAAACGCCCTGCCCATTTCTTCGTCGTTCTCACACGGTTGGCACTGCTCCTGCTGATCGTGCTCGTAGTGGCAAGCACCTGCGCGGGAACACTCGATACCGTAGCGAATTGACCTACCGATTCGCGAGACCGCGCGGCTGTCCATCGACATCCCACTCGGGGTCGATTCCGATTCCGAGAAAGGCCAGCGCGGTGATTGGCGCGTCGACATTGTAGACCGTCGGGGCCAGTTCGCCCGGCTCGACGCCATCCCCAATCATGAAGTAGGGCACGATGACTTCCTCGGGCGAAAGGTCGCCATGGCTGCCGCCCTCGGTGCCGCCGTGATCGGTCACGATGATGACCAGCCACTCCTCGCCGGGATGCGCCTCTTTGCGGGCGGTTATCGCGTCGAGGATTCGGCCGACCTGGCCATCGGTTACGGCCACGACCGCAAGATAGTTCTCATTGCCGGGGTGAAAACCGCCGCTATGGCCCGCGCCGTCGACTTCATCCAGCTGGACAAATGTGGCGTGGGGACCCACCTCAGTGATGATGCGGACGACCTCCTCGGTAACGGCTTCATCGGGAATCATGCGGCGCTCGTGGTCGGCCTCGTGGGGGATCCGGTTGTTGATCGGCGCCCAATTGACGAAGGAGGCGATGATGGGCTCGGGCAGGGCCTGACGGGCGCGGATGAGGAAACTGGGGAACTCGTCGAAGCGGCGGCCTTCGAAGCTGTTGTCGACGACGCCGTGCTTCTCCACCCAGACGCCGGTGAGGATGCTGGACCAAGCGGGCCCGCTGCTCGTTCGCTGCCCGGTGGAGGAGATGGCCTCGAGCGTCCAGGCGCCGTCGGCCATGACTCGATCGAGCCGGGGCGTTTCCGCCGCGACGAAGGAATCGGCCCGCAGGCCGTCGATCCCAAGCAGCACAACATGGCGCGAGGCGGTGGGAGTGGTCACTTCTGCCGAGGCCAGGGACATGAGGAGAACTCCGGCAAGGGCGGGAAGGGTCAGTCTGCGCATGGGTACATCTCCCTCGGGGGTGGCAAATTGTTCGTGTTGATTGGCGGATTAGCGTATCAAAAACAGGCAGGAGTCTGACGAAAAAGTATTCGATTCGTGTGTGATTCCCCCGGCCGTGCACACGCACCCGGGAAGGTTGTACACTTTCCGTTCATGCTCGAACCCATCCGCAATCGCGAAAGGACCTGGACTCGTGTCCGAACAACTCCATGCCGGCGCCGCATCGGCGGTGATCAATCCCCCCATTGGTTCGTTTATCGCCGGGGATGCCCGAAACCGTAAGTTCACCGCCGTCCACGACGGCATCTATGCCAAGGCAGTGGTCGTGAGCGACGGGACGACGGCCATCGCGCTGGTTTCGATCGACTGCCTCGGCGTGACCTTTCCCACGGTGCAGGCAATCCGGGCGCGCGTGATGGCGCAGACGCCAGAGTCGGGCCTCGCGTCGAGCCGTATCCTGGTGTGCTCGACACACACCCACAGCGGGCCGGATGTGGTCGGGCTGTGGGGGCCGGACATGACGACCTCGGGCACGGACCCGGAGTACATGGCCTCGCTGGAGCGGATGTGCGCGGATGTCATCGTGGCGGCATCCGAGCACTTGGTGCCCGTCACGGGGCGTTGGGGTGCGGTCGAGCATGGCGAGGACTGGGTGCGGAACATCTGTGAGCCGGGCGTGCTGGATTCCCTGGCAACCATCTTGCAACTCATCGACAACGAAGGACGCACGGTGGCGACGCTGACCAATTTCGCCTGCCATCCGACCATTCTCGATGGCGTGCACGATGTCGTGTCGACGGACTGGGTTGGCGGGCTCTACCGGGGCCTTGCGGATGCGTTGCCGGGTGAGCATCTGTACTTTCAGGGGGCGATTGGCTCGTGGGTGCAGCCGGTCAAGGGCGACCGCAGTTTTGAGCTGGCCGATCGCTATGGCCGCGGACTAGCCTCGGCTGTGTTGGGTGCGCTGGAGAACGGGCCGCCCCTCCAAGGGACGGATATCGCCGCGGCACACACAAGGGTGTCGTTTCCGCTCGAAAACGACGGGTTCCGCCAGCTTTCACAGCTCGGCTTGTTTGACCGCGAATTCTCGGAACATGTGGAGACCGAGGTGGCGTGGTGCCGCATCGGCGAGATGCAATTCGCCACGCACCCGGGCGAGACGCCGCCGGGTTACTCGCACAACACACGCGAGCTGATGGGTGGCGGCCCCACGATGATTCTTGGACTCGGCCTGGATGCCCTCGGCTACATCATGGAGCCGTCGTGGTTCGGCAACGACAGCATTCCGCACACCGGGTACCTCGCCAGCATGTCCGTCGGCCCGGAGACCGGCCCGGAACTCCTCACCGCCTTGCGGCAGGTGATTCCGCAGACCTAGTCGCGCCGGCCGAGCTTGCCAAGGCTGGTGTCGAGACGGCTTTGCAGCTTGTCGAGCGCGCCCGCCAAGGCCTGTTCGACCGTATCATCGGAGTTGCTCACGCCGAGGGGCTGAATTCCGGCCACACGGACCTCGATCGCGCAACGCTTGTCGTTGTCGCGCTTCTTGTGGCTGTTCACATCCTGCAGATGCACCTGCACACGCGTAATCTGCTCACCGAAGCGGGACAAGCTGCTGGCCACGGTGTCCTTGACGAAATCCTTCAATTTTTCACCGCCCTCGATGTGGCTGTCGGTACGAACCTGAATTTCCATGGGATACTATCTCCTGACTGGTCGAATGGGTTTTGCACGATGCGCCCCTGTCGTCCAAGGGTAGCGCTGGAGTGAATACACACGCAAATGGACGACGATCGGCCAAGGTGTGGCTACGCCCTGTGATTCTCGGTAGTGGCACCTTCACCTGCGAAATCACGCGGAACGATGCGAACCTCGATGACCCGGCGCGCATCGGCCTTGGTGACTTCCCACACGAACTGGCCCACATCTGCTTTGTCGCCCACCTCGGGCATATGCCGAAGAACGAGTGAAATGTAGCCTCCCACGGTATCGACCTCGTCGAGTTCCTCGTTGAGCCCGATTGCGGGCACGGCTTGCATGAGTTCGCGTAGCGAACAGCGCCCACTGACCAGAAAGCGGCCTCCATCCTCCGGGCGGATTGGGTCTCCCGGGAAGGGATCAAACTCGTCACGGATGTCACCGACGATTTCCTCCAGCACATCCTCCAGGGTCACGATGCCCATGGTGGCGCCGTACTCGTCCACAATCACGGCCATGTGGAGGCGTGCCTCTTGAAAGCGGCGAAGCGCCTGTAGCACATCGGTTCGCTCCGGCAGGAATAGGACTTCGCGCCTGATTCGATACAGGTCAAGCGCCCCCATGGCGACAACACGCTTGGATTGCGAGCCGCCAAGAGTAGCGGGCTCATCCGAAACGCCGGGATTGGGCTGTTCGTCGGCAGTGGCGGCAAGATCGAGCACACGAAGCATGTCCTTGGCGTGGACGATCCCAACGACCTTATCAATGGTTTGCTCGCACAATGGCAAACGCGTGTAAGGCGAGTGCTTGATGACTTGAAGGATTTCCTCGATCGGCTGGTCGACCAGCAGGAATCGAACCTCCGTTCGGGGCGTCATGAGTTGTCGCACGGTGATGCTCTCAAGCTCCGAAGCGGCTTCGATCATCCGAGCCTGCTGGGGACTGTTCTGGCGTGCGCTCGCAGCCAACGCGGCGATTTCCTGCAGCGTCGTATCGCCACCCTGGTCTTTGCCACCGGAGAAAGGGCGATTTACGAAGTGCACGAACCAAAGCACCGGGGACATCACTTGCACGGCAAGCTGCAACGGCGGGGCGATGATGGGCGCCAGCAAACGGTTGTAGCGAACGCCGAGTGTTTTTGGAAGCACCTCGGTAAATTGAAGCATGAGCACGGTGAAGATGACGGAAAAGATCACCAACCCCTGCGAGCCAAATACACGCTCGAACTGCGCACCGGCGATGGTTGCGCCGACGGTGTGAGCAGCGGTGTTGACGATGAGAATCGCGGCGATGGGCTTCTCGATGTTCGCCTTGAAGTGCCGCCAGATCCGGCCGACGGTGGGGCGTTTCGCCTCCAACGACGCCACTTGGCTGGATGTAAAGCTGAGTAGCGTCGCCTCCAGCAGGGAGCATACAGCAGAAAGGCCCAGCGCCACACCGACGCTGACAAAAAATATGGTCACTTCCAATAGACTCCCGTTTGCAATGAGTAACACGGAAGTATAGGAGGGAACAGCGAGGCATTCAATTGCTGTCTCGACGCCTTGGCCAGGCGCCGAATAGCCTTAGGCCATCCAAACAGACTTATGCGCCGTCGCAAATTCGGCAAAAGTAGTGGCGGATTGAGCCGTGATCCGCTCGACCCAATCGGTGGCACGGCTGGTTTGGCCGGCATCGATGTAGCGATACAGGTCGAGAAAGATCTCGATGTCCTCGGCGGAAACGCCCTCGGCCTTCATGGCCTCGGCGAAGGCCGCCTCGGGGATCGTCTCAAAGGCTAAGGTTTTCCCGATGGCCTCGCCCAAGGTCTCGCAAATACTGGAGAAGGTGAGCGCTTCAGGGCCGGTGAGGTCGTAGCCCTTGCCGTCATGCTCCCGCGTGCCGAGGACAGCCGCCCCGACGCGGGCAATGTCGCGTGCGTCGATGGGGCAGGTGCGGGCGTCACCGCAGGGAAGGTAGAGCGTGCCACCGCGCACCATGTCCGCGTAATCCGTGAGGAAGTTCTGCATGAAATTCTCGGGACGCAGAAAGGTGTACGCCAAGCCCGATTGCTCGATGGCCTCCTCGACCGGACGATGGATGCGGGCGAAGGAGTAGGCCATGGAAGGTGCATCCAGACAGGAGAGCTTGACGATCCGCCCGACGCCGGCCGCTTGGGCCCGCTCCACGATGCCTAACTCCACTTCCGTCTGGTTCGCCATGTGGCCCATGAGGAGGAAGAGGTCCGTGACGCCCTCCAGGGCCGCGTCGATACCGTCGCCCGTGACCGCGTCGACCTGGACCAACTCGCAGCCGTCGATCAACGGCGGGCGGCTACGGTAGGCGGCACGGACAGCCGCGCCGGTCTCAATAAGGAGTGGCAGGAGTTCCCGCCCGACTTTACCGCTGGAACCGAGGATAAGAATCATCCCGCCTTCTCCCCCATCTCCGCCGCGCGGCGTTCCATCTCTTCCATGGTGAGGTCCTCGGTCTTCGTGGCGATGAACCACTGATTGCCTGCGGGATCCGCCACGCCGCTGCTGCGCTCGCCGTAGAACTGGTCCATCGGGGCGTGCAACTCGGTGCCACCGGCCGCGAGGGCCTTGGCGTGCGTGGCGTCGACATCGGGCACATAAACATGGAGGGCGGCGGGCATGGCTTTCCATTGCTCAGTGACCCCGCCCATCTCCACGACGGAATCGCCTATGCGAATCTCGGCGTGGCGGACTTGGCCGGTGTCGTCCTTCATGCTCATGCGTTCCTCGGCCCCGAACACCTCCTTGGCGAAGGCGATCACCTGTGAGGGGTCGGGCACGATGAGATAGGGGGTGACGGTGTGAAAATCATTGGGGGTGTAGTCATTCGGCATGGTAAATCTCCCGAGTTGTTGGCGAATCCGAACCAAAACGGGGCCATTATCGCGGGGAAACCGCGTCCGGTATTGGACAAATTTGACCCCGCTCCTCGACCGGCACATGGTAACTCGACTCTAGCAAATCGCGTCAAAGAGGGAAAGATGCCGGAGAATATTGAAGCCGTGTATTCGGGGTCGGTACAGTCCCCCGAGACCGGGCCAACAATACGGAGATTTCCCATGCTCTTTCGCAATATGAGCATTCACGCTCACCCGTGGACCATCGTGGTGTCCGCCCTGCTGCTATCCCTCTCCCCCGCGTTCGCGCAGGTGTTCATCGTGGCGCCCGGGGCCCCGCCAGCAGTCGTGGTGACGGCGGATGAGCCTTCGAGGATGGCGGCCTACGCCGCGGAGGAATTCATCGAGCATGTGGAGCGCGCGACCGGTGTCCGCCTGTCGGTCGTGACGGAATCGGAAGCAACTGCGGGCGACGCCAGCCGAGTGTTCATCGGTGTGACCGCCGCCTCGGCCGCCGCGGGGCTGGAGACCGATGGCATGCGCGATGACGCGTTCTTTCTGCGTGTCGTTGGCGACGATCTCTTTGTGCTTGGCTTGGAGAGGGACAACGAGGACCCGATGAGCGAGGCCGCCGCGAGCGGCACGCTCTACGGTGTCTATGAGTTGCTGGAGCGCTTCGTGGGCGTCCGCTGGATGTGGCCGGGGGAGCTGGGCACGGTCGTCCCTCATCACGAAGCATTGCGCATCGACGACGGGCTGGACGAATTCCACGAGCCGAAGACCCGGTTCCGCACCTTTCGCTGGCATCACATTCAGAACGCGGCCACGAACTACGATGAGAGAATCGGGCGGCTTGCATTTTCTCCCGAGGGCATTCAGGCCTATCGCGACGACCTTGGGGTATTTTTGCGGCGCAACCGCATTGGGCACACGGAGCAGAAGCCGCCCACAACACACCACTTCAGCGGGTGGTGGCAGCGCTACGGCAAGGAGCATCCGGATTGGTTCATGATGCGCGAGGACGGCGGGCGCGGCCCCGGCCCGGAGCCGGAGGAGCAAATACCGGACTGGCGCCTCAACCATGTGGCGATGAATGTGGCCAACCCCGACCTCCATCGGTTCATCGTCGAGGAGGATTGGGACGGTGGGTCGCACATACGCCTGGGCGAGGTGGATGTGCGCGTGTTTTGCCAGAGTCCCGAGAGCAAGGCATGGGATGTCGAGGCGTCTGAGGGCTACTATCCCGACCTCTACCGCATGGGCTGGGACGGCGAGTGGAACGAACCCGCGCCCTACGACGATTACCTCCCGCAGGCCGTGTCCGACCGGTACGCGCGCTTCTGGAAGACCATCTACGACCTTGCCGTCGAGCGGAATCCGGATGTGGTGGTGACGACTTACCTCTACTGGAACTATTTCCCCGCGCCATTGGGCGATATTCAGCTGAATGAGAACATCTATGGTGAATTCGTGCAGTGGACACGCGTGACGAAGTGGATGCCGATGCCGGACGAGGCGTACGCGTGGATCAAGGATCAATGGCTCGGGTGGCAGCGCACGGGTATCAGCATGGCCTACCGACCAAACTACTTCCACGGCGGCTATGTCATGCCGCAGGTGGACACATGGCAATCCGGGGAGTTCATCCGCTTTGCGTATGAACATGGGATGGTCGGCACGGACTTTGACACCCTGCACGGGCATTGGGCGGTGCGGGGGCCGCAGTTTTACATCCACTTCCGCCTGTTCTGGAACCCGGAGCTGACGGTCGAGGAATTGCGGAAGGAGTACTTCGATGCCTTCGGGCCCGCGTCGGAATTGGTGGAACAATACTTCGATTATTGGGAAGCCCACGCCCACTCCGTGATGACGCCGCTCGAACCATGGCCGGATAGCGGCCTGTGGAGTCCTGCCCGCGCCCACATCACCTACCCCGCGGAGAGCTTTGTGGAACCGGCGGCGATGCTGGAGGAAGCATTGGCGGCAACGAGCGAGGAAGCCCATGCCGAGCGCGTGCGATTTCTGCAGGCGGGCCTGGAGCACGCCCGACTTGCGTCCCGCTTTATGGAATCGCTCGTGCGTGGCCGCGCGCCCGTGTTCGACGCGGAGCGCTTTGCCGCGGCGCAACAGGCAATGGCGGAACTCGCGGAGTTCCGCCGCGCACATGAGCACCTGTACATTTCCGACTACATTTTCGCCTCATCGCGCGAGCATCAGTATTGCCAGATTGATCTGCTGATGCAGGAGGCCGCGGAAGTACTGGTGCCGAGCCTGGACGGGCAATGGGGTTCGTGGGAGTTCCGTCCGGACCCGGAGGATGCCGGGCACGATGCTGCCTGGTTTGCGGCGGATGCCGGCACGGATGACTGGGAATCCATCGAAAGTCCTGCGCATTGGCCGGAAGACTACACGGGCCACGGCTGGTACAAAGTAGGGTTCACCGTCCCCGAGGAATGGGAAGGGCGCCCGGTCACCCTGTTGTTCGAGGGCGTGAGCGAGCAGGCATGGGTATTCGTCAACGGCGAGTTTCAGCGTGAGCACACGATGGAATCCGAGACGATGCCGCCGAGCATGCTGCGCACCTGGCCCTTCACCGTCGTCCTGACGCCCGAACAGGTGAACTACGGCGAGGAAAACACCCTCGTGTTGCGCGTCCACGCCGATGCATTCGGCGGGGGCATCACCGGCCTCATCAGCGGCTTCACCCTGCGCGACGACGACCCAGCCTGGCGCGCCACGCAGGAAGAAGTGCGTGTGGGGGGATAGTCTGATTACATACCGAAGGGTGAAATTCACCCACAGTTGTGTCGGCCTATTCCGCAGATTCCGGTGCTGAGATTAACTCGTACCGTGGCTTGCGTGTGCCGACTTCCGTGACCCGCAACTTTAGCCGCACGCGCTTATCGAAGAAGTGCTTGAACGATTCGATGTTTCCCAGCTCACGGCCAATTCGTATGCGCAAGACCATGTTGTCCTCGTCCGGTAGTCGCAACTCAATTTGGCGTGCATCTGGCAATATTCCTTGCAATACGCCCGTAAGCTCCTGCTCATCTTCCTTTATATTGTCTTCAGCCAGTTGCTCGATTGAGCGCAGCACATCGCGGCTGCTGCCAAACCTGAATGAACGCTCCTGATACTCCAATGCGCAAAGCGCTGAATTGTCCCGCAGGATTGCCAGGAACTCTCGCGCCTTCTGTACAGCTCGAGGATGGATTTCAGCAACAAGATCTGCGAGTTTTTCGCCTTCACCGTGTGAGGCCTCCTCGAACAGCTCTTGGATCTTGGTAATCGCCATTTCGGTGCTCTCACCACTTTCGCATTCGGGCAGTTGTTCCTCAGCCGGAACTTCAAACTCGAAGCCAAATGAGCCGGTAGCAGTCCCCACAATCAATAGTCGGCTTCGGTCACCACCTGCGATTGGCCCTGCAGCACCAAGCCTACCGGCCAGCCCTTCGATCGCCGCTGCAACAGCCTCTGAAAACGCATGTGACGCCTTCCCTGCGAATGATGCGAAAATACCTTTGCTCTCGACGACGGGAACACCTCGAAAAGTGAGCTTGGCTCTATGCGCTCTCGTCTCAGGTGGCAACTTCTCAAGAAGCTCTTGCGCAGTCCGAAGGCGAGATTCGAATCCCTTTCGCTCAATGACCCGCTCATTGGAGATTTCCTCAAGCAAGCCTTCAAGCATGGCAATCTCGGAAGTGAGATGTTCCCGTTCTCCAACGCTCACCGAATCAGCTCCTGCCTAGTGAGTGAAAGATTGGCGCTCGCAACCTCATCCTTCATGGAATCCAATTTGACCTGAACAAATCCCTTCCAAGCAAGATCGCGCCGACGATGTGACCACATGCTATACCAGTATGAAATGCTCTTTACCAACTGCGCATCGGCGGGCCCACCCAGAGGGACAGCGTAAGCGTCAACCTGAAATTGCTGCTTTGAAATAGTGCTGTCAAACAGATTTGGATTCCTATTGAACAAGTATTCTTGGGTTGCGCTTTTGGGCATCTCGAAAAATGTCACGAGATCAACATCGTTCGGTGGCCGACCTTGTCCAGACTCTACATCTTCCAGAAAGCTCCCGTCCAACCACTGGAATCCGGTCTCAATTCCGGCATCGTACAACGCCTGCCGGTATCGCAACCACCCATCCAAAATGGCACAGCGCTCCGCCGTTGTGGAGTAGCGAAGAACGACATCCAAAGGTTCCACCACATAGGGAGAGCGATGGAAACTCAGCCCTGACTCACCGGGAAAGATTGGTGGTAGAACACCATCGGAGGTCCATTCTGGGATGTCAGGTACCAATCTCATCGCCCCCTCGCCTCTCGATGCACATCGTTCCCCAAAATCCTTCTATATTTGACATACTTTGACGAGAATTCTATCAGAATTCAACATATTCCTCTGCTTCCGATAGTGATCCCATATTCGACAAGTCAAGTGCAAAACAGCAAACTCGTATACCATCAATCCCTCGCTCACTCAATCAATCAATCACCCGGATGCGCGCCTTGCGGATGTGGATCTCCATCGTCCCGAACTCTTCGCCGGGATGAATCTGGATGCCGATGCGGCCATTGGCGTGGTCGCTGTCGTGGGCGTGGGCGGTCTGGACGCCGTTGAGTTTGACATTGAGGTGCTCACCGACGGCCTGGACGACCATAGTGTTCCAGCCATCGCGGTCTTCGATGCTGGGGTCCTCGTTGATGGCGATAAACATCTTGCCCGGGGCGTAGATGGTGCCGGAGTATGCGGCGGGGTCCGGCCATTCGAGGATGTCGGCCTGGTAGGCGTGGTGGTCATCGGTGTAGCGGAACCAGATGCCGCTGTTGGCGGGCCAGACGGCGCGGTACTCCACCTCAAGCTCGAAATCTGCGTACTCGCCGTCGGTGAACAAGTCGCCGGGGGCGTAGTCCTCGCCTTGCTTGCCGATGATCATGCCGTCCTCAACGGTCCACACGGCGCCGCCCTCGGCGTGCCAGCCGTTGAGGGTTTCGCCGTCGAAGAGGTCGACCCAGTCGTTGCCTGTGGCCGCGGGTTGGGAAGCCGTGGGGCGCTCACCACCGCAGGCGGTGGTTGTCATGATAACTGCGGCAAAAAGAGCAGCAACGAGGCAAAAGCGAGCGTGATTCATGCGTATTCTCCTTCAATTGAGCGGCCGCGCGGCACAATTAATGTACCGCGCGGCCGTTTTGGGTCGCGGTTCGTTGCAGACGCCTACGCGGGCAGTTCGTAGCCTTCGCGGCGCGTGCGCTGCATGTAGGGGCTGTTGTTCAGCTCCTCGTAGTTGGTGAAGCGCTCGGTGGCCGGGTCCCACTTGAGGGGCATGCCGACGAGACCCGCGTCGCGGGCGATGTTCACCAGGTAGCAGACGGTCGAGGCGCGCTGGCCGTATTCGATGTCGCCCAGGCACTTCTCGCGCGACTTGATGCAGTCGCGCCAGTCTTCGATGTGCGGCACATTCTCGTGGTTCGTGTACGGGTTCGGGAGCTGGTCCGGCCGGTCATCGCCCGAGATGATCTCGGGGTCGCTGGCGGAGATGACATCGCGGTTGATCTCGATGATGCCGTCATCACCGACAAAGATGGCGCCAAGGCCGGGGCCCCAGTCGGCATCCAGAGTGAGGGCGAGGTCGTGCCCCTCGGCGTACTTCATGCGCACCACGGCGCGCGGGCCGGGAGCACGGTTCTGAATCATCTGGTAGTAGTGGGCGCCGGTCTCGTTCGGGCTGATCTCGCGGCCCTCGGGGTAGATGCCGGCCAGCTTGTCGCGCAGGGGCTCCTCGAGGATTATCTCGATGGGGCCGCTCTCGTCGGTGCCCATGCCCTTTTGCGCTTCGTCGTAGCTGTGGGCGCCCCAGCCGGTCACGCCGAAGGACTGGCCACCGCCGTCAAACTCGGCGTAGTGGTCCCACTGGCGGTGCATGAGGTGGTGATAGGGGCGCAAGGGGGCCTGATTGGTCCAGACATCCCACCAGCCCTCGTTGGAGCCTTCGGGGAAGGGCTCTTCCGGGCGGTCCGTCGGCCAGGCGACCGGTCCGAGAAAGTTGGGGGCGTAGACGGTGCGCAATTTGCCGATGCGGCCGTTGCGCACGAGGGATGCCGCCCAGTTGTTGAGCGGAATCGAGCGCTGCTGCGTGCCGATCTGCGTCACCGAGCCGTACTTGCGCGCGCAGTCGACCATTTCGCGCCCCTCGGCGATGGTAAGCGACATGGGCTTCTCGATGTAGACATCACAGCCCATGGCCATCGCGTGGCAGGAAACCCACGCGCGGGCGTGCGTGGTGGTGACCGCCATGATGCCGTCGAGGTTCTCTTTCTCGATCATCTCGCGGAAATCGAGGTACGGGGTGCATTCCTGCCCCTCGGGATTCGATTCCATCCACTGGTCAATGCGCGGCTGGAAGCAATCGCTCACGGCGACGATGCGGATGCCGTCCGTGAGGTTGACGCTTTCGCGCAGTTGGCGCGCACGGCCGCCCAGGCCGACCACACCGATGTTGACCGTCTCGTTCGGGCTCACGGCGTTCTGCCCGAAGGCGGGTGAAGTAAGGATCAGCGGGCTTGCCGCCGCGACCGTCTTCAGAAATCCTCTGCGATTCATGCTAATGGTCTCCCTCATGCAGGCTCGCGCGTGGCGATACCGGCTTGGTTCGTGCTTGCCGTATGGCTCCTACCAAGTTAGCATGCTGTGAGCCATTCATCAAGCCAGCCGCGAGGGAGGGGTAGCGCGGGGGTTTACCACGGGCCCGTCTTTCCGTATGATGCGGCGAAGTGTGCACACCCGGAACACCCGGCTGGGCACACCGGGCGGGGCGGGGGCCTGCAGCACCGACCACGCCGAACCGGACAACTCGATGAACGGAAATCGGGGCCGCCGCGCTTACCGCGGCTTGGCCAAGAGGGAGGGCTACCTACCATGAAGCGCATTTCGATTGGTTCCTGGGCATATTCCATCGGTCCGTATGAGAACGAGCCCGTCCCGTGGGATGAGGTGGTCTCGACTTTGGCCTCGCTCGGCTTCGACGGCGTCGAGCTGGGCGGATTCGGCATTCACCCCAACCCGGACATCATGCCAGACGCCGATTCCCGCGCGAAGTGCAAGCAGGACCTCGCCGACGCCGGCCTGGCCTTCAGCGGCATGGCGGCCAATCTCTGGGGCGAGCAGCTCATCAATACCGAGGACAACACGAAATACCTCGACGAATTCCGCAAGAATCTCGACTTCTGCGTCGATCTCGGCATCAAGGGCATCCGCGTGGACTCCGTCCAGCCGCCGACGATTTTTGAGGAGGTCGACTACGACACGGCCCTTCAGCGCGTCGTCACGACCTGGAAGCGCTGCTCCGAAGAGGCCGCGGACAAGGGCGTCTATGTGACCTGGGAGTTCGAGCCGGGCTTCGCCTTCAACAAGACCTCCGACATCCTGCGCATCCTCGATGCCGTCAACCATGACAACTTCGGCGTGATGTACGACACCTGCCACGCCGAAATGGTCGCGGCCATCGGCGCTCGCCAGCCCGGTGAGAAGGAAGTGCTGCCCGGCGGCGCCCTCGAGCTGGCGCAGAAGCTGCGCGGCAAGATCAACCACATCCACCTCATCGACAGCGACGGCACGCTCAACGAGCACGAGACCAGCAGCCACCCGCCCTTTGGCGATGGCTACCTCGACTTCGACGCCCTCGTGCCCGAGCTGGCCAACCACAGCGGCTGCCCCCACGATTGGTGGACCATCGACCTCTGCTTCTGGCCGGACGCCTGGGCCCTGACCGAGCGCTGCAAGAAGTCCATCGACGAATTGAACACCAAGTACGGTTGATCCCCGCGGGGAACGAACGAAAAAGGGGAGCATCATGAGCAAGAAGAAACTCAATGTGGCCATGATCGGCTATGGATTCATGGGCCGGACCCACTCGAACGCCTTCCGGCAGGCGACGAAGTTCTTCGAGTCGTCCTACGAGCCGGTCCTGAAGGCCGCCTGCGCCCGCGACGCGGAAAAGGTCAAGGCCTTCGCCGACAACTGGGGCTGGGAGTCCACCGAGACGGACTGGCGCAAGATCATCGAGCGGGACGACATCGACTGCATCGACATCTGCACGCCGAACAACATGCACCACGATATCGCCATCGCCGCGGCGGAGGCGGGCAAGATGGTGCTGTGCGAAAAGCCGCTCTCGATGGATGTGGCCGAGGGCGAGGCGATGACCACCGCCGTCGAGAAGGCCGGCGTGGCCAACATGGTCTGGTACAACTACCGCCGCGTGCCCGCCGTCACCCTCGCCAAGCAACTCATCGACGAGGGCCGCCTTGGCAAAATCTTCCACTACCGCGCGGTCTTCCTGCAGGACTGGACCATCGCGGCGGATGTGCCCCAGGGCGGCGCCGGCACCTGGCGCCTCGACGCCGCCGCGGCCGGCAGCGGCGTCACCGGCGACCTCCTCGCACACTGCATCGACACGGCGTTGTGGTTGAATGGCTCGCTCGACACCGTTACCGCGATGACCGAGACCTTCGTCAAGGAGCGCGAGCACGCCGAGACCGGCAAGGTGCAGCCCGTCGGCATTGACGACGCCTGCGCCTTCATGGGCCGTTTCAGCAACGGCTCGCTCGCCACCTTCGAGTCCACCCGTTACGCCCGCGGCCACAAGGCCCTCTACACCTTCGAGATCAACGGTGAGCACGCCTCCATCAAGTGGGACCTGCACGACCTGCACCGCCTCGAATACTTCGACCACCGCGACGACTCCATCGTGCGCGGCTGGCGCTCCGTCCATGTCACCGACGGCGACATGCCCTACATGGGCAAGTGGTGGGTGCCCGGCCTCCAGATCGGCTACGAGCACAGTTTTATTCATGGCGTCGCCGACTTCCTCGAGTCCCTCGAGACCGGCGAAGCCGTCCGCCCCAACTTCCGCGACGCCCTCCAGACCCAACGCGTCTGCGACGCCGTCCTCAACTCCGCCAAGACCAACGCCTGGGAAAAGACCGGCGTCGAGTGGCAGGCATAAGAAGGAACACCACACATGTCCACCAACACACTCGCCCAACGCGCCCTGGATCAGGGGCAGGGCATTCTGCGCCTCACGCCGACTTGGGTGCCGCGGTCGTTTTGCGTGCCGGGGCGGCGCATCAAGCTGCATCCGGATGATTATTACGCCCTTGGCGGAAACCGGGGCGGCATCGATGAGCGCTGGTTTTCGTCCACCACGCCGGCGGATAACGGCCCGCTCACGAGCAAGAACGAGGGCCTGAGCCATGTCGTCGTCGAGGATGGCGGCAAGGAGGAGTTAATTATCCTCCGCGATGCCATTGCTGACCTCAAGGGGGCCATCATTGGCGAGCGCCTCTGGAATGAGTACGGCAAATGGCCGATGTACTCGAAATTTTTCGACAACAAGGGCGCGTTGCCGCACCATGTCCACCACAACGACGAATACGCCGCGAAGGTCGGGCAGCTCGGCAAGCCGGAGGCGTATTACTTTCCGCCGCAGGTGAACAACCACGGGGGCGACTACCCCTACACCTTCTTCGGCCTGCAACCGGGCACGACGAAGGAGCAGTTGCGCGAGACGCTCGTCAATTTCACCAAGGGCGACAACAAGATCACCAACCTCTCCGCCGCCTACCGCCTCGAGCCGGGCACGGGGTGGGATGTGCCCCCCGGCATCCTGCATGCCCCCGGCAGCCTGTGCACCTACGAGCCGCAGAAGGCCAGCGATGTCTTCGCCATGTACCAGTCCCTCACGGGCGACTCGATCGTGCCCGAGGAATTGCTGTGGAAGGACACGCCGCCCGAGAAGGTCGGCGATTTCGACTACCTCATCGAGGTGCTGGACTGGGAGGCGAATGTCGACCCCGAATTCGCCAAAAACCACTTCATGCGTCCCAAGCCCGTGCAGCCGATGGAGCAGATGCAGGCCGAGGGGTATGTCGACCTCTGGATCTGCTACAAGAACACCGCCTACAGCGCCAAGGAACTCACCATTCTCCCCGGCGCGACGGTGACCATCAAGGACGCCGCCTGCTACGGCCTCATCGTCATGCAGGGCCACGGCAAGATGGGCGCGTGGGACATCGAGACGCCCGCCCTCATCCGCTTCGGCCAACTCACCCACGACGAGTATTTCGTGACCGAAGAAGCCGCCAAGGCCGGCGTCACCATCACCAATCCCAGCAAGACCGATCCGATTGTGATGCTCAAGCACTTCGGGCCGGAGAATCCGGATTTGGTGGTGGGATAGAGAAAATGAACCCCCTCAGCGCCCGCAAGGGCGTTGAGGGGGATCGAATGAACTTACGGATGGTGTGCCGGCAAGTCGTGAGTATTGGGCAACACCGCCTGCTACCTTGTAAACGTGGGGAATAGAGATGAGAGGTAGTTTCGCAAATGAAGTTGCTGGGGCTGATACTCATGTTTATAGCCAGGGCCATTTATAGGTCTGATGTCAAAGACTTTTGTAGGCTCTTGACGGATGTTTACAATGGTGAGCGGAAGAGGCCGATAGACGGCCTGCCAGAGCATTTGGTTCAGTGCTTGATAATCGCAGAGGATCGGAGGTTTTACCGTCATCGAGGTGTAGACTTTTTTTCCTTTGCAAGAGCGATTTGGCTTTTTATCACGCGCGGCCAAACGATTAGAGGTGTGAGTACGATTGAACAGCAGCTGGTCAGAATTATTACTGGTCGTAGAGAGCCCACTGTTAGAAGGAAATGGAAGGAAGTCCTTCTCGCCAGCACGGTTCAGGATTTACTGCCAAAATCTGAAATTCCCAGTTTCTACTTGAGCGTGGCATATTTTGGATGGAGAATGAACGGCATTCGGGACGCTTGTAAAAGAAAGGAATGGCGTATCTCGGAAATCAGCGAATCACAGGCTGCATCACTGATTGCTCGGCTAAAGTATCCGGAGCCACGCATGCCTAGTCACCAGCGAAGCGCTCTGATCAGCATGCGTGCTGATTATATATTGGCTCAATATAATGAGCAAAAAAGGAAGAGGGCCAAATGATGGTGTCAGAGCAGTTCGCCCGCAAGTTCTTGAATGAGCTCGAGTTTCCGTATCCAACGCCTGATAGATTGCAGACAGCCTTGGTTGCATTGCAGGGGGATAGTGTATTGCTTTCCGCCTTCGCCAGAGCGTGGTGGACTGAAGGAATACCGTATGCGTATAAGTCCGCCCCAGGCGAATATGAGAGGCTGCGGAATTTCTTGGCCGAGAGAATGGAGATTGCTGCGCGCAATGTCACCCTAATTGGAAGTGGCAGATTTGGGTATTCAATTGTTCCACGCAAAGATGGATCTGCATTTTCTCGAGAGAGTGATCTGGACTTCTTGTGCATCTCCAACGCTGTATTTGAGGCCCTTAGCGGAGAGTTTAATCGATGGCTTAGTAAGTACGAAACGGAGTGGGCAGGACAAGAATTACCTCCGGACAAACGGTACTATCACGATAACGCGAGATCGGTTCCAAAGCAGCTAGAAAGGGGGCTCATCGATTTGAACAAGATTCCTCTAGGTGATGGTTATCTCCAAGCTGACAAGTTGAGTAGCGTTCTTGCAGAAGCAAAAAAGGAGTTCGCAGACCTCACAGTCGCGAAGGGTGCTAGAAAATTCAGTCTAAGGATCTTTCGTGATTGGAATGCGGCAGAGAAGCAACTGCAAATTAATTTGAACCATATCATTAAGCAGCTTCAGCTAGTATTGCAGAGTCCCCAATAGCCGGCCACTCATCCAGTTTAGTGAAGAGTTCATTCTGAAGACCATCCTCCCCGGCGCGACGGTGACCATCAAGGACGCCGCCTGTTACGGCCTCATCGTCATGCAGGGCCACGGCAAGATGGGCGCGTGGGACATCGAGACGCCCGCCCTCATCCGCTACGGCCAACTCACCCACGACGAATACTTCGTGACCGAAGAAGCCGCCAAGGCCGGCGTCACCATCACCAATCCCAGCAAGACCGACCCGATTGTGAAGTTAAAGCATTTCGGGCCGGATAATCCGGATTTGGTTATCGAGTAACCTCTGCGTATTCCGCATGATCGCTTCGCATCCCCGCGACGGCAAGAAGTCGTCGCGGGGGCGTTTCTTTTCTCTCGTTCCTCTCGTTACCAAGTTGCACTTGGGGACGCGCTTGTCTTCGCAGCTTTGCTGCTTCAACGGCGGGGGTTTTGGAGACCTGTCGGTCGGAAGAGTGGCGCGGTCAGGGGACCACGCCACATCAGGATGATATTCCAAGGCGAGTTGCGAAGCTGGAGCTTCGCGGGCAATTGGGTTCCCAAGCTGGAGCTTTGGGAACCAGAGGGCGGGCGCCAGGGGCATTCCTTCTTCTTTACGCAAAATTCATCCGTTGTTTGACCAGAAATCACTGGGGACTGGTTAGATAGAGATTGCCTTGAAATGGATTTTCAAAAAAAGCCGGTCATGGACGCGCATCCAGAAGGAACCAAAATGAACACGCTCAATAAGGACTATGCGGAAGGTCTCTCGGAGGTGGGGGATTCGCCGTGCCTTTCGCTCTACCAATCGACGCATCGGCGCCACCCGGAGAATCAACAGGACCCGATCCGTTTCGGGAATCTCGTGAAGACGCTGGATGAGTCGCTCCTTCAGCAGTTTTCGAAGGAGGAGATTCGCCCATTGTTGAAGCCGTTCATGGAATTGGCCGACGACCGTAACTTCTGGAACCATACCCTCGACGGGCTGGCGATTCTGGCCTCGAAGGGCTTCTTCCGGGTCTACACCCTCCAGCGTCAGGTGGCGGAGTTGGTGGTCGTGGCCGATAGCTTCCACACGAAACCCCTGATACGCATCCTTCAGTCCGCCGACCGCTATCAGGTCCTCGCGTTGAACCAACAGGGGATTCGACTCTTCGAGGGGACCCGCGATACCCTGGACGAGATCGAGCCGGCGGCGGGTGCTCCGTGGACGATCACGGAGGCGCTGGGGGCAGATCTGACCGACCCGCACCAGACCGTGGCCTCCTACGGTGGCACGGGGACTGGCGCAAGCTCGCCCATGCACCATAGCCATGGCGGGAAGACTTCGGAAGTGGAAGGCGATGCGGAGCGCTTCTTCCGCGTCATTGACCGTGAGGTTCTTGAGCACCACTCGAAGCCATCGGGCCTGCCGCTGATCCTGGCGGCGCTGCCACAGCACCACAGTATGTTCCACGAAGTCAGCCACAATCCCTTTTTGATACCGAAGAGCATTGATGTCCACCCGGATTCCCTGTCGTCGCTCGAGGAGCTTCGTCTTCGTGCATGGCAAGTGTACGAGCCCATTTACCTGGCGCGCCTCGACGGACTGGTGGAGGAGTATGGCGATGCGCGCTCGGTGGGTCATGGCAACGACAACCTGGCGCAGATTGCCCAGGCGGTTGTGGGCGGGCGCGTGGCCACGCTGCTGATCGAGGCCCGTCGCGAGATCCCCGGCAGGCTCAATGCCTCGACGGGCGAGATTGAGCGTGCGGACCTCGCCCATCCGGAAGTGGATGATGTGCTTGACGACCTCGGTGAGTTCACTTTGAAGATGGGCGGGCAGGTTGTCGTGCTTCCCACTGAGCGAATGCCAAGCGGGACAGGCGCAGCCGCCATTTATCGCTATTAGAGCCGAGAAGTAGCATTTTTCAGCGACCAACACGACAGAGGATAAGCACATGCTTTTCGAAATAAGCACGGACAGCAACATCGAGGGCGATGATGCATTTTCCGATCAAGTCGAGGCCGTCATAAGGGGGACCTTGGACCACCAGATTGATCGAATCACGCGTGTCATGGTGCACTTGACCGACGAGAACAGCGACAAGAAGTTCGGAACCCATGATATGCGCTGCCAGATCGAGGTGCGCCTTTCCGGTCACCAGCCGATCTCCGTCAGCCACAAGGCGGCAACCGTGGAGGAGGCGGTCGACGGCGCAGCGGGAAAAATGAAGAATTCCCTCGAAAGCACCCTCGGGCGTTTAGAAACGCACTGATCCGCCCCCCGTCCGATTCGCCCACCTCACCCACGGCGAGTGTGTCGTCACCGAGGCGCAGATGACTCGATTCGTACGCTGGCATGGATACGCGTCTAAATGGCATGATGATCGTTCGTTTCTTGTTTGATCTATGTTTGATCACGGTTAATCGCGCGTGCCGCGTGTTCAACCGTTTAAGGAGATGACGATTTGACGCCGCGATTCAGTGCTTGGCGGACGGGTGCTCCCTATTATTTGCCGCTGTTGATTGCGGGCGTGTTGCTGGCGGTGGCGCTGCCGGGCGTGTGGAAGGCGGCGGTGGCCGCCCCGGTGCTGGGCATCGGCGTGTTCGTGTTGTGCTTTTTCCGTGACCCGGAGCGGGCCGTGGCGGGCGGGCCGGAGGACATCGTGAGCCCTGCGGATGGCAAGGTGGTGGCGATTGAGGACTTGGAGGAATCGCCTTACTACGAGGGGCCATGCAAGCGCATCTCGATCTTTCTGTCCGTGTTCAATGTTCATGTGAACCGCGCGCCGGCCAATGGCACGATTCTGCGTGTCGAGCCGAAGGAGGGTCAATACGCCAACGCGATGCGGGCGGACTCGAGCATGATCAATGAGTCCAACGCGATCTACATGAATACGCCGCATGGCCCGATGACGGTGCGGCAGATCTCCGGGGCGGTGGCGCGGCGCATCGTGTGTGCGTGCAATCCGGCTGACGCTGTCGCGAAGGGCGACCGGCTCGGCATGATCAAGTTCGGTTCGCGCACGGAGTTGTACCTTCCGCCGGACGCGGAGATTGTCACGATGTTGAAGGACAAAGTGTGCGGAAACACTTCCATTCTGGCCCGCATCCCCAAGAGTCCCCCGCATGACTAGCTCCAAACAGCGGCGGCGTGTTCCCCGTCCCCGGATGCCCCGCCTGCACCGGCGCCGCCCGATCAATCTTATCCCGAGTGTGCTTACCACTTTCAACCTGTATTGGGGCACGGCCAGCATTCTGGCAAGCATGAACGAGCGCTACGAAAGCGCGGCCCTCTACATTTTTATTGCCATGGTTTTCGATGGACTCGACGGGGCCGTGGCGCGCCTTACCCATTCCACCTCTCTATTCGGCAAGGAACTCGACGGCCTGTGCGATATGGTCTCCTTCGGCGTGGCGCCGGCGCTGCTGATCTACCACGGCTTCATCCTTGGCGCGTATGACGCCGCCACCAGCCTGTATTTCGTGGGCTCGATGGTCACCATCGGCTATGTCATCTGCGGCGCATTGCGGTTGGCACGCTTCAGCGCCTTCCAGTACGATCAACCCAACTCCTTCGTGGGGCTGCCCACGCCCGCGGCCGCCGTGGTCGTCGCATCCTTCGTTCTCTTCGCCGACTATGTTGATTTGGATGTCACTTTCTGGATTTTTTCCACGCTTCTTGTGGTCTTGTCTGTGCTCATGGTCAGCGCCGTGGGCTATCCGAAATGGCGGCCGCAGACCTTTACGCTAAAACCCCGCCGCCCCTATCTCTTCCTTGCGCTTTGCCTGCTGGGCATCGTGTCATTCCACTACGCGATGGAGCGCTCGATCGCGCTTGTGCTGTTCCCCCTGGCGTTGCTCTATGTCGGGTATGGAATCCTGACCACGGCCTACCAGCTACTCCGCAAGGCCTCGACCGTAGGCGAGGCCAACGACTCTCCCACCACCCACGAGCACGACGAAGCAGCACCTGCAGCCCACGACGCGGAGTAGGCGCAACGCCCCCTTCTTGAACGAATTCGCCCGCGTTGAACTTTTGTAGAAGTCCGCACCCCGGCGATTCATCAGCCCGATAACCCGCTACTACACAATACCTTAAGAGTCCAAACCGCCAAAAAGTATCGCCTTTTTTGCACCTTGATGCTATGCTCGACAGGGGTAGTAGCGTCGTGCAAGGCGCGCAGGGGTGCGCGTATTGCCGTGGAGGAGTAGCGCAATGGGCATTGTCGTTTCTTGTCGTTTTGGACTTGTCGTCACCTTCGCGATTCTGGCTTCCACTACGGGGATTGGCGCTTCGTCGGCGGTGGCGCAACCGGCAAGTCTTTCGCTTGGCGGCGTGTCTGTTGGCAACACCGCCGAGGCCAGTATCTTCTTTTCCCTACAGCCGGGCGACGAGGCCTATGATTTTGATGGCTTCTCTGGAAGCGTCGAGAATGGCAACTACGGGGGCAGCCGCAACGCGCAGACTTCGCTCAACGGCGCGTCGACATCGTCCCAGGCGAATCTGACGGTCTCTACCGCCGCGAGCCCGAGCGAGGTGGTGATCACGGTACAAGGCTCCGGGAGTGCCACCGGCAACCGCGGAGAACACTTCTTTGGCGGTCAGCGACAACTGAGCGGGTTCGGCTCCAATTCGGTGAGTGGGTCTGTCCAGTCGTGTGCGCCCATTCAAGTGCAGATGACGGGAAACATCACGCTGAACGGCCCGGGCTCTGCCAGCGCAGGGTCGGGTGCGGAAGGACAATCGATCCTCGTGCCAGAGCCCGATGGCTCGGACAGCATCGCCGTCAATGTTCAGCGAACGGTCTTCCCACCGGAGGGCGGAATTGCCACTGCGGGTTTCGCCGTAGCCTTTGCCTCTTCCGCACGATTCGAAAACGAAACCCTTGAGGATTTTCTGGAAGGGCCGGGGTCCATCTCCAGTTCCGTGACCGCCAATGTCACGATCACCATTTCGCTTCTCTCGTCGACCTGCAACGGCAATGGCGGAGAGGACCCTGAGATCTTCTTCTGGGAAGGTCTAAACGGCGCCTTCAACGAGGCGTCGAACTGGGAGCCGGAGGGCGTGCCGGGCGAGGATGACCTTGCGATCTTCGACAAGGAACAGAACTACACCGTCACGCTCGGGAATGAGGCGTCGGGCCGGGCGATTGTCGAGCGTGGGTTCGTGTCGTTTGAAGATGGCTCGTACCATCTGGGCAATGGCTCGCAGGAAAACCCTTCGCTTATCGTCGGAAATGACTCGGAAGATTCCGCAAACCTCTTCTTGGGCACGGAACTCTCCACCACCTTCGCCACCCTCGGGCGTGGGGCGAACACGCAGGGCTGGGTGCGGGTCGGACCAACCGAGTTCCCCAACTTGATCGCCGGCGGCCCCTGGGAAAACCAGGGCAGGCTCACGATAGGGGAGTCGGGCAACGGGCTCGTCACGGTCGAGGGGCCGGGCCTACCCAACCAACCGTCCCCCGTGCTCCTATCGAGTGATGAGGTCGTTCTGGGATCGCTCGAGAGTGGCGAGGGTGAACTGCATGTGACGGCTGGCGGCAACCTGTCCAACCCGTCGGTTCAAGTGGGCAACATGGCCGTGGGCCTCCACGGTCTCGGCCAAGTGACGGCAGATACCAGCGCCATGGCATCGGGTGAGGCGATTTTTGGTGTGGACACCGGTAGCGCGGGATTCGGCTTCGTGAAGGATGCAACATGGAGGGCCAACAGGTTCGTGGTGGGCCTGCGGGGTACCGGGACTGTCCAAGCGACCGACGGCGGAATACTGATCGCTTCCGAAGGAGTCGAAAACATCCTCGGCGACGAAGCCGGCTCGGCCGGCAGCCTCACCTTGGAAGGTGCTGCGGGCCTCGCGATTCTCCCCATGCTCACGGTGGGCAAGGCTGGCATCGGCTTCGTCGCGCTGGATATAGACACATCCCTGCTGACGAATCACCTGCGCCTCGGCCAAGTGGGCAACGCCGAAGGGAATATCCAGGTGCTGACTGGAGGCATCCTATCCGTCACGGCGGAGCCGGGTGCACTCCTCATCGGCAATGGCAGCAACGGGTCGAGCAAGGTCGAGCTGGAGCCGGGCTCCCAGGGATTCGCGGTGGGTGTGCTCATCGGCCTGCCGGGTGCGGGCGGAACCAACTTCCTGGCCGTCGATGGCGCCGACTTCACCATTGAAGAGATACTCGCCATCGGCAGCCAGTTGCCGCTCGTGAGTGGCCAGCCGACCGGGGCACTTGTGTTGAGCCTGAATGGTACCGTGACGACGGGCGACCTCATCGTCAATGGTGGAGGGGAAATCTCGGGTAGCGGAGAGATCGTGCTCACCGCCGGCAATGCTGCGCTTGTTGAGGGAACGATCCAGCCGGGCGTGGTCGTGAGGACAAGTGAGGAACTCAAGCAGGAAGGCCCCTCTTACGGTCGCGGCAGAGGCTTCGACACACTCACCATCAAGGGCGATGTCATGGGCGACGGGTCCGTCATCGTGATGAGCGTGGGCGGCGAGCAGGACGGCCTGCAGGACCGGTTGATCGTCGAGGGCAACGCCTCGTTCGAGGATGTGACGATCAAGCTGGAGTTCAAATACGGCTACGCGCCGCAGGCGGGCGACACGATCCCGCTGATCGAGGTGATGGGAGACGGCAGCGTGATGCCGGCCAGTCTCGAATTCCTGGGACTCGAACCCGGCTTCGATTTCGACATCGAAATCCCCGGCGACGGCAGCGTGATCCAGATGCGCGCGTTGAGCGACGGCGTCCCCACCAGTTTCGCCGCGGAAGACCTCAACGAAGACGGCGAAGTGAACGCGGTTGATGTGCAACTCGTCATCAACGGCGCGCTCGGCCTGCTGGACCCGCTCGAGACCGATGTGAATTTCGACAAGGAAACAAATGCCGTCGATGTGCAGCTGGTGATCAATGCCGCGCTCGGGTTGTAGTGATGCTCAATTCGCGATGTTGCGAGTCATTCGTAGCGGTGGCCCCGCTAGAGTGATGAGTTCGCCATGGGAAACGGGCAGCAGGAACGACGGACCGTCGCCGGCCTGGATGCGGAAGCGCCCCTCTCGTGCCGTGGGCGCGGGCGTGCCCGGCGCGCGCCAGGCCGGGGTTAGCGAAAAGTAGGTGAGTCGGCCGTCCTCGAAGCGGTACTTGAGGGTGTAGTCTGCCGCGTCCTTCAGGCCGCCCTCATTCGGCATGCCGCCCAACGCCCGCATCGTTTCCGGTGACAACTCCGCCAGCCGGTACGGCTCGCCGTGGATGTGCACCGTGAAATCGGGCAGGGGGGCGGTATCCTCGGGCGAGCGCCACATGTGGACGCGAATATACTCCGTGCCCAGCGCACCATCGGCCTGCCCGATGAAGGCGAAGCCGCCGGGGTAGTGTGCATCGAAGCGGAGGAACCCGCGAATCGGAATCCATACGCCGAGGCAGAGCACCAACGCGATGCTGAGGGCGATCCCAATTTTCGTCGTGGGCTTCATGGCAACCAGTATCGCCCGAATGCCGCGAAACTTCCATCTCGAGCCTGAAGTTTGGAGCTGGATTCGGCGAAGCTCCCAAAGGGCGCATCCGGATTAAGTGAGCGCGGCCTCACGGGGCCGTGAGGCGCACGCACGGAGGGTATGACTTTTAGGAACTTTGTGTTGCCGGGGAAGTGGGATGCGTCTTCCGGGCCATTCCTATCGGTCTCTGTCGCGAGCGGTGGGATGATTCCGCCCGTGGTTGCCAGTGCAGGGTCATGGGATTGAAAACTGCCCTGGCTGCCGGGGGAGGCCGTCGCCTCCGCCTGACAGTGACTATATCGGCAGGGGATGGGGATACTTTAGGATACTTGAGGCGGAAGGCGACCCCAACCGAGATTAGGGCCCGCAGCGGGAAGCCCATCGCGGCAGCCGCAACCAAAGGTGAGGGTCAAAGAATCGTAATGGGGTCAGTGTTGGTGGGATGCGCCGAAGGCGCACCGGGAGTAGCTTGGGGCAACCCTCCGTAACTCGAAGAGTG
>ERZ869909.541-NODE-541-length-42546-cov-4.267607_pt1 | contig 42546 bp, 41 predicted proteins | sample MGYA00520892_ERZ869909 | MGnify/ENA primary metagenome ERZ869909 (study PRJEB32215, sample SAMEA104723947) | bioreactor metagenome | biome: bioreactor; feature: anaerobic bioreactor; material: water | place: China | collected 2015-03-12 ... | reverse complement strand
ATAGGCCGCTGAACCCAAAGCAACAAATTAAAAAGGGCAATAAGGTTATTTACAAAATTAATGACTCAAGCAATACTATTGAGAATATTAATTTTATTCTGCGGTCGAGTTTACCTGTCGGCTTAGTGAGCTCAAGAGAACTAAAGTAACCCCGTTATGAAACACATTCCACTCGAAAACCTGCGGGCATTTGTCACCGTCACTGATTTACAAAGCTACACCCTTGCTGGTGAGCACCTAGGACGCTCGCAGCCTGCTATTAGCTTGCAAATTAAACGCCTCGAAGATCAGCTTGGTTCGACTTTTGTCGAACGCCATGGCAATAAAATGAAACTGACGGCTGCCGGCCAAGATCTTTATCAAGCTGCACGGCAAATTCTCGGTTTGCACGACCAGCTTTTATCGCGTTTTACCGCCGATTCGGTGTCGGGACAGGTTCGGCTAGGTATCCCGAGTGAATTTGCAACGGCGTTGTTACCACGCATTCTTGGGCAGTTCTCGAGTAGCTATCCGCAAATTAGTCTCGAGGTCACATCTGCGCTCAGTCGTGATCTGCGGCTTGGCGCCAGCCGCGGGCAGTTCGATATTATTCTGACGGTTGCCGAACAAGCGCCAGCAGACGCGGTAAAAGTGAAAGAAGACGCCTTGATTTGGGTTGCGGGTCGCGCTGATTATCAGTGGCCTCAGCAACTACCGCTTGTGGTTGCTGCTGAAGGTTGTATCTATCGGCGGCGAGCGCTACAAGCACTCAAGCAACATCAGAACGAGCATCGTATCGCCTATACCAACAGTGATCTGACCGGTATTAGCGCGGCGCTTAAAAGTGACCTTGGCATTACCGTGCTGGCGAAAAGCTCGCTGCCACAAGATCTGGTTGAACTAAAACACAGCGAACTACCCAGTTTAGGGACCGTGGGCATTTATCTCGAGCGGCACACCCAACGACCCAATGCAGCAGCGGAGCATTTGCTCGCGTACTTGCAAGACTATCTCAACCCACAAAATTAATGCTGGGTCTAAACAGTCGACCTAAGTCGAATCTAGTCGAGTTTATTGGCCTGTTGCAGGAAAAAGTCTTTCAACGGATTAAGTTGGTCTGCCACTTTTAAGCCAACTCCTCGCGCGAGTTTCAATAGCGGATTGGTCGGGCGGAAGAGCTGATGGAAACTTTCCATGGTCGCGATGTGACGCAGTGCTGCGGTTTTGCGTGCTCGTTGATAGTGGCGCAGTTGTCGTTGCAGCTGCTGCTGATCCCATTGCCCATTGAGCGTCCCAAGGCCATTTAAAACTTCAGCGAGCAAATGTGCGTCGGCAAAGCCTAAGTTGACTCCCTGCCCCGCTAGCGGATGAATGGTATGGGCTGCATCGCCAACCAGAACCTGACGTTGGTAAATCCATTCCTGCGCATAGCGCATGGTAAGTGGAAAACTGACACGTTCACTGATGCATTCAAGCAAGCCAAGTCGGTTGTCACTGGCTACGGTTAACTGACGATTAAACTCACTTGCTTCTAACGCACACAAGTCTTTCGCTGCGTTCACTGGCAAGCTCCACACAATCGACAGGCTGTGTGGGTCGGCCAGCGGCAACAGCGCTAACGGACCGCCCGGCAAAAATACCTGCCGCGCCACGCCTTCATGTGGCTCGGTGCTGCGAATGGTTGCAACTAAGCCATGTTGTTCGTAATCGCGGTGAATCACAGGTGTGGCGACTTGCGCTCGCAGCGCCGAGTTCGCGCCATCGGCAGCAACCAATAACTGGGCAAGAATCAAATCGCCATTGTCGAGCTGCACCGTGACATCTTGTTCATGAAATTCTGGCGCACTTACCTGTACACCACTCACTAAAGTGACACCCAGCTTCTCTGCAGCTTGCCATAACGAGGCTTCGACGACGGCATTTTCAACTATCGTGCCTAAATGCGGTAAGTCGGCACTCGCTGCGCTAAAGGCAATGCGTCCAAAGCTATCTGCGTCCCACACTTCCATGCCGTGATATTGGCAACTACGGTCTGTTGGCACCCAACCACCAAGCTCGCTTAGCCAACGTTGTGCGCCGAGATTAATGGCACTCACCCGCAGTGTCGGTTCTCGTGGGAACTCACCATCGCGCGCCTGACGTTCAACAACCACGACCTCACGACCGGCTTGTGCCAATGCACAGGCCAATGCCAGCCCAACCATGCCGCCGCCAACAATGAGTACCTGTGTTCGTTTCAACGCCATTGATAATTCCTTCCTGTCTCACCTGACGGTTAAATTAAGCTTCGAAAGCCCATGGCCTTACGCATCAGTGGCCGACTAAGCAAGTTGCAGGTGCGCATTAAATAAAGACCTTTACTGCGGACATTGCGCCACAAGGTGTCGGTGTTCGAAAACACAGTAACGAGCCCGTGCGTGAGCGTAATTATTTCTTGATAATCATGCTGCCGCCGCGCTTCATAGTGCGACAACTGACCGATGCTGGCAAAATCTTGCTCATGCAGACTTTCAGCTAAGTCGAGAATATCGCGCACTGCGAGGTTATAGCCCTGCCCAGCAACCGGGTGCAATGTATGTGCGGCATTACCAAGGATGACGTGACGATGGCCAACAACACGCTCAGCAAGCGCCAGCTGTAAAGGAAATGTCGCTTGTAGCTGCAAGTCTTGAATGCGTCCTGGTGCGGCACCAAACACACGTTGCACTTGGCGCAGGCGTTCAGTTTCTGTAGCGCTGTGCAGTTGTTGCGCTTGCTCCGCGGTCATGCACCATACTAAAGCAGCTTGATCGCGACCTTGAGGTAACAACGCTGCCGGTCCAGTGCTGGTAAACCGTTCGTAAGCCCAACCTTGGTGCTGCTTGGCAAAGGTGACATGGGCGGCCACCGCAACTTGCTCATAAGCAAACTGCTGCATGGCGACACCTAAGAGATTTCGCGTCGACGAGTTGCCACCCTCAGCCACCACCAGTAAATCTGCATGTAATTCTTCGCCAGTACTCAACTGCAATAAGTAACCATGTGCTTGCGCTTTTAGTGCGGTAATCGTGACGTCAAAGCGATGCTCTAACGCTTGCCGTTGGCACGCTGCAGTGAGTTGCTTCTGCAGCAAACCGGCCATGGCAACATAACCCAGTGCCGGTAGCTTGACCCACGCTGCATGCATGGTCATGGTACCGGGGCTATTGGCGTCCGAGACATGAATATTGCGAATGGCTGGGCTATTGGCCAATTCGTCTCGCCACACACCATACTCGGCGAGCACTTCTTGGGTGCGCAGCGCAAGTGCAAGGCCACGCGGGTCTTGACGTGGTTCACCGGACTGTTGATCAAGAATGACAATGCGCGCTTGCGGGAATTTGCGTTGTAGCACCAAGCCCGTCAGGCAACCGGTTAGGCCGCCACCGGCAATCACAACTGTTGCAGACGTAGGCATTTTCAGCCAACCTCCGTCATATTTTGTCGCAGACTGCTCGCTTGGTCGAGTGAGCTTGCTTCCCTTTTGGCTTCCCTTTTAGCTTGCGCAGCGGCCATCAGTGCTTCAATGTCATCAATTTGTTTGGGGACGCTTGCGGTTAAATTCTCATAGCCCGTCGCGGTCACTAAAATGTCGTCTTCAATGCGCACACCGATGCCTCGATACTGTGCAGGTACACTGTCGTCATCCGGGGCAAAGTACAGCCCGGGTTCAACGGTAAAGACCATGCCAGCGACAAACTTGGTCGGCGTGCCCTGCTCGTCGTAATAACCGACGTCATGCACATCGAGGCCGAGCCAATGACCTAAACCATGAATTAAGTATTTACGGCAGGCTTGGCTAGCTAAATTGTCAGTCAGGTTGCCGCTTAAAACGCCAAGTTCGAGCAGGCCAATCGTCAGCTCGCGCAAACAGATATTTGTTAGTTCCGGTAATGAGCTACCAGGTTTAATCGCTGCCAGCACAGCTTCCTGAGCGCGCAATACAAGTTCGTACACGTCGCGTTGGGCTTGACTAAAAACGCCATTAACCGGGAAAGTACGGCTAATATCACCTGCATAGCCGGCATATTCCGCGCCAGCATCAATCAGCAGCAGGTCACCGTCACGCAATGGCGCTGAATTTTCGGTGTAATGCAAAATACAGGCGTTTTCGCCACCACCGCAAATAATGCCGTATGCCGGTCCGGCCGCTCCTGCCCACTTAAAGACATACTCAAGCTCTGCGGCTATTTGATATTCGTAGCGACCGGGTTGGGTTATTTCCATCGCCCGAATCATCCCTTGCGCACTAATGTCTGCAGCGGTGCGCATTTGTTGTTGTTCAAATGCGGATTTAATTAAACGCATTTGATGCAACAACGGACGAATGTCACACAAAGCTTGTGGTGCGGTTTTTGCACGCTTCGGCGTATCGGCCAACTGCTTGCATAAGCGCCGCAGTATTGCCTCGTGTTCTGGGTGTTGGTCAAAAGCAAAGTAAAGCGACTGTTGCCCATTCAAGAGCTGCAAGAGTTGAGGTTCGAGTTGGTCTAGCTCATAAGCTCGATCAACGCCGCTAAGTGCCTGTGCTTGCTCGCAACCTAATCGGCGGCCATGCCACACTTCTTGAAGCGGATCTTTCGGCAGCACATATAAGAGCTCTTGATACTTATGACTGGGCGCGAGTACTAAAACGGCGTCCGGCTCTTGAATACCGGTTAAATAGAAAAAGTCGCTGTCTTGGCGAAAAGCAAAATGGGTGTCGCGACTACGCACAACTTCACGACTGGCAGGAATCACCACCACACAGTCGCTCGGTAGCTTGTTCAGCAGCTCACGGCGGCGGCGCTGAGTCTCATTAACAATTTGCTTGGAAGAAACATCACTCATGATATTAATGCAGCGTTGAGTTTTCTGGCACTTTCGCGATTGGATGTTCGCTCAGTTCGTTAAAGCACATGATGGCAGTAATACGCACGTACTCACTCACTTCATAAAACGCACGCTCGTCTTCGTCATTAGCCACTACGTCTGTGGACAACCGCGAGATCTCTGCCATATCTTGAATCGCTTCTTGCAGGTCAGGCGAAGCTTTGGCGAGATTTTGTTGATGAATCCCAAACCCAACCAAAAAGCACTGCGCCCACTCAGTTAAGCTCGCAAGGCGATCAGCTAGCGGTTCATCGTCACTTGGCAAGACCATTTGAAAGCTCAGGTCAGGACAACGCAATCCTTCCAGGGTAAATTCGTGAAGTTGATCAAGGCTGGCAATCAGTTTGTCGGCAAACTTATGCCCTTCATTAATCAAGTCGGCGAGCACAACCAACCACTCACGTTGCTCAGACGGCTTGCAACTGGCAACAAGTCCCGTGAGCATGCCGTGGACTTCCGCCGCACTCACAATGATTTCATGTTCTTGCAGCTGACGGTTCAGTTGTTCAAACCATTTACTCGGTGTTTTCGTCATGATTGCACTTACCTTGCACTTATCAATGTTGCGATTTATCCATCATGCTACCACTACACGCACGCTGCAGCCAGAAATCCACTGGAAAATCGATGAATTTGCGCAACAAATCTGCAGCCTAATAGGTTACCCGCTATGCTGCACTGATAAGCAGTTAAAAAACCATCAAGTAGATTAGAAAGCCGTTAAGGTGATTGCAAGTTTTCAAACGCCTCGGTATCCTGCAGGCAAGATGTCCTATGCATCCGGGTTGGTCGTCTGAAAAAACTGAGGGAAACAGCCATGAGTGGTAATGTAGTTGATATTAAAGTTCTCGAGCGTAGCTATCGAGTCATGTGTCCTTCGGGGCAAGAGTCTGCATTGCGCGAAGCGGCGGAGCAGCTTGATCAGCGCATGAAAGAAACTCGGGAAACGACGAAATTAACCAACCTCGAGCAGATCGCCATCATGGCGGCATTAAACTTATGCCATGAATGGATTCAAGAGCGCGCCACGGAAGCTAAGAAAATTACAGCACTCGAAGACAAAATCAGTCTCCTGCAAGCGACTATCGAAAAAGCAATTGGTGCGCCAAAGTCAGCGTTAACCGATGTAAAATCGACCAGTCACCACTCCAGATCTGATTCAGAATAAGTTATACTTACAGCGTTCTCTGGGGTGTTTGCCAGCACGTGAATGTCCCTGAGCCGATATCGTCAGTACAGGGTCCTGCTCGTGTACCAGTGTGCAAGCCCGCCGAGTAGCGGGAAGCCTGCGGTACATGTTTCAGCACCCGCCTTGAGCCAAAGGGTTCAAGGGCTAACACGACGCAGCGGCACTCTGGAGAACACCCATTAAGTACGAACATGTAAGTACGAACTCGGAGCTGATGAATGCGAAAATTAGAAATTGTTGCTGCGATTATTATCGTCATTGCCGCGGTTTTAATTATGAATACCTGCAGCAGCTCTCCAGCCCCTTCCACCGAAGATCCAGTAGAAAGCGTGAGCGAATAAGCTCGCCAACGCTTGTGGCGCCTAGTTAACGGGCCGAACGCTGCTGTCTGAATTCGAAAATCACACCTTTCCACGCCATAATCAGGCGTTCGTCGTCTAAACGAATCAGTTCTGCGCCCGGTGTAAACCAAGGCTCGCCGTGACAATCAATAAATAATAGCTGTACCGGTGTTTCCCCGCGCATGCCAAACAAGTCTGGAGCAACGCCTAAGCGATCGGTGACAACATTAAGCTGCTGCCAGTCGGTCGTAATCTTCGGGTCGTGGCAGTCGTAACGCGAGAACTGAATACGTCGCTCACCAAAATGCGCGCTGTACCCCAACCAACTCAATGCTTCTTCGTCAGTCAACTCAGCGTTAGTGCTCGTGTGAAAGCCTGTAATTCGCCATTCACCTTTCAGCTCAGGCGAATACATTGGCTGACAGGCAGTTAATCCGAACAGCACCACTATGCTTGCTGCGACTACCCGAAAAAATTTAGATTGCTTCATGTCAATTCCTGTTTGGCCTGCTACTCTGCGGTTGCTGCCGCTGCGGCTTCTTGTTGTTTGGTATACTCGACAATCTCTCGAACGTTAGCCAACAACTGTTGAGCGTCATAAAGAATGCCATCGCGCATGGTATATAACACCCCTTTGGTACGCATTGGCTCATTGTCTTCGTTTAATTGATAATGCCCTGTTCCGTATAGCACTTTCCAGTTTCGCAGCGGGTTTTCTTTGACGATGAGCAAGTCCGCTTTTTTGCCCGCAATGACGCTGCCAATCTCTTCCTCTAAACCTAACGCTTCGGCACCCGACAAGGTTGCAGCGCGCAACACTTCTAAGGGGTTGAACCCTGCTTCACGGAAAAGTTCCAGCTCTTGAATAAAACCAAAGCCATAGATTTTGTAAATATACCCTGCGTCTGAGCCCGTTGTGACCCGGCCGCCATGGTTTTTATAATCGTTTAAGAACGTCATCCACAAGCGATAGTTCTCACGCCAAGCCACTTCATGTTCAGTTGTCCAGTCGAACCAATACGACCCATGTGCATAGCGGCTTGGTTTAAAGAACCGAGTTAACGTCGGCAAGGTATAGTCCGCATGCCACTCCGCATTGCGCTGGGCTGCTGCATCGCGACTTGCCTCGTAAATAGTCAGGGTCGGGTTAATCGTAAAGTCGAGCTCAATCAGACGGTCACGTACCAGGTTCCAACGGTCACTGCCTGGCTTTGCAGCTTGCGCCCATAAGCGCCCTGCTTCGCCGAAACGATCTTGTTCGTTTTGATAGTTATAGTCCGGCGAATAGTTTTGAATAACTTGGTCGGTGAACAGCGCTTCGGGCAAACCATACCAATGTTCCATGGTCGTGAGTCCCATTTCTGCCGAGTCGAGCACATTGGTGCGGACAACGTTCAGCTGCGCATGGTGCATCATGGTGCCCATCCCAAGCTCGTTGGCTTCTTCGATTGCAGCACGAATCACACGAGGTGGTGCGCCAAAGAATTTAACGCCTTGAGCACCGCGGTCGTGCGCACTTTGAATCCAAGCTCGGGCTTGTTCGCCAGTGATAATAGGCTCTGCACTGCCAATGCCGAAGCCGGCATAGGGAATAATCCGAGGAGAGGCAATTGCATTTTCAGCTGCCTGTTGCGCTTGGTTAACAGTCCACTCTAGGCCACGAAAACTGCCCGGCTCCCGCACTGTGGTAATGCCGTGCGCAAGCCAAAGTTGATACACATATTCGGGCGGAATATTCGGCGCCGAGCCACCAATGTGACCGTGCATGTCAATAAAGCCGGGCAGCACATAATGGCCACTGATGTCGATTTCACGATCTCCCGGTTCTGCGACCGGACGCCCGCGCGACAAAATCGGTACGTCGGGATAACCGACCACGGCAACACGCTCAATCCGGTCACCAACAATCACAATATCAACCGGACCAACAGGTGGCGCACCTTCGCCGTTAACAAGAATTCCACCACGTAAAATCAAACGCTGAAACGGTCCTTCACGGGCGTCAAGGCCAGTAAGGTGAGTAGGAACGTCAGTTGCATAACTGGTGTTGATCAGCTGAGAAGGAGCAAAAGCAAGCAGAGCCAAAGTCGTAACCGCTAGCAGCAAGTGGCGGCGGAATTTCGATGGTTGCAAGGTACACACGGAAGCAGAATGTCTAGTCATGAAGCGACAAGCCTATGTTATAGTTTAATTATCAGGCAATCAGTTAATCTGTCGCTTAGTGTGGCAAGGTCGGTGGTAAGTGTCAAAACTTCTGCAGCGATTCTGTGGTTAACTGTCGAAAACAGTCGTTAAATTGCGCCAGTAGAGGTGCAATTGAAGTCAATCGTCAAGGAGCATGAGGTGCCCGATCCCGCATCAAATGTAAATGCCGAACAGGCCACAAGACAAGCCTTTCGCCAACAGCTGCGTTTGCGTCGCCAAGCGCTCAGTCAACAAGAACAAAAGCGTGCCAGCGAACAGGTGAGCGAGCGACTACTCGACTACATTACCGCCAATTCGCACCAACGGATTGCCCTATTTTTTGCCAACGATGGCGAAATTAATCTCGTGCCACTGGTGAACGCCCTATGGCAACAGCAGCGGCAAACCGCCGCACCTATTTTGCATCCGGTTTGTGCGGGGCATTTATTATTTCTTGCCTACCACGCAAACTCGCTCATGCATGAAAACCGCTTTGGAATTCCAGAGCCCGTTTTGCGTTGCGATGAAGTCATGCCGTTAAGCCAACTCGATTTAATTCTAACGCCATTGGTTGGTTTTGATGCTGCTGGGAATCGCCTTGGCATGGGTGGCGGTTTTTACGACCGCACTCTCAGTGGTTGGGCGCAAGGGCGCTATCCAAATTTAAGCGTCGCGGGTGTTGCTCATGACTGTCAATTTGTCGATACGTTGCCTCATGCCGCTTGGGACGTGCCCTTGCCAACAATTATCACCCCGAGCAAAACCTTGTCGTTTTAGAAGCATGTTTTAAAAGCACAACTTAAAAGCACAATTTAAAAGCACAGAACGTTTGCCCGATTAGCAACTGACAGGTTAAAACAAACTGAGTATACTATGAACCCATCTTAAGTTACTCCGCTGCACCATTAGTTGCCTTTTAGTTGCCTTTTGTTTTTGCCCACAATTGAGTGCGACTACAAGCTGCTCACAACCTATGGTTACTAACATGACAAAATTTGACCAAGATCGCGCCAAAAAACTAGCCGCTGAAGCTGCCCTACCATACGTTGAAGCCGACACTATTGTTGGCGTTGGTACCGGCTCTACCGTGAATTACTTTATTGACGCTCTTGCGACCATCAAACATCAAATTGCCGGTGCCGTGAGCAGTTCGGAAGCCTCCACGGAACGGCTAAAGCAGCATGGGATTCCGGTATACGACCTTAACGGTGTTGCCGACTTAGCTATCTATGTTGATGGTGCTGATGAAATTAACGGCCAATTAGAAATGATCAAAGGTGGCGGTGCCGCGCTAACACGCGAGAAAATCGTTGCCGCAGTAGCCAACAAAGTAATTTGTATCGCCGATGTCAGTAAACAAGTCGACGTGTTAGGTCAGTTTCCGTTGCCGGTCGAAGTAATTCCGATGGCGCGCTCATATGTTGCCCGTGAAATTGTCAAACTAGGCGGCGACCCTGCCTATCGCGAAGGTGTTGTGACCGATAATGGCAACGTTATTCTCGACGTTTATAGTCTACATATCGAAAAGCCTGTAGAACTTGAGAGCAAACTCAATCAAATTACAGGGGTCGTTACCAATGGCTTGTTTGCGGCTCGTCCCGCTGACATTGCGCTGTTAAGTGACGGCAGCCAAGTTTTTACGCTCGAACGTCGCAAATAAGCTATTAGGAGCCCCAAATGCAGCAAGGTTTTTCACTCGCCAAAGATAAAATTAAAGTTTTGCTGCTAGAAGGGGTTCACCCGAGTGCGGTTCAGTGTTTTCAAGAGCATGGCTACCATGAAATTGAACAACACAGCACCGCCATGAACGAAGACGAATTGGCGGCCAAAATCGGTGACTATCACTTTATTGGCATTCGTTCGCGCAGTCAGCTCACCCGCAAAGTTCTCGAACGTGCCGAGCGCCTCAACGCGATTGGCTGTTTCTGCATTGGTACCAACCAAGTCGATACCCAAGCAGCGCGTGAGTTTGGTATTCCGGTGTTTAACGCACCGTTTTCAAACACCCGCAGTGTGGCTGAATTGGTGCTGGCCGAAATGATCATGTTACTGCGCAAAATTCCTGAAAAGAACGCAGCCTGCCATCGCGGCGGTTGGTTAAAATCCGCCTCAGGCTCGCACGAAGCTCGCGGTAAAACGCTCGGTATTATTGGTTACGGCCATATTGGCTCGCAGCTTGGCGTACTTGCCGAACAACTCGGTATGCGCGTGGTGTTTTATGACATCGAAAACAAGCTCTCTCTGGGTAACGCGCTGCCCATGCCGTCACTTCCTGCGTTACTACAAAGCGCACACGTGGTCTCACTGCATGTGCCAGAAACCGAACAAACTCGGAATCTAATTACCGCCAGCGAACTTGAGTTGATGCAACAAGGTGCGTTACTTATTAATGCGTCACGCGGCACGGTGGTCGACATTGACGCCTTAGCGAAAGCATTACGCGATGGTCATTTGAACGGCGCCGCAATTGACGTGTTCCCGGTCGAACCAAAAGGTAATAACGACGAGTTTGTGTCGCCGTTACGTGGCCTCGACAACGTTATTTTGACGCCTCACGTCGGCGGCAGCACGCAAGAAGCACAAGAGAATATCGGCTTGGAAGTCGCGCACAAATTGATTAAGTACTCAGACAATGGTTCAACCTTGTCCGCCGTTAACTTCCCAGAGGTTAGCTTACCTGTGCATCATGGCTGCAGTCGTCTGCTACATATTCACCGCAATCAGCCGGGAATGATGAATCGGATTAACCAAGTCTTTGCCGATTTGGGGGTGAATATTTCCGGTCAGTTCTTGCAAACCGACAGTGAGCTTGGCTACGTTGTCATGGACGTAAACAGTGACCAAGCCCCGGAAGTACTTGAGCAGCTTAAAGCAATTCCGGGGACGATTCGTTGCCGCGTATTACACTAGCGGCAAGCACTTCTCCGATTACGATTTAGCGCCGCGGACGGTATCTTCCATCGCTTCGCGGCTAATGTGACGAACGTCTTTACCGCGCACGAAGTAAATAATGTACTCCGAGATATTCTGACAGCGATCACCGATTCGTTCGAGTGATCGCGCTGACCACATCACGTCCATAATTTTCGGAATACTGCGCGAGTCTTCCATCATGTACGTCATTAATTGACGGGTTAACGCTTCGTACTGACGGTCAGCATTGGTGTCCATTTGGTGCACCTGCAATGCCGCCTCTTCGTCCATGCGCGCAAATGCGTCGAGCACTTCCCGCAGCATCATCAACACCTGCTGACCGAGATTCTCTAAGCTCACCAATAAGTGTTCTTGATCTTTGTTGAAGCTCGCTTTCGCAACATGAGCTAAACGCTCAGCTTCGTCACCAATCCGCTCTAAGTCAGAAATGGTTTTGATAATCGCTAAGACTAAACGCAAGTCACTCGCTGTTGGCTGACGTTTAGCGATGATCCGCGTGCACTGCTCGTCAATTTCCAGCTCCAGCTGGTTAATCTTGTAGTCGCTACTTAACACCCGCTCAGCCAATTCAACATCGCTGTTTTCAATTGCAGACAGTGCGTCGGCTAACTGTTTCTCAACCAAGCCGCCCATAGCGAGAACTTTGTTACGAACCGCTTCGAGCTCTTCGTTAAACTTACCAGAAATGTGTTTACCTACATTAAATTTGTCCATTGCTTTTGCCTCCGCTGCCATTAACCATAACGGCCGGTAATATAATCTTCAGTCTGTTTCTCGCGTGGCGTGGTAAACAGCGTGTTGGTGTCGGCATACTCAATTAGTTTGCCCATGTACAAAAATGCAGTTTGGTCAGACACCCGCGCCGCTTGTTGCATGTTGTGCGTGACAATCACCACGGTGTACTTCGACTTCAGCTCGGTAATCAATTCTTCGATCGTCAGCGTTGAGATTGGATCGAGCGCTGAAGTTGGTTCGTCCAACAACAACACTTCCGGTTCAATGGCGATGGCGCGAGCAATGACTAAACGTTGTTGCTGACCGCCCGAGAGACTAAAAGCGCTCTCTTTTAAGCGATCTTTCACTTCGTTCCACAGTGCGGCACCTTTTAGCGAGCGTTCGACCACTTCGTCGAGTGTCCGGCGGTCATTTACGCCCATCAAGCGCAAACCATAAACCACATTTTCGTAAATCGACTTCGGGAACGGGTTTGGCCGTTGAAACACCATACCCACCTGACGACGCAAGGCAGCAACGTCAACTTTGCGGTCGTAAATATTCTGGCCGTGCAAGTTGATTTCACCGTCAATTCGACAGGTTTCGACTAGGTCGTTCATGCGGTTAATACAGCGCAACAACGTTGATTTACCACAGCCTGATGGCCCGATAAATGCCGTCACCTTACCTTTCGGAATATCCATATTGATATTCGACAAGGCTTGCGCCTGGCCGTAATACAAATTCAAATTGCGCACGCTTAATGCAATTTCGTCTGGACTTAAGTTGTCCACATTGACTGCTTCTGAGCGATCTTTATTTAACGTAATCATAATCTTCCTACTGTTTCGAAAGCCTAACGCACAATTTAGTGCTCAAGCGATCGGAATTTTTCCCGCAAGCGATTGCGCACACCAATCGCGGTTAAGTTCAAACCAACAATCACGGTAATCAATAATAAACTTGTTGCGTACACCAATGGCCGCGCCGCTTCCACGTTTGGACTTTGGAAACCAACGTCATAGATGTGGAAACCAAGATGCATGAATTTCCGATCTAAATGGAAGAACGGGAAGTTACCGTCCACCGGCAATGTCGGCGCCGACTTCACTACGCCAACCAACATTAACGGCGCAACCTCACCCGCGGCACGAGCCACGGCAAGAATTAAGCCGGTCATAATTGCAGGGGACGCCATCGGCAGGATAATGCGCCAAATCGTCTCGGCTTTCGTTGCCCCAAGAGCTAACGAGCCTTCACGCACGGTACTCGGAATTCGTGATAAACCCTCTTCGGTGGAAACAATCACCACAGGTAACGTTAAAATCGCCAACGTTAAGGCCGACCATAAAACGCCCGGCGTTCCGAATGTTGGGTTAGGCAAAGACTCCGGATAGAAAATCTGGTCAAGTGTGCCACCCACCATATACACGAAGAAACCAAGTCCGAATACGCCATACACAATCGAAGGCACACCCGCTAAGTTAATCACGGCAATTCGGATCATGCGGGTGATGTTGTTCTTTCCCGCATACTCATGCAAGTAAATCGCGGCAATGACCCCAAACGGCGTCACAATTACCGACATTAACAACACCATGAACACGGTGCCGAAAATTGCTGGGAATACACCACCTTCGGTATTCGATTCGCGCGGGTCTTCAGTCACGAACTTACCGATTTGCTTGAAGAAGTAGCCCCACTTCTGTAGCAAGTTCATGTCGTTAGCCCACGTTGCGTCAAGCACCAAACTCATGCTGAAGGTCACGCGTTCACCACGCATGTCACGCATCACGACTTGATCACGCTCCATGTCGGCACGAATGGCGAAAAGCTCTTGCTCTACGGCGCGATATTCCTCGCGTAGCAGCTCTTCCTGTCGTTGTAACTCAGCTTCAGCTTCGTCGCTATACTCTCCGCGCAGTTCTAAACGACGACGGTCGAGACGTAGCTGCTCTAATTGGTAGTTAATCGACGCAATCGGGCCGCGTTGAATCGACAAACCTTCATCGCGTAATTGCAGCGCTCGGCGCATGCGCTCGCGCAACACAGAGCGGATAGCTGCTGGATCTTGCACCACGGTTTGGCCGTTTTCGAGCACGTCCTCAAGATAACCATAAAAATTACCATTGCGCGCACGCTCTAACATGACTAAGTCTTTCGGCGTTTCTTGACGGACAATGTCCGGCTCAAGAATCCACGTAAAGTCCAAAGGCACAAACTCACGGTTGCCAACTTTCACCAAATAGCGGGTCACAAATTCGCCGTCGATGTGGCTAATATCCACACCTGCGTCCACTAAGCGAGTGACTGGAATTTGCTCGCGGTCATAAATCTCACCAATCAGGACTTGACGTTCTTGATCGCTGAAGTGAAATTCGTGAATCGCCGCTGGCCAGAAGAAACTAAGTCCTCGCCATGCAATGAGCGCGATTAAGCCAAGTACCGCAATTAGCGCGACACTAACGGTGCCCGCTGTCATCCAAATCCAAGGTGAACCCGATTTAAACCATGTTTTCATCGCTGCTCTCCTTAAAGTGAACTGTACTTGTCACGTAACCGCTGACGCACAAACTCCGCCACCGTGTTAAATGCAAAAGTGAAAATGAACAGTACAAACGCAGCAAGGAAAAGAATCCGATAGTGAGTACTTCCTACTTCAGACTCAGGCATTTCAACTGCAATATTTGCCGACAATGTCCGCATACCCTCAAAGATATTCCAATCCATAATTGGTGTATTACCGGTGGCCATGAGCACGATCATAGTTTCACCAACCGCGCGACCGAGCCCCATCATGACCGCCGAGAAAATCCCTGGGCTTGCCGTGAGCAATACAACGCGAGTTAAGGTTTGCCACTCCGTCGCACCAAGTGCCAATGAACCGTTTGATAAATGTTTTGGCACACTGAACACAGCATCTTCGGCAATCGAGAATATCGTTGGAATAACCGCAAAGCCCATTGCTATACCAACAACAAGCGCATTACGTTGGTCAAAGTTAATCCCCAGCGTATTCGTGAGATAGTCACGCATGTCGCCGCCAAAGAACATCAACTCAATCAGCGGACTTAAGCTAAACGACAACCAACCGACAAAAATAACAACGGGAATCAACAACATCGCTGCCCGTGCATCGGTGACATAATTGCGAATATTTTCCGGTAATAAATGCCACAAGAAGGCAGCCAGAATAATCGTCAGCGGCAATAGCAGTAAGAAGGTAATAAACCCTGGTAAGTGGCTTTCAACCAACGGGGCTAACCATAAACCAGCAAGGAAACCAAGAATAACCGTCGGTAATGCTTCCATGATTTCAATGGTCGGCTTCACCACTTTACGTAAACTCGGCGTCATAAAGTAAGCGGTATACACGGCTGCCGCTAAGCCAATTGGCACAGCAATGAGCATGGCGTAGAACGCTGCCTTTATCGTGCCGAAAGAAATCGGAACCAGGGAGAATTTTGGTTCAAAATCATCGGAGCCCGATGTCGACTGCCAGGTATAACTTGGCTCGTCGTAGTTTTCGTACCAAATTTGTCCCCATAAACCGTGCCAACTCACTTCTGGATGTTCGTTGCGCAGCGTGAGTACGTGCAATTCTTCCCCTTGTTGCGCCAGCATATGGTTCGCGCGCGGGCCGACTACGGCGTGACTCAGTTGCAATCCCCCCGGCTGCCCTTGGAACAAATGTCGACTGGAAGTGGTGTGGAATACCGCCACATCACCAGCTGCCGTTAACGCATAGAAGCTGCGGCGATATTGCTCAGGAATAAGTTGCTCCACCGCAGTGCCGGCATTGAAATTGCGTACGTTCACATATTCGCGGTGACCGTCGGAACTGACCTCGAACCATTGGCTGATGTGACCGCTTTGATGCCCTACCATCAACGAGCTATGCCCAGCAAGCAGGGTCATCGCCGAAATACGACCGAGTTGGCTAGCAAATGGAATCGTTTGTTGCAGCACTGGATTTTGCACATCGCGCGTATCAATCACGTGCACACGTTGCTGGGTTCCGGCACTTTGCACAAAGAGTTGGCGTAAATTCGGTGTCAGCAACAATTGTTCAATACGGGCTGACTGAGCGCCATTGCGCCAGTTCACCACGCCACGTTGGGTACTCCATTGAAACGCACGAGTGAGCATATTCTGGCGACCCACTAAGCGTGCCACCATTAAAGTATCGTCTGCTAATAAAGCAGCAAGCATTAACGTGTCGCCATCGCGCTCAAAGGCCAGTTTGCGAATATCGCGACCTTCAGGGTCAAGCTGCAACGGAGTTTGTCCATAAGGATAGCGAATCTCCGGTTCCACCAACCGCACGTCATTGGGGTAGGTAATCCGGTAATCCGGGCGCATAATCAAGACACGCCCTCCTGCGACTGCATACACGTAGTCGCCGTTGCCCTGATGACTGCGGGCAAATGCGGTGACGGTTTCTGCACTGACGCGCTCACTTTTCAAAACCTGCCCCGCTTGGCGGTCTTGGTCCAGTGTGCGCAAATTAAAGAATTCGATGTCTCCTTCAGCAGTCAGCCGATAACCCACTTCAGCGCGCGCTTCCATACCAAGCGCGACAGTTGTCGTTCCCTGGCTTGGCAGCGCATAACTTTCTAGCGGTGTAATGCTGGCTGGCCGAAAAATCGGCAGCACCACATAAAGAAGATAAAAGAAGATAAGTAGTAGTGCGATTAGCACCATGCCGCCACCAAGGGTTACCCCAAAGCGCGCGGCACGGTCCTTAATTAATCGCAATTTCCCTGCCGAGAAGTTTGATGCAGTTTGACTGCCGGCCATAACAGAAATTACCTTGTCGTCTTGAATCGGAGGTGATTAGTCTTGCCACAAGCCTAATGCGCGCAAATCTTCTTCCGCAACCATCGCCGGTACCGGTACATAACCGTCATTGTTGACAATCGTTTGTCCCTGTTTCGACAATATCAACTTAATGAACTCTGCGGTCACTGGGTCTAGCGGACGATTTGGGTGCTTGTTCACGTACACATATAAGAAGCGTGCGAGCGGATATTCACCACTCCCGGCTGTTTGCGCATTCACTTCAACATAGTCGGTACTGTCGCCCCACGCCAGTGGCAACGCACGAACGCCCGAGGTTAAGTAACCAATTCCTGAGTAACCAATCGCATTAGGTGAGGTAGAAATAGACTGTACCACTGACGCTGAACCTGGCTGCTCGTTCACGTTGTTTTTAAAGTCACCACCGCACAACGCGACATCTTTAAAGTAGCCATAGGTGCCAGACACCGAGTTACGGCCATATAACTGAATATCACGATTCACCCAGTTGCCTTCAAGACCTAATGCACCCCAGCGATTCGCGTCACTATTACCGCCACAGCGGCGCGTTGACGAGAAGATCGCATCGACTTGTTCAATATTTAAACCTGGTAAAGGGTTATCTTTGTGGACAAACACTGCAAGTGCATCAATGGCAACGCGGATTGCGGTTGGTGGATAACCATTGCGGCGTTCAAAGGCTTCAATTTCACGCGGGCGCATTGCTCGACTCATTGGCGCCATGTTCGACGTACCTTCAGCCAATGCCGGTGGCGCAGTCGAAGAACCTGCGGCTTGCACCTGCAAGGTCACATTTGGATAGGCGCGTTGAAACTCTTCAGTCCAATAAGTCATCAGGTTTGCAAGGGTGTCAGAACCAACCGATGAAATCGTGCCTGAAATTCCACTGACACTGCGATATTCACGTAACTCTGGGTCTACTTCCGCAGTTGCGGTTGTTGTAACTGCCATTGCAAGTGCCATTGCACCGAACACAAGTTTGATTTTCATAGCCATCTCCGATGGGTTATTGATTCAATATCGACAATTTTATTGCGTCAATATGACAAGATTGTGACAGCTTGAAATATTTCGGAGTGACAGCAGAATAATTTGTTATTCGCTTACTAGTAATTCGGGGACGATACGGAAAAAGAAACGGCTACCTTGGTTCGGAGCGCTTTCGACTTGTAAATAGGAACGATGATGCTCAAGCGCATGCTTGACAATAGACAGGCCAAGCCCGGTGCCACCCGTTGCGCTGTTGCGATCTTTCTCAACCCGATAAAAACGTTCGGTTAAGCGCGGTACATGCTCAGCGGCGATACCCGGGCCATCGTCTTCAACCGAAAACTCGGCAAATTGACCAACCAAGAGCCAAGTTACCCGCAAATGGCCGTTTTCTTTGCCATATTTAATCGCGTTGGTAATTAAGTTTGAGCAGGCTGCACGCAGCTTTTCTTCATTACCGAGTACTGAAATACCATCCGCCACGTCGAGTTGCAGCGCCAGTCCTTTTGCCGCAATGATAGGTTGTAACTCCTGAATAACTTGATTAATTAACTCTGACATCACCACCTTGCGCGTAAAGGTATCCTGACTTTGACCTTCCATTCGCGACAAGGTTAACAATTGCTCAACCATTTTCTGCATGCGTTGATTTTGCAAGGTCATGTCGTGCAGTGCTTTGGTTAACATCTCCGGTGGAACATTCAGTGGCTCTTCGAGCAGTTCCAAATAGCCGTTCATGACTGTCAACGGTGTTTTCAGTTCATGAGACACGTTGGCGACGAAGTCTTTGCGTAAACGCTCGAGTTTGCGCAATTGAGTAATATCACGAGCAATCACCAACAGTTGGGTATCGGTGTAGGGCATAAAACGCATTTCAATTTCTCGCTGATCACCGGCTGGGGCGAGAATCGTTATAGGCTCAGCAAAATCAGAGATTTCAAAATACTTAATAAAGCGGGGGTAACGAATCAAGTTGGTAATGCGAATGCCGCGGTCGGTCGGCCAGCGTAAACCAAAATAGATTTGCGCCAATTTATTACTCCACACCAAGGTGCCATCGCTTTCTAACACTAATGCGGCATCTGGAATTGCTTCGGCAGCTTGGCGAAAACGTTGTAGCAGTATCGATAATTGACGCCGTTTAAGTTGAGCTCGACGCAGCGTGCGATAAATGCCATCGTAAATATCACTCCACGCACCAGGCGCTCGCGGTGGTAACATCGTTCGACTCTGCCACAACCACCGATTTAAGCGCTGAAAATAAAAGACATTCCACAAAACCGTAGCAGCCAACGCCAATGCGAGAGCCGGCCATAGCGCGCCCACCAACCAACCGACCAAGGCTAACGGCAACAGCCACCAGAACAGTCGTTTGAGTAAGCGATATAGCGTGAAATGTCGTTCCATTTAGCGTGCCGAAAAACGATAACCAACGCCACGAACCGTTTGTACTAAGCGGTCATGGCCATGCACTTCGATAGCTTTGCGTAACCGGCGAATATGTACGTCGACGGTTCGGTCTTCGACATAAACGTTGGTTCCCCAAACATGGTCTAAGAGCTGCTCGCGGCTATAGACTCGGTCTGGGTGGGTCATAAAGAAATGTAGTAAACGAAATTCCGTCGGCCCCATATCGAGACTTTGGTCATTCGCCGAAACGCGGTGCGAAACCGGGTCAAGCACTAAGCCTTCGATATCGATAGGCTCGTCCAAATTGGTTGGCGACACGCGACGAAAAACAGCACGCATGCGAGCAACCAATTCCTTCGGTGAGAATGGTTTGGTTAAGTAATCATCGGCGCCAACCTCAAGTCCTTTGATTTTATCTTCCTCTTCGCCGCGCGCAGTCAACATAATAATCGGAATGTGCCGAGTATGGTCTTTCGACTTTAACGTACGCGCTAATTGAATACCACTGCCGCCAGGGATCATCCAGTCAAGCAAGATCATGTCCGGATAAGGCTCAACCACCTTTTCCAGCGCTTGTTGATAATCTGCTGCTTGCATAGGCTGATAACCATGTTGTTCCATCACAAACGCGAGCATCTCACGAATTGGCGCTTCGTCTTCAACAATCAATATTCTGCTTGGCATTCTATTCACCCATTCATCATGAACTTAGGGCATTATGCGACGCCAGTGTGACATTTTTATGACGGCACAGATTCGATTAGAAGTTCCAACGCAAACCAACCGCCACAGCAAACGGGTCTTGTCCTGGTTCAATGGTCATTGTTTTGCCATGGCCGCCGGCAGAAACATTGGCTGTTGAAAGCACCGCATTGTCTGTATGTGAGAAGGTTAAATAAGCATTCACCTTCGCATTCAGTTTACGGTCAATACCCACGGTAATCATAGTAGAGTCTAATTCGCCAGTTTCGTCAGCGGTGCGATGAAATACTTGGCCTTTCAACGAGTACTCGGAATTTAGTGCATAACTTGTCGTAAAACCAAAGACTTCTTGGCTGCCAGTCGCCATACCGTCGGCATGCTGATAAAACAATGCATGGCTCCATGCGCCTGACTTACGAATCAAGGCGGCACGCATTGCTTCTAAATTTGGTTCTGTCGGACGACTTTGGCTTTCATATCCAATCAGAGCTGTCCATTCGCCACGCTGATAAGTCAGTGAGCTACTCACCGCATCATGCTCATTATCGACGGTTGCACCAGTCAATTCATGCGTGCCGTAATGCACCATAAGCGTCAAATTTTGCCAAGTTGGCGTGGTATAATGTAAGCCACTCTTAAAACGCTTGTCGAAATGCATTTCGCCACTGCGCGAGATGTTCCGCCCTTCACCGATTTGATCACGGAATTGCTCAACGGCATTAATAATTCGTTTGACCGGTGTGTCGTAGTATCCCGCTCGTAAGGTTCCCCAATCACCTTTAACACCTAAAAATGTATTGCGCGCCGTGATTGTGCTCGACCCCTCAGATAAATCGATTCCGCGCTCAATTTGACCAATCAAAGTCAAATTATCAGCGACTTTATAGTCAAGTGTTAATCCTAGACGGCTGCTATTGCTTGATACATTTAGACCACCATCGGAGCCGTCATTCAAATAATCCGCAGACACATGTAAACGACCATATAAACCAATTTTCGGTTCGCTATCTTGGGCAATTGCGGCAAATGAACAGAAGGTTAAAGCAGGAAGTAAAGAGGCAAGTGTGACGCGTTTAGTTGTAATTGACGTTGTAATTGACGTTGTAATTGACATAGGAGTCCGGCCTTGAACTGACTTAGTTAACAAGTATGAATGCCTGACGGACATTCACCGTGTAATAGCAACGAGCGGAGAAAATTATATACTTCTGACACATATATGTAACTAAACCTTCATAAAATATCGCTAAAAATTTAACCACCGCTGCAAATAAAACTTCACAACTGTTATCCATCTGACGGCTAGCCAACAAAATGTTTTCATTCCTGCCCGTCGTGGTTACACTAGGTCAACAAAAACCAAACAAAATAATCATCACCGAACATTGAAAATATCGATAAGTTTCAACGTTTGGTACTCAAGGGGTTTGCTCACTTTGTCGAACAACTCTCAAGCAGACATGTTACAGCCGCAAAATAGCATTAGCCGTGTGCTGTTAACGAGCGTGTTGACCGTGTACTTTTTATTAACCTTGACCATAACTATGGTCCAGGTGGCTATTGAGTACAACAATACCCGCGACAGTCTGCTAAATGATATTCGTCAGCAGCATCATACGTTTGCTGCAAGTTTTGCCCGAGCCATGTGGGAATTTAATATTCCTCAAGCTGAGGCATTGGCAACGGGCTTACTGAACGTCCCTTCAATTAGCGGTATTATTTTGCGTGACGAGCAAGGTCGGCAAATTTATCAAGCTGGTAGAGTTCCTCCCAAAGAACGACTGGAACAACTTAATTCGCCCGATCAAGTCATCGAATACCAAGGTGTATTTGGTTTTTATAGCCCGTTAGTCTGGGAGTTTGCGGGTGGTTCAGAAATTGTTGGCGAGGTTATTCTATTTTCTAGCCGCGACATTACCATAGAGAAACTGAAACCTACTTTAGCCGTGTTAGTCGTGGCAGCGCTGATTAAAAGCGCTCTTTTAATTATTCTATTTACCATTGCGTTTCGGATTTTTCTACGCCGACCATTTTCCCAGTTCATTGAGCAAATTCGTCAATTCAATCCGGATGACCCGGATGGTTCACAGGTATTCTTACAGCAAGCTGAATCGAATGAATTCACGCTCCTCGAGCACGCCTATAACGAATTGCTGCAGCGCTTACGACATCATCAAGAAGCATTTGAAATATCGCAACGTGAGCTTGCCGATGCCAATCGTCAGCTCGAAGAGCAAAATATTAAGCTCGAGCGAGAAATTTCGGAAAAAACCATTGGCATTAGTAACCTCATGCTCGACATTGAGCGGCGGCGACAGGAACTTGAAGTCCGTCAGCAGTCGCTGGAGCAAGAAATCCATCAGCGCCGACTAACCGAATCAAAACTCAAACAAGCGAATCGGGAACTTGAAGAAACCATCGAGTTTTTACAGCAAGCTCGCAGTCAAGTCATGGAATCGGAAAAGCTCGCATCGTTAGGGGCTTTAGTGGCGAGCATTAGCCATGATGTCAGCACTCCTTTAGGTGTCAGTTTGACTGCAACCAGCTATCTAAAAGAACAACTTGACCAACTGCAAACCAACGTTGAAGAAGGTAAGCTCACCCGCGAGCAATTTGCCAAGTTTATTAACAATGCAGTTGAAAGCGAGGCTATTGTTGCTGCCAACCTCGAGCGCGCCAACGAGATTATGGACGGCTTTAAACAAATGGCTGTCGACCAAATTACTGACAGTGAACGTGATGTGTACATTGACGAATACGTGAATAAAATTATCAAAGCGCTACAACCCAAACTACGGAAAAAGAATGTGAGCGTTGCCATTGAATGTCCTCATATCGTCGCCAAGTTCTCAGTTGGTGCATTTGCGCAAGCACTGACCAACATGTTGATGAATAGCATTATTCATGGCTTTAAAGACCGTAATCAAGGCGTTATTTCACTGAAGCTAGAACAACAAGATAATCGCTTAGTGGGCGAATACCATGACAATGGCATTGGTTTAACTTCGAACCAACTTGAGCATTTATTTGAACCATTCTTTACCACCGAACGGTCGCAAGGCGGCAGTGGTTTAGGCACGCACATTATTTATGACATGATCACGCACACACTGAATGGCCATATTGACGTCAGCAGCACGCCAAACCAAGGTCTCTTATACACATTCCAGTTTCCAGTTAAATTTAACGCAAAGGATGACGAAAATAATTCGTAACCCGGCGCTGTTCTTCGGTATGATTCGAGCTCAAAAATAATAGCCTGGGAGCAAGAAATTATGTGGTTTAAAAATTTGCGGATCTATCAATTTACTCAACCTTTCACTTGGAGCGACGAGGCTGAGAAGCTGTTAGAGGAACGCCGCTTTACTCCCTGTGCGCGCCATGAGCCGATGAGCTTTGGTTGGGTATCGCCACTCAATGATGAAGACGCACCGCTGGTTCACCAAATTGGTAAGCATGTGTTGTTATGCGCTCGTAAAGAAGAAAAAGTTATGCCTGCGAGCGCCGTGCAAATGGAACTCGAGTCACTAAGGGAACAATTTCAGCAAGAGCACGCACGGCCAATGCCACGCAAAGATTTGCAAGCTGCCAAGGAAGACATTGTTCAGCGCTTGCTGCCGCAAGCTCTTAGCCGCCATTCAATTATCTGGTTGATGTTAGACTTTGATGCGCAGCGCGTCTTGGTCGACGCATCAAGTGCAACCCGTGCCGAAGAAGTAACGGCACTCCTGCGCAGCTGTTTAGGTTCATTACCGATTCGCCCTTGGGGTCCTGAAACGAACGGCAGTGTGTTCTTCACTCAGTGGCTAGCGGAGCAAGCAGCACCGACACCGTTTTACCTTGGCACTGACGCAGAGCTGCGTGGACAAGGCGAAGCCGAAAGCGTCGCGCGCTTAAAAGACCATGATCTCACTAGCCCTGAAATTGCCTTACACTTAGAGCATGGCAAGCAGTGTACGCAACTTGGGTTAGATTGGGACGAGCGCGTGAGCTTTGTTTTAACTGACGATTATGCGATTAAACGCATTCGTTTCTTGGACGTGGTCAAAGACGCGCGTGACGCCGATGACACCGAAACACGTGCAGAGCAACTTGACGCTGATTTCGCACTCATGAGCCAAGAGTTTCAGCTCATGCTTAATCAGCTTTATGCTATACTGGCGCTCCCTGATGCGAATGTTACCGGAGAATAAACTGCAATGACCCCAGATTGGGCTGCGCTCGAGCTAGAACCCGAGCTAATTAACTTATTGCTTGAGCAAGGCTTGAAGAAGCCAACAACCATTCAGCAGGACGTTATTCCACTTGCATTGGAAGGGCGAGATCTACTCGCCTCTTCACCAACTGGCACAGGTAAAACCTTGGCCTTTGTGTTGCCGGTAGTCCAACACTTAATTGACTTTCCGCGCAAAGACCCAGGTCATGCGCGTGCTCTGGTGTTGGCGCCAACACGTGAGCTAGCTGAACAAATCGGCCGAGTCACCGAACAGCTTTGTGCTGTCGTCGACTTAACCTGCTTAACCATTACTGGCGGTGTCAATTTCGGTAGTCACACTGGGGCACTCAAGCAGAATCTAGACATTATTGTTGCTACTCCCGGGCGTTTGCTTGATTACTTGGGCGATGAGAAGTTTAGTGCTGAAGATCTCGAAATTCTGGTTCTCGATGAAGCCGATCGTATGCTCGATATGGGTTTCAAAGAGCCAGTCCAGCAGATTGTTAACGAAGCAATGTATCTGAAACAGCGTTTATTATTCTCGGCGACCACGGATAGTCACTCGCTGGCCAAGTTTAGTACCCAAGTCCTCGACAACCCTGAGTTTATCAATGTCGAGCCACCTCGCCGTGAGCGCGGCAAAATTTTGCAGCGCATGCACGTTGCCGACACTCTCGAGCATAAACAACAATTGCTCGTGCACTTGCTGCGTGAATACAATGGCCGCGTGTTGGTGTTCGTACGTAAACGTGAGCGCGCTCACGACTTAGCCAATTTCCTCAGTCAACTTGGCTTTGGCGCTGCGGCACTCGAAGGTGGGTTACCTCAAGACGAGCGCCAAAAACGCATTCAATCGTTCAACAATATTCGCCAACGCATATTGGTTGCCACCGATGTTGCGGCTCGCGGTCTCGATATTCCCGACGTCGAACTCGTTGTTAATTTCGATTTGCCACGTAAAGGCGACACCTTCCTGCACCGTACCGGTCGTACCGGCCGCGCGGGCAAGAAAGGAACCGCTATTTCTTTGGTTGAAGCGCACGATGCTGAAAACCTCGGACGCATTGAGCGCTATCTTGGTGAGCGGTTAGAGCGCCGAGTTATCCAAGAACTGAAACCACAGTTTAAATTCCCGGACCCACACAAAAGTCCAGCGAAGAAGAAAAAGAAGAAAAAGAAAGACAAAAAGGCGAAAGCTGCAAGAGCAACGAAAGTCGCTAACGCTACTGCCAATAAAAAACGTCGCTAATGCGACGTTTTTTTTATGACTGTAAGCGCCGCCGGCGCGGAATTTTCACGGCGAGTCGCAATGCATAAAATGTCAGCGCGCCAACCATATCAGCGACGAGATCCCATGGGTCGGCGCCGCGACCTGGAACATAGTGCTGCACCACTTCAATGACAATGCCATAAACTAGCAAAAGTAAAAGGCCAACCCAGACCCGCGGCCGAAATGCCAAGTGCAATGAACCAGCCAAAATAAAAAATAAACCAAAATGGGCGATTTTATCGGCATGCTCAAAGCGCATGGTTTGCGGTGTTGGTGGCGACTGAATTAAAAACAAAACTGAAATACTCAGCAACACCAAAACAAAAGTTATCCGCCAAAATTGCAATGGTTGCTCCTTCTCAAACGTGTGCAGCGAGGCTACTTTTCATAAACAGCTACTTGCGAGAATCCTTGCTCTTGTAAATGAATCGCTTGCAGACGACTCATTACGCCCTGTTCACAATACAACAAGTAGGACTTCGACTTGTCTAGCATATCCTGTTTACTAGCCAAACGGAAAAAAGGAATATGTAAAACTTTGTGTCCGGGCACATCGAGCGGTGCTTCTTCTTGCTCTTCATCGCGACGAATGTCGATGATAATCGCATCGACGGGAACTTCATCATTAGCGTCGAGTACTTTCGGGCCTATCGCTGGATTTTTGGTTGCGTGTGCGTCGCGAATATCAATGACGCGACATTGGGCAACGACTGCTTGAATCAGACTGTCAGGTAACACGGCTTGTTCACTTGCAGCGATAACCTCAGGCTTAACTTTTACCGACGGTTGTTTGGAAATGACACCGCAGTATTCTGGCACTGCTGCACTCAGCGTTTCTACACCAATCTCGCGTGCGCAATCGACAATGGTTTGCTTGTCTTGCACAATCAGTGGGCGCAGAATTAACGTATCGGTGGCTTGGTCAATCAACTTTAAATTACTTAATGTTTGGCTCGATACTTGCCCCACCGCTTCACCGGTCACAATCGCTTGTGCATTAAGGCGTTCTGCGACTAAACCCGACGCGCGCATCATCGCACGTTTCAACAACACACCTAATGAGCCTTGATCACCGGCTTCGAGAATCCGCTCAACCACCTCAGAAAAATCAACAGCAACAAACTTCACCGCATGGGTTTTCGAGTATTTCTCCCACAAGAAATAAGAGATTTCTCGCACCGCCGCTTCGTGTGCATCAGCACCTAAATTAAAGAAGCAAAAATGAGTACGTGCACCCCGACGAATCATCTGAAAGCTGGCAACGGCAGAGTCAAAGCCACCAGACATCAGTGACACAACTGTTTCTTGGGTCGGCAACGGGAAACCACCTAAACCGGCGAAGCGTTGCTGAACAAGCGATACTTGTTGCTCAATCACATGAATGACAATTTCTTCTTGCGGGTTTTTTAGTTGCACATGAGTACCTGGTACCCGCGCTCGAATACCGCCACCAAGATAAATAGCCATATCCATTGAGGAGAATTCGTGCTTGCCCTTGCGCTTTACGCGCACAGCAAAGCTTTTATTCTGCAGACGATCCGTTTGTAACGGTAAAATCCATTCCAGCAAGGTTTCAAAGTCTGTCAGCGGATGCTCGACTACTTGCTCAAAGTAAGCAATACCCGGAATTTGCCCCAAGTGGCGGATAGTCAAGGCAGTTAATTCCGGCAGATCATCATGATGAACTTCAATCCGATCCCAATGATTACGCACTCGCATCGAGTCATGCAGTGGTTTCAGTAAGGTTCTGATATTGCCCGTTAATACTTTTAAGTGACGCTGACGCACCGACTTACTCTTGATGGTGATTTCAGCGTGTAAACGAACAATAAACTTCATGAGACCCTCAGCGACTTGCTATTTCGGTTGAAAATTAAGCGCGCGATTATAGCAGGAATGGCCTTCAGTCGGCCAGTTTATCGACAATATACTCCAAAGATTACCCCTCTAAAGCACTGCGTTTTTGGCTGTCCTGTGGTATTTTAGAGTCATTGTAAAAACTATCCTGCAGCGTCAACGTTTCGCCAATAACATAAAATATGGCGTGAATAGGACAGACGCTCGACAAGACGATAGAGGATCACGATGAGCACAAAGACGGATCAACCGATTAATTTTGAACAATCTATGCAAGAGCTTGAAGGGATTATTCGTGAACTTGAAAGCGGCGACTTGAGTCTTGAAGCTTCGTTAGCGAAGTTTGAACGCGCTGTCGAGCTGACCCGCTTAAGCCAAGCGACATTAGCAAGCGCAGAGCAAAAAGTTCAGCAATTGTTGCAACAAAATGGCGAAGAAAAGTTAGTCGCAGCCACACCCGACAACGATAATTTGCCATTCTAAGCAACCGGAAGGTACCTAATGTCCCCCATGTCCCCTTTGCTGCAGGAAAAACTTGAGTCGTTTCGAGCGCGGCATATCGCGTGGTTTGAACACGAACTCAATCGCACTGCCGCTGCGCCGCAATTACAAGAAGCAATGGCTTATTCTGCCTTGCTTGGCGGTAAACGTATTCGACCGTTTTTGGTTTATGCAACCGGTGAAATGCTTGATGTCCCGCTCGCTGCACTTGATGCTCCAGCGGCGGCGCTTGAGTGTATTCATGCTTATTCGCTGGCACATGACGACCTACCGGCCATGGATAACGATGCATTACGCCGCGGGCAGCCCACCTGTCATGTAAAGTTTGGTGAAGCAACTGCCATTCTCGCCGGAGACGCTTTGCAGGCATTAGCATTTGAGTTGATTGGCCGCGAGCATCCACAACTGGCGCCCGAACAACAAATAGCGATGATCAGAAAACTAGCCGAGGCTAGTGGCGCGAGCGGTATGTGCGGTGGTCAAGCACTCGATATCGCTGCAACCGGGAAAGCGACGTTGCAATCAGAACTTGAAACCATTCATCACCTTAAAACCGGGGCCTTGATTCGCGCTGCTCTGGCGATCGGTGCGCTCGCTGCGCCGAATGTTAGTCCCGCTATTTTGGCAGCGCTAGACGAATATGGCCAAGCGATTGGCTTAGCGTTTCAAGTAAAAGACGATATTCTTGATCAAACGAGCGATCCAGAAACCCTCGGTAAAGCAACCGCTGCTGATATTGCCTTGAACAAAACAACGTATGCTACGCTTTTAGGTATCGATGGCGCCGAGCAATTGCTCAAGCAGTTAACCGAAAAAGCGCTACACGCCTTACAGCAAATCCCGTACAATACCGAGCTCCTGCAAGATTTCACAGAATATTTGGTAACACGAGACCACTAGTATTATGACGCAAGCAAACTCAGCCTTTCCATTGCTGCAACTGATTGACTCGCCAGCCGACTTACGTGGCTTGCCGAAAACAAAACTCAAGCAAGTGAGCGATGAACTGCGTCAATTTTTATTGTCTTCAGTTAGTAAAAGTAGTGGGCACCTTGCCAGTGGTTTAGGCACCGTCGAATTAACCGTCGCGCTGCACTATGTATTTAAAACGCCTTTTGATCATTTAGTTTGGGACGTTGGCCATCAGGCTTACCCACATAAAATTATTACTGGGCGTCGTGACCAACTGCATACCATTCGTCAAAAAGATGGCTTGCATCCGTTTCCATGGCGCGAAGAAAGTGAATACGACGTTCTATCGGTCGGTCATTCGAGTACATCGATTAGTGCTGCATTAGGCCTCGCCGTTGCCGCTGAAAAAGAAAAACAGAACCGCAAAGTGGTCGCTGTTATTGGTGACGGTGCGATGACGGCGGGTATGGCCTTTGAGGCGCTCAATCATGCCGGTGATATCGGCCCAGACATGCTGGTCATTCTCAACGACAACGAAATGTCGATTTCAGAGAACGTCGGCGCACTCAATTCGCACTTTGCCCGCCTCTTATCAGGTAAGTTCTATACCTCGTTGCGCGAAGGCGGCAAGCAACTATTAAGTGGCTTGCCGAGCATGCGTGAACTGGTTAGTCGCGCCGAAGAACACGTCAAAGGCATGGTCACACCTGGCACTATTTTTGAAGAACTCGGATTTAATTATATTGGCCCAATTGACGGTCATGATGTTGACGGTTTAGTCGATACCTTAAGTAATATGCGTGCGTTGAAAGGCCCGCAGTTGCTACATATCGTTACCCGTAAAGGCAAAGGCTACGCCCCAGCGGAAAAAGATCCGATTGGTTACCATGGCGTGCCGAAGTTCGACCCAAGCACCGACGCACTACCGAAGAAAGCGCCGACTTTGCCGTCGTATTCGCAAATTTTTGGCGATTGGCTCTGTGAAACGGCCGAAATCGACAGCAAATTAGTCGGCATTACACCAGCCATGCGCGAAGGGTCTGGTATGGTCGAGTTTGCGCGCCGTTTCCCGAAACAGTATTTTGACGTTGCCATTGCCGAACAGCACGCAGTCACCTTTGCTGCCGGGCTTGCAATTGCTGGCGAAAAACCGGTGGTGGCGATTTACTCGTCGTTCTTGCAACGGGCTTATGACCAATTAATTCATGACGTCGCGTTGCAGAATCTCGATGTTCTGTTCGCTATCGATCGGGCTGGCATTGTCGGCGCAGATGGTCCAACTCACCAAGGTGCATTTGACCTGACCTACTTGCGCTGTGTGCCAAATATGGTGGTCATGACGCCAAGTGACGAAGACGAGTGTCGCTTAATGCTGCACACCGGCTATCACTTCGAGGGTCCTGCAGCCGTTCGCTATCCACGCGGTAATGCGGTTGGCGTCTCCTTCAGCCCATTGCAAGCTTTGCCAATTGGCAAAGGCCAGCTGAAGCGCGAAGCAGATAAACCAGCAAAAGGCCAACGGGTAGCTATTCTCAATTTCGGCACCTTGTTACCTGAGGCCATGCAAGCAGCGGAAGCACTTGATGCAACGGTTGCTGACATGCGCTTTGTGAAGCCGCTCGACACCGCACTTATTGATACTTTGAGCGCCAACCATGATCTGCTCGTTACGCTCGAAGAAAACGTCATCGCCGGTGGCGCTGGCAGCGCAGTGGGTGAGTATCTGAGCTCAGGCAACAAGACGACAGCACTGCTACACATTGGCTTACCTGACGAATTCATTAAACACGGTTCACAAGAAGAGATTCGTGCCGAACTGGGGTTGGATGCCGAAGGCATTTTGGCGAAAATCAAACAGCGCCTGAAGTAGTTACTGCTTAACTTCGTGAAGTACTAAAAAAGCGAAGCTGGTTTTACACCATGCTTCGCTTTTTTGTTGCGCGCGTTCAACTGAGCTAAACGCCCGTTGAATTAAACGCCCTGTAAATTAAACGCCTGGAATCCAGCCGTACAGCAATGCTAAATGCATTAGCACCAGCGTCATTAAGCCGGCGATGACATCGTCCAACATAATACCAAGCCCGCCCTCGACCTGCTGATCAAACCAACTGATTGGCCATGGCTTTAAAATATCAAAAATCCGGAACAGTACAAATGCGAGTAATAAGGCCTGCCAAGTAACCGGAATCGCGATCATGGCAATCATATAGCCGGCTATTTCGTCCCAGACAATGGCAGGCGCGTCGTGCTGCCCCATCGCCTTCGCAGTGGCGCCACACAGATAAATACCGATTATGGTGAAAAAGGCGACAACGCCAATGTACTCAGCAACACCCAAAGGGGCAAACAGCCAAACTAATAACACTGCAGGTAACGTACCGAAAGTCCCTGGCGCTTTTGGCGCAAGGCCGGTGCCAAACCCGAGCGAACAAAAATGGATAGGACTCTTGAGCAACTCTTTCTTGGTCAGCTTTTTATGTGAATAAGCCATGTTATTGTCCTTATTGGAGCCGGCTAACTAGAAGTACCTAATTAGAAGTACCTGATTAGAAGTGGCTGATTAGAAGTGACTATAGCTACTTCCTGTTATCTGCACTTCTTTATTCTGGTGGAAGAACCGCAACCCTTGTTGCGCTTCTATCGTTCCAATACAGCTTACTGCAACCCCTGCTTGGCGAACAAGACTTTCCAACAAACCAACGCGACTTTCTGGTACGGTGAAGCACAGTTCATAGTCATCACCACCATTGAGCTGTAATGGCCACCCTGCCTGTGGTTCTAAATTAGCCCGGAAAGCGAGCGAGGCCGGTAAAGCTTCAAGATTAACGCGCGCCCCCACTTCTGAAGCCCGCAGAATGTGTTTTAAATCACCTGCAAGCCCGTCAGAAAGATCAATAGCGCTGGTGGCTTGGTTACGTAAAAGCTGCCCTAAAGCGACCCGAGGCGTCGGATAGAAGAGCCGTTTCTGCAGCTCATCAATCGTGGCATCGCGGAGTTCGAGTTTACCCTGCAAACCAGCTAGTGCGAGCGCAGCGTCACCAAGTGTACCGCTGACAAATATCCGGTCCCCCGGCTGTGCACCGCGGCGCTGCAAACAACGTTCTAACGGTAAAATACCTTGGGCAGTGAGCGTCAGTGTGAGTGGTCCGCGAGTCATATCGCCACCAATCAATTCACAGTGGTAATAGTCGAGTGCGGCAAACAAACCGGCAGTAAATTCTTTTAACCAGTCTTCATCAACTTCGGGTAACGAGCAGGCTAAAGAGACCCATGCAGGCTCTGCGCCCATGGCTGCGAGGTCACTTAAATTCACTGCGACCAGTTTATGCCCGAGTGCCCGTGGCGAAGTGTGTTCGTCGAAATGCACACCGCTAACCATCGTGTCCGTCGTCACGGCAATCCGAGATTCTGGTGGTGGCGTCACCACCGCAGCATCATCGCCAATACCGATGAGAACATCATTACGTTGGCGACGAAAACTCGACTTTGAGTTTTCAGACAGAGTTGAGCCGGTCGATTGACCGGCTCTTCTTTGGAAGTAATCTGCAATAATTGCGAATTCGCGACGTTGAGAATCCATCCTGACCTCTTATTGGCGAGCTCCGCGCAATGAGTCAACAGCTTTATCCAGAACACCGTTTACAAAGCGGTGGCTATCGTCGGCTCCGAAGGCTTTTGCCAATTCGATCGCTTCGTTCATAACCACTTTGTAGGGAACGTCTAACCGCGAACGCAGTTCGTAGGCAGCAACACGCAAAATGGCGCGTTCGATTTGGTCGAGATCTGCAAATGGGCGATCCGTAAATGGTGTTAATGCTTGATCGAGTGTACTCGTTTGTCCGGTGACACCACGAACAAGATCGAGAAAATACTCAACATCAACTTTACTGACATCGTTTTCAGTTAAAAACTCAGCTTCAATATCAACGACACTGTTGCCAGACAGTTGCCAAGAATAAACTGCTTGAATTGCCAAACGGCGGGCTTTACGGCGTGCTGCAGGTTTCACTGGTGTCTCCTTACAGCTGGTCTAATACGTTGATCATTTCCAACGCTGACAATGCCGCTTCTGAGCCTTTATTACCGTGCTTAACACCAGCGCGGTCAATAGCTTGTTCATCGGTATCTGTCGTAATCACGCCAAACGCGACCGGCACACCGGTTTCCATTGCGACTTGAGCTAAACCTGAGTTTGCTTGACCGGCAACGAAATCAAAGTGAGGTGTGCCACCACGAATAACCGCACCAATGGCGATGACCGCTGCAAACTTACCCGTCGCCGCTGCTTTTTTAGCAGTAATTGGCAGCTCGTAAGCACCTGGCACTTTGATAATAGTGATGTCATTACTGTCGATTTGACCGATTCGGGTCAATGTATCAACGGCACCTTCCATCAGCTTTTCAACGATGAAACTGTTGAAACGAGAAACCACGATGGCAACTTTTTTTCCTGGTGCCGCAACACCGGCCTCAATAATCTTCATGAATATCCCTCAGACATACTCGATAACGGCGCGAAGAATAGCACATTTTTGCGCCGTTAGCACTGCGTTTGGGTTTTGATCATTGTAACTCTGGACGTTTCCCAACCGCTTGGTTCGTAAATGCTTTAATATCCAGCAAAGCCTGGTCTAAATCATCGCCAACCAACATCGGCTTGCTAATGTTAATGGTTTTATTCTTGAAGCAAAACGCAATCGGCACGACCGGAACTTGTGCTTGCTGGGCAATATGGAGAAAGCCCTTTTTCCACTCGGAAACCTTGCTGCGCGTTCCTTCCGGAGCAATCACTAAGACCATGCGCTCGGCCTTGGCGAACTCGTCAACCATCTGCCCAACTACGCCGTGTGCGCTGTCTCGGCGCACCGGGATGCCACCGAGCCAACGCAACAGTCCGTTAATCGGGAAAACAAATATTTGGTGTTTACCGAGAAAGTTAACCCGAATTCCAAGCGCTAACTTCACCATCAAACCGACGAAAAAATCCCAGTTCGAGGTATGCGGTGCCACTGGCAAAATTGCTTTTGGAATATCTGGAATTTCACCATTCAGAGTCCAGCCGCCGAGTAAGCGCATACCTAAGCGACCGACCCAGCGACTAAAACGATTTCCACGGGTCGGAAAAAATTCAAACTCAGTTTTGATCTCGCTCACTGCTGCAACCTCTGACGAATTTCACGAAGTTTTGTTTTCACGAGTGCACGATTGTCTGGCCCCATGCGCAGCAGTTGTTTTTGCGCCGGTAACAATGCTTCTAGTTCTGGGTCTGCATAAGTGTACATCACCTTGTCGTCTTTCAATGCCAGTAAACCAGTTGGTTCTGGTGTATCGAGTAAGATGGCAATGGCATCGAGGAGACGTGCACGCAAACGCGTTCCCGGTTGCTTGATTTCGTCGTGAGCCTGCTCAAAAACCGACTCGTAACGATTATACAGGCGTACCAGTGCGTCGGTATCAAGTTCATAGAACCAGGTTGCTAACTCATCAAAGCGAGCGTATGTGCGCTCGTCAATATAGAGTTGATGGTCAATTTCTTGCACCATAAAACGTGACTCGGGGCCCGCTACGACATGCGCTTCACGCACTAACTCACCCTTCGCCATACTTTCCGCAAGCACGACGAGTTTTCGCACCATGTTTTCACTATCCACGGGTGTCGTATTCAAGCCTGCAGCCATTGCTTCATCAACTAACACCGGGCCTGCTTCGTCAAGCGCAGGCAACGGTGGCTCTGGCTCAACAGGCTCAAGCTCTTCTTGCGGGATAGGAATAACCACGGGGTCCGGTTCGGTTGTGACGTCGACTTCCGGCTCTGGAATAGGTTCAGGCTCAGGCTCGGCAATGACAGGCTGCTCAATTGGTTGTGGTTGAACGGGCGCTGGCTCAGGCTCACCTCCGCGAGTTAACCATAACGCGACCACAATAATGACTAAGGCAACAATGAAGCCAACAATGACTTTGCCCGATAGCAAAGACTTGTTTTCGGTTGGCTCCGATTCATTCTGATGATGTTCTGTCATAGCCGCTCCTCACCTAGCGTTATTGTTCAGGACGACAAAAAACCAATTCTTTGTCTGTTGACAGTGCCGGATTAAATTCATACCCAGCTGTATTAAAAGACTTCAAGTCTTCGATAGAGTTCGGTTGTTGCTCAAGAATATAACGCGCCATCATGCCTCGCGCCTTCTTGGCATAGAAGCTAATAATCTTTAACTGGCCATTCTTTGTGTCTTTAAACACAGGCGTCACCACTGGAATATTGAGCTTAGCTAAATCAACTGCTTTAAAATACTCATTAGATGCCAAATTAATCAATACTTTACTCTTTGATTTTTGCGCAACATCATTCAGCTCTTCAGCAATGCGTGAGCCCCAATACGCATAGAGGTCTTTGCCTTTGGGGTTAGATAGCTTGGTGCCCATTTCAAGGCGATACGGTTGCATCAAGTCCAGTGGCTTTAAAACGCCATATAGGCCCGACAAAATACGCATGTGTCCTTGTGCATAATCCCAAACCTTGGCGTCTAAGGTCGCCGCATCCAAGCCCGCATAAACGTCACCATTAAAGGCGAATACCGCCGCTTTTGCATTTTCGGTGGTAAACGGCTGCTGCCATTCAGCAAAACGAGCCGCATTCAAACCGGCCAACTTATCGCTGATTTTCATAAGCGAGCCAAGTTCTTGTGGGCTCAGTTGACGGCAAATGTCGACCAGTTCTTCGGCTCGGTCGAGCAGGGTTGGCTGGGTGTGCTTGGCAATCGGCGCTGGCGTTTCGTAATCCAAATTCTTTGCGGGCGATACTACAAATAACATCGTGATATTACCTCGTTGTCAGTCTCAAGTCGGCTGAAAGTCTTGTAAATCGGTCATCTATTTATGCCCAACAGCTTAACATAGCTGCCAAAAAAAAGGGATTGCCGCAGCAATCCCCCTTATTCCTGAATGTCCGTTTGTGGTGATTACAGGTAGTTTTCCTGATCTTCACCCTCTTTCTCAACTTCAGGGGGCATCAAGTCTTCGCGGCTAATGCCTAACGCTAATACCAGCGTGCTGCGCGTGAATACGGATGAGTAAGTACCCACAACAACACCGACGGCTAACGCGACAGAGAAGCCGAAGATCATTTGGCCACCAAACAGCATTAGAACGATCAATACGACGAGTGTTGTTAAAGAGGTCACTAAAGTACGGCTCAAGGTCTGACTCAATGAAATATTGATCACTGACGTTGGGTCTTCTTTGCGCAGCTTACGGAAGTTTTCACGAATCCGGTCAGCAACAACAATACTGTCATTCAATGAGTAACCAATGACTGCCAGCAAGGCCGCGAGAATCGTTAAGTCGACCTGCATTTGGGTAATTGAAAACAAGCCAAGAATTAAAATAACGTCTTGCCCCAAACCCGCTACAGCAGAGAGTGCCAAACGCCATTCAAATCGAAATGACACGTAGATCAAAATACAAATGAGCGCGACTAACAGTGCCAGTCCACCTGCTTCAGCCAACTCTTCACCAACTTGCGGGCCAACAAACTCAACACGACGAATTTGAATATCGTCGTTGATATTCGCTTGTAGCATCTGCAACAGTTGGTTACCCACTGCATCTGAGTCGCCTTCACCACGCGGTGGCACACGTACGAGAACATCACGCGGCGTACCATAGTTCTGCACAATGGCGTCACCAAAGTCGTTCTCTTCGAGCACCGAACGCAGCTCAGTTAAGTTAGCGGGTTGGCTAAAGCCGACTTCCACGAGCGTACCGCCAGTGAAATCGAGACCCCAGTTCAACTTATTCACCGACAGCGAAATCAGTGACGCAACAATAAGAATCACACTTAGTGCTGTAGTCCATTTGTTAATGGACATAAAGTCTAAGGGGCGATTCTCATCCACTTTTGTGATTTGAAAAAACATAGTTCTTGCCCCTTAAATTGACAGCTCTTTGAGACGCTTATTGCGACCCCAAGTCAAGTTAATCACAGCACGAGTACCTGCAATGGCAGTAAACATCGAGGTGACGATACCGATTGCGAGAGTGACAGCGAAACCTTTAATTGAGCCGGTACCCACAGCAAAGAGAATCAATGCTGTAATGAGTGTCGTAATATTCGCATCGGCAATGGTCGAGAATGCGTTCTCATAACCACGCGCAATGGCTTGTTGAGGACTTCGCCCTTCAACCAGCTCCTCACGTATCCGCTCAAAAATAATCACGTTCGCGTCAACCGCCATACCAACGGTTAGTACAATTCCAGCAATACCTGGCATGGTCAACGTCGCACCTGGAATCATCGACATCACACCGATAATCATGACTAAGTTAGTCATCAGTGCGAGGTTCGCAACCAAACCAAACTTGCGGTAATAGATGCCCATGAACAACAGAACGAGTATGAACGCACCAATAATGGCCTTCATCCCGGCTTCGACGTTTTCCGCACCTAAGCTTGGACCAACTGTACGTTCTTCAACGATTTGAATCGGCGCAATCAGAGCACCTGCACGGAGCAATAACGCAAGATTTTGCGCGTCTTGCACCGAACCCACACCGGTAATCCGGAAGTTGCTACCGAGCACCGCTTGAATGGTCGCAACACTGACCACTTCTTCAACGCGGTCAAAGGCGATACGGCCTTCGTCAGTGGTTTCACCGGTTGCCAAGAACTCGATAAACACGGTAGCCATAGGCTTACCGATGTTGCCGCGAGTTGCTTGGGTCATCATGCGACCACCAGCAGAGTCGAGTGAAATATTGACTTGCGGACGATTACTTTCGTCGTAGCCAACACTCGCATTAACGATGTGATCACCGGTCAGAATCACGCGGTTTTCGAGGAGAACCTGTCCGCCTCCGCGCTGATCGAATAACCGGCTACCAAATGGAACGCGGCCAGCGATTGCGTCTTGGACGTCATTGTCGGTATCGACAAAGCGGAACTCGAGAGTCGCTGTTGCGCCTAAAATCTCTTTCGCACGGGCAGTATCTTGGACACCAGGAAGCTCTACCACGATGCGGTCTGCGCCTTGACGTTGAATCAAAGGCTCGGCAACGCCGAGTTCATCAACCCGATTACGTAAAATCGTGATGTTCTGGTCAATCGCATTACTGCGCGTTTCTTGTAAAAACTGATCCGTCATCGCCAACGTAATGGTTCGGCTCGACGAATCTGTCCGGAAATCATAACCTTGGTATTGATTGCGCAAAACACCGATGGCACTTTGGAAGTCAGCTTCGTTGCGCATGGTCACGACAATTGAATTGCCGTCAGCTTGAACACGTTGGTAACGCAGACGCTCTTCACGCAAGCGATCTTGCACCGTTGTGACCATCTGTTCGCGAATCTTGCTCAACGCTTCTTCCATGTCCACTTCCATCAAGAAGTGAACACCACCGCGCAAATCAAGACCTAACTTTAATGGTTCGCCACCGATCGCGGCTAACCAAGCAGGCGTTGCTGGTGCGAGGTTCAAGGCCACAACGTATTGTGAACCGAGCTCTTGAACCAAAAGTTCACGTGCGTTTAACTGATCTTCGTCAGAATCAACACGAACTAACATTTGGCCATTCTCGAACGTTAAGCCGCGAATTGGGATTCCAGCACGTTCAAGCGATCTTTCTACCTGCGCTACCGTGTCAACGGTAACTTCTCCACCACGGGTACCAGAAATCTGCACCGCATAGTCTTCGCCGAAAAGGTTCGGCAACGCATACAGCGTGCCGAACAATACAACGAACAGAATTAACAGGTTTTTCCATAACGGATATCTGTTTAACACAATTCCGTCCTTCTTATAGTCACGTAATTAAAGAGTTTTAATTGAACCCTTTGGTAACACGGCTGCTACCGCACCTTTCTGAACAGTGATTTCAACACCTTCAGTTAAGCCAATCACCATAAAGTCGCTGTCGTCTTGAACTTTAGAGATTTTGCCTACTAATCCGCCTTGCATCAGGACTTCGTCACCTTTTGCTAGCGAAGTTACCAACGTCTTATGCTCTTTAACGCGCTTAGCTTGTGGGCGATAAATTAAGAAGTAAAAGATCAAACCAAACAGCACCAGCATGATAATTAATGATGCTGTACCACCCTCTTGACCACCTTGTTGTGCGTAAGCATTGGCGATTAAAAAGTCCATAACTCTTCCTCAATTAACTAAATTATTCATGTATGATCGTTGTAAGACCATGAGCCACAAAAGAAAATTTGCTATATTTGCGGGCGTCGCTTGCTCCGGTTCACGGAAAACAGCGTTAAAGCGCTGTATTGTAACTGAACAACTTACGAAGCGAAATGCTTGCGAGTGCTTGCAGTCGCTTATGCAGTTAGTCAGCTAGATATGTGGACAAATTGGATAAATACAAGCTTTGCTTCTTTTTCTCTGATTATCATGGCAAATTAATCGTTGGCTATCATGCTTGAAAAACTTCTTTGCCGCTAGCTTTAATCGGCTTATTCGTGGAGAAAGTACGCTGAATGGATACTTGGTTTTATATCGCTGACTTGGCCGGTGTTGCCGTGTTCGCAATTGCAGGCACCTTACTTGCCTTTCGTAAACAAATGGACGGTTTTGGTGTGATTGTGCTGGCTTCGGTTACCGCTGTTGGCGGCGGCACAACGCGTGACCTCATTTTAGACGTGCCGGTGTTCTGGCTACACGACGCCACCTACTTTGCCGTTATTGCGGCAGCAGCAGGTGTGACCATTCTATGGCTGCGATTGAAAGCTTACATTCCATTAAACCGACTTTTACTTGCTGATGCGCTTGGGATCGCGTTTTTTACGGTGCTCGGCACTGAAAAAGCATTGAATACAGGCGTCAGCCCCGTCGTTGCCATTATCCTCGGCACCATGACGGCGGTTTTTGGCGGCATGCTGCGGGACGTGTTGGCCCGCGATATTCCGATGGTACTGAAAAGTGAGCTTTACGCCACAACCTGTATCGCCGGTGCAATCATTTATGTCGCCTTGAGCTCGTGGAGCCAAACCGTAGCCATGTTAGCCGCCATGACAGTCACATTAGTCATGCGCTTTGGCGCCATCCGCTACGGTTGGTCCTTAACGGTTTTCAAAGAACACAAATAAGTCGCACCAATTAGCCGCCAATGCGATCGCGTAAACTACCACGCAATCGATCCCGCAGTTGATCGCCAAGTCGCAGATCGTCCGGGCTTACGGCAAGTAAGTCCGTTAACAAGGCTTCAAAACTTTGTCCTTCTGCTAACCCCGCCACGATTGCATTCAACCGTGGGTCGAGATTTTCAGTCGCACTACTGACGCGTTGTTCAAGATCACTACGTAAACGGGCAATCTGCTCATCCGCTTCTGCGGTTAAACGTGCGGTCATCAAGCGTTGCAACTGATTGTCTAAGTCTGAGCGAATCGACAGCCCCGGTGCTTGCATTGGGCCAGACACATTCAAATTCATGTCGAAGGCATTAATCTGACCGACAACATCGGCAAGAATCCGTGCCCAACGCGCGTCACCGTCTAAATCAAGCGCAACATCACGCATTGAAATAACGCCGCTACCGTTTAGCTCACCAGCACTGACACCCACTTGACCTTCGGAGTTCAACATAGCGCCCAGTAATTTAGCAACCACATCATTCTGAGCAAACAGTTCCTGCTCAACTAAATTCACACCACGAATTCGCCACGCCTGTTGACCAGCAAAGCCGCGTAGGTCACTCATCGAAAACTCGCCATTAAGCGCTAGTTCTTGCCACCACGACGACTCAGAGGCTGCTAACGCAAAGGTCGACGGCGTGCCGCCAATGCGGTCGTGTTGCCAGGTAATATTCGCCCAATCCATGCTCAAATGAGTATCAGGTAGGCGAATATCTGTCACCGCTCGTTCGATTAAAAATACCGGCCGTTGCGCTCTATCAAAGTCAATAAAGCGGCCTTCCCAACGACTTGGTTTGACTTCTTCATCGTCTGAGCGCTGCAGCATCGGCCCGATGAAATCAAACGCCATGAGGAGATATTGGCTCCACTGTTCAACCTTGGGTCCAAATAACACGCCACTGAGTTCACTTAGGCTGTCATTATCGAAACGCAATAGGCTACGTACCCGCTCGATGTCTTGTCCCGGAGCACTGCGAACTGCCTCTAAATCAGAGCGTAAAACTGTTACTGCCTCTTCACTGACGGCAACGAATGCGCGCACGGCGTCGCGGTCAGTTCGCATGTCACGTTGCAGTGTGCGTAAGTCTTCACGGAGCTGCAGTAATTCTTCGGGCGTCCGCGGTCGCGCTTCGGTAATCGCTTCAACACGCTCGCGATAGCCTTCGAGCTTTTCCTTTTCTGGAAGGTTAGCTCGTGCCTCATCCACTTTCTCTCGTTGAGTTTCGAAGTTGGTTTGAGCTTGCTCAATGACACCCGGCGTGCGAATTTCACTACGTTCGAGGACACCTTCGACCGTCGGAATTTCAATTTCTAAATCGGCAAGGGTTTGGCGCCAATCAAACGGTTCGCTGTCACTTTGATAGTCTGCGCGCACTCGTCCTGGGCTGCGCCGTTCAACCCCCATCGCAATGCCTGACACTTCCAGGTCGCGAATATGAATGCGCCCAATAACCGCGTCCCAAAAGTACAGTTCCGCATGAGCTCGTTGCGCTTGCACGCGATTTAAAGCTGGCGTCTCAGGGTCGGTAAACTGCAACTCTTCCATACTCACACTAAATGGCGACCAGTGAATATTCACGCTAGCAATATTCACTTCGGCGCCATTTGCCCGTGTCAGACCATATTCAAGGCCGCTTTTTACAATGGGTCCGGCGAAGGTGCGAATAATAATTGCCAGTGCGCCGATAATAACGACGAAAGCGATTAATCCTGGCCAACGAATAACCTTATTCATAGTGAGCCTCCGCGCAAGCCGCTAACTTTTTGGTACATGGCGAAGAACTTGGTTCCCTTAATCACCTGTACGAAACGCAAACGGTCAAACCAAGCTTTGACACGACTGCGATAGGTAACGATAAGCTTATAAGCCACGGGCGCCCAAATTGGCGTAATCAGGAGGCAGAAAACAAAGCTACCGAGGGTGATCGTATGGTTGTATTGGAATAGGCGCGCCAGCGGATTTTCGTACAACGAAACCCAAAGAGGCTCTAAGGCGGGGGCCAATAACAGACTTTCACCTATCCAGTCGAATAGCGGGTCGATTAAGTAAGCTAACCCCGAGAAGAAAAGCCAAGCCAAAATAAAGCCGCTCAGGTTAATCCGGAGCGACAAGGCGAGGAACAGAATAATGACATTATGGAGACTGAACAGAGGCGTCAGCCCCATAAACATACCAAGCACAAAGGCCCACGCAAGCGCCCATGGGCTTGTTTCCGCGTTTAGCGCTTTGAACAAGCGTGCCAACATAGACAACATGATTCACTCCTTGCGAAATCATTTTGAGATGTTTAAAGCTTAGCACCAAGTGCTTGCGCATGCTCACGTGTTTGCGCACTCTTTGCAGCGTCGCCAGCCTGCCAGTTCACTAAGTTCTGCTGGACAATCTCCGTGATTGTGTCGAGGTGCTGCGGATCCGCATTCAAACATGGAATGTATTCGAAACGTTCACCACCGGCTTCCATAAAATATTCGCAATTTTCTTCACCGATTTCTTCGATAGTTTCG
>ERZ869909.540-NODE-540-length-42615-cov-24.817410_pt1 | contig 42615 bp, 47 predicted proteins | sample MGYA00520892_ERZ869909 | MGnify/ENA primary metagenome ERZ869909 (study PRJEB32215, sample SAMEA104723947) | bioreactor metagenome | biome: bioreactor; feature: anaerobic bioreactor; material: water | place: China | collected 2015-03-12 ... | reverse complement strand
CCGCACGGCGCGGCTCAGCGACGGCCAGCGGCACCGCTACCAGGTCAACCGCAGCAACAACTGGCTGCTCGAGGCCGCAAGCCAGAGCTACCAGCACGACGCCGCCGGCAACCTCGTGCAGCGTGGCCAGGACAGCTTCGTCTACGACAGCCACCACCGGCTGATCGAGGCCACGGTGGACGGCACCACGGCGACCTACGCCTATAACGTCCACCACCAGCGCACCAGCAAGACCGTGGGTGGAACCACGACCCAGTTCTTCTACGGCCCGGGCGGCGAGCTGCTGGCGGAGATCGACGCTGACAGCGGCGTCACCCACGCCGAGTACGTGTGGCTCGACGGCACCCCGCTGGCCTACCTCACCGACGACGCGATCTACCACATCCACGTCGACCATCTGGGCACGCCCCAGGTGCTGACCGATGACACCGGCGCCATCACCACCGGTAACCTGACGTTCAACCTGCGCTTCCCGGGCCAATACCACGACGCCGAGACCGGCCTGCACTACAACTGGCACCGCTATTACGACCCGCAGACCGGGCGGTACTTGACCAGTGATCCGATCGGGCTGGTGGGTGGGCTGAACCCCTACGCCTACGCGCACGGCAACCCGATCGCCAACACCGATCCGACCGGGGAGATCGTCCCGGCCCTGGTGGGTGCCTATGTGGCCGTAGACGTGGCCCTGACCGCCTGGGACCTCTACGACACCTACCGCATCTTCACCGATGAATGTGCTACAACGAATGAGAAGTGGGTTTCGGGTGGGATGCTCGCGGCTGGTATTGTTCTACCAGGGCGGTATGGGTGGGCTGATGATTTAGTCAGATCCTCCGGATCACACAGGCAGCCGAGAAACGCTGGATTAGCCGATTCACATCATATAATCCAGGACGCAGCGATGAAAAATATCCCAGGATATAATCGTATGAATGCTCCAGCCGTACAGCTAAGAGGCCCTTCTACTTTAAAAGGATCTGAGCATTACATTGCAACTCAGATTCAAAGGCAGCGTGGCGGAGGAACTTATGGATCTGAGCGAAGAATTGCATATAAAGCTCTTAGGAAGGCAGGGGTTGGAAATGTTGACGCTAGGCGCTACATCGAGCAGGCAGACAACTATTTCCTAGGAGAACTTGGAATTACCCCAAGCACTCCTGTCCGCACAGTTAGGAATAGAAGGTGATTGAGGTCATGGATAAAAAAGAAATTCAATTGTTAAGAGCATTGGTTGAAAGATTGTCTAAAAATGAAGCGGATGAAATTGTGCGGTGTGGTCAGAACGGGGCGCTTTCTAAAGATGAAATTGAAGGCGCGATTAATGATTACCCAGGGGTAATCGTGCCTCCTCCCGACGAAGCTTACGATAATATTGTTGAGTATGACATCTACGACATTAGCAGTGGTGCCCGAAAAGTGGAGTTCGATCTATGGTACGATGGTGAAGAAAGTGATCTGACACTTTTGGTAGATATTAGCAGGAGCTGTAATGGTGATTATGTTATCAGAATAGACGACATTCATGTGCTCTAGGTTATGCTGTAAGCACGACTTAGAAACCCGTTTTCCGGCCCTGGTGGGTGCCTATGGGACCGTCGATAATGTCATGCAGCGCGGCCAGGACAGCTTCGTCTATGACAGCCACCACCGGCTGATCGAGGCCACGGTGGACGGCACCACGGCGACCTACGCCTACAACGTCCACCACCAGCGCACCAGCAAGACCGTGGGTGGAACCACGACCCGGTTCTTCTACGGCCCGGACGGCGAGCTGCTGGCGGAGATCGATGCCGACAGCGGCACCACCCTGGCGGAGTATGTCTGGCTGGATGGCACCCCGCTGGCCTACCTCAGCGACGACGCGATCTACCACATCCACGTCGACCACCTGGGCACGCCCCAGGTGCTGACCGATGACCGAATCGGCCCGGGACCAGGCCTTCGGCTACGCCGCCGCCGAACGCCTCACCTCGGCAACCGGGGGCTACGGCACCCCGGGCTTCGTGTCTCGAAAAATCACCTCTCCGCCCTTAAAGGGCACTACCTGACGGTATCCCCTCCCGCAGATCCTCTACCCTGAAGCCATCTCGTCCCTCCGTGGACTTGATGAAGGTAGCGCTGGCCTTCCCAAACAATCAGCATTCTTCGTACCACGCCACGCGGCACACCTGCCGCAAGGCAATGGTGTGTCGCCTCTATGATGGAGATACACCATGTCCTATGGATTCGTGGGCCTGGCAATGCGCCAGCACCTCATCCGCCGTTGGTCCCTGATGCGCTGCGTATCCCCAGAATCCGTTCTGGAACACACTGCCTCGGTCGGCCTTCTGGTCCTCATCGCCGGCACCCTGGCACGCGAGAACGGTCGTGAGATCGACCTCGAGCGCTTGATGGGCCATGCCCTGGTGCACGACATGTCTGAGGTCCTTTGCTCGGATATTGTCACCCCGGTGAAAAATGCCACTCCCGAGCTGCACGCCGAGTTCAAAAAACTCGAACGTGCCGCCGAAAAGCATTTGCTCTACACATTGCCTGTCAGCCTTCGTGACTCCATTGGAGAGATGTTTTCTCTTGATGGATACGAGGCAACGCTCTTCAAGGCATGTGATGTCTATGCGGCCATGATCAAGTGCAAGCTTGAAATAGCCGCGGGCAACTCCGCAGAGTTTCAACAGGCGTTCGACTCCTTGTCGAGAACCCTGGAGATGCTCAAAGGGGAGTGTGAGGAGATCACCCTCCTTGACGACCTGTTTGGCAGCAAGATCGGCGTGTCGATCGATAAGCTGCTGGGTCGCTCAACGACTGTTTTCTAAGCACAACCCTGAAAGCTAACCACCTTCTCGAAAACAAGGAGTATTACCATGACGATCGCTCAATTTGGAAACCCCGCTCTGCACGCATGCGACAACCTTGCTGTTGTCATCAATGAGCATGGCCGTACCGGCATGGTCGTTGAGCATGTTGAGGTCGATGCCAGCCTCTTCCGCAAGGAAGATCAGTGCTGGCGCAAAGAAATCACTGAACGTGACTTGGAGGCGGCGATCAATGCGCTCAATCTCTAACCATGCGTTCACCATCAAGGCGTTCGGGAACGACCAGGCCTGCCACTCTGTGGCGGAGCTGAAGTCAATTCTGGTCGCTGAGTATCTCCATCAGTCAGTGGCTGTCCACTTCACCGCTTCAATGTCAGGGCTCAAACGGGTCTTGTTCGTTGACGTTGAAGAGGATGCCATTCGAATGAGCTACGGGGAGCGTCCCGTGGTCAATTTCCAGGAACTGACCAGTGAAGCCCTCATTCCGTGAGTGCTCTGGTGAAAACTCTACCCTATGGGGGCATCGTCCCCGCAGGGGGGGCTGCCTCCAATCATGCTATTGGAGGTTGTCATGACTGCTATTGCTCAATTCGGTATGCCCGTACTCCGTGTTGCCCCGATCGTTCGCGAACGCGGCGTCACGTACCACGCGCACTGCCCGAAAGGTGAAGTGACCATGGAAAGCACCGAGGTTGACCTCAACGAGGTCGAGCTCAAGGCGTTCCAGGACTTCGCCAATGATCGTATTTGCCGTGCGCAATTCGAAGCGATCATTGGTTCACTTCAGCTCTGACCTACCCGCCCTGGTTCTCCCAGGGCGTTTCTTTCATAGGCGGCCTCTGGCCCGCTTGCTATCCGCCGTGCTCACCCGAAAGGGAAGGCACGTCGGCCAATGGTGGAGATCTATCATGACGTACTACGAAACTTACCTGGCTCATCGCCTCATCGAGAATGGGTATCCGGCTGAAGGCCTCACGATTTACGAGTGCTCGGGCTTTTCTCAGGGAGACGGTGTGGCCTGGTATGGAAAAATAAGGGACGATGACCTTAAAAGGCTCGTTGTTCGTTATTTCCAAGAAGCCGGTGGTCACGGTGATGAAAAGACGGCTTACAAGAGGGTGCTCGCTCGATTCGATAAGGCTAAGCTCGAAACCATGTTTAGCACTTACGACGGGGTGGATGATCTCAATGTCGAGATCACCCAGCGAGGCCATCATTACCACCACTGGAATACCATGTGCGTGGATATCGATGGTGATTCCACCTATCCAGAGGACTTCTGGGAAAACTATCAAGATGGAGCAGTTCTTGATGGGACAACAGAGCGCGACTGGATACACATGACAAAGGCCCTTGGGCGCTTCATCGAATGGCTGCAGGAGGACGTCAAGCGCGTTTCCAAAACCATCGAAAGTGAGCTCCAAAACATCAAGATGGCCGAATACGTCGAGGACGAGACCTTATGGACGTTTGAGACGAAGCGCTACCGTTTTGAGTTCGAAGCCTTCAACGATGAAGACCTTACCCAGTTCTGTGGACCGGATGCCGGCCGCTGGGAAGAGGCACATCTGATCGAGTTCCTCACCGACCTCGCCCAGGACAAGGGCAGGGTGTTCAACTTCCGTGCCACGGTCTTTGACCGAGAAACGGAGGAGGAGCTGGCTAGCACCGATGCTGGGTATTGGTTTGAGTCGCACGAACAGATCAAGCGATCTTGTCGGGACTCGCGCCGCAGCCTGGTCTCGGAGCTGATTGCTGAAGTGCGGCGGTTGGAACAGAACGCCTCTCAAGCGCAGCCCATCGCGGCTTGACCCACCACGGGCGCTCGTCGAGCACCCGTTCCACTAGGAGCCTCGGACCCTCACGGGCCCGGGGCTCCCTGCATAACGGAGGTCCCCATGGGATATCTCGAGCTTTATCTGAAGCGGCGCCTTGAGGCGCTCGGCTACCCGGCGGCCACCCTGGATCTGCACCAATGCTCTGGGTTTGTGCAGGGCAGTGGCGTTGCCTGGTACGGGAAACTGTCCGTGACCCAGGCCGTGCCGCTCATCCAGCGGATGATCGCCAGCGAGGCGCAGATCCCGTCCCAGACGGTGTATCAGCGACTGAGCAACAAGGTTTGGGGCAAGCGCTTGGCAGACCTCTTTGAGGCGATTCAAGACACGGACCTGCCTTGTATGGAGATCACCGCCAAGGGCGACAAACGGGATGGCTGTCACCATGCCTACTCGATGGGCATGGAGGATTGCTTGGACTGGAGGGAGGTGGCTGAGCACTACGCCCCTCATGGCCATGCCATAGACGTCGCTCCGATCGCCGATGCCCTCATGACTGCTCACTCACGCATGTGGGGGCGCTTTCTCTCCTGGTTGCGCGAGGATATCCAGCGCACCTCTCTGGCCATCCACGACGAGCTCCAGGACATCCAGCTGGCGTCGTTCAGTGATGGGGAGGTGGTCTGGGAGCGTGAAACGCAGCGCTATCGCGTCACCGTGACCGAGCTGCCGTGTGACGACACGCCCCTGGACTACGAAGAGGAGGAGGAGCTGATGGAGATGCTCACCCTCCTTGCTCAAGGAGACCACCGGCTGTCCGGCCTGCAAGCCCGGGTGAAGGACCGCCAGACCGGCAAGCTGCTGGCGTATGAGGCGACCCCGGGGTTCGTGTATCCCCGCGGCGATCGTCGCTATGACGGCGTGCTGGCAGACATCGTGGCCACCGCCATCGACATTGCGCGCCATGATCTGGCCCAGCCCCAAGCCACACAGGCGGCTTGACGACTGGTCACCCTATTCGGGTGGCCATCACCAGGTGCCTTCACCCCACCCGGGGTGAGGGCGCTTGCTTACCCTGGAGGTCCACTATGACGAACGTCATCCCTGTCCCAGCGGAGCGCTGGGAGGAGCTGGCTGACATCAACAGCTGCATGGCGGGGGCATCCTTCGACCCGGTCAAGGGCAAGCCCCTGGCTGTGAAATCGGATGTCTACCTGTCTCATCGCTATACCGCTTTTGGCACCCTGTATGGGCCCTGGAGCGAGACGAAGAAGCCAACGATCTGGGCCTACCGCCTGGTACCGCTGGCGCTCTACCGCGGCGAGACCACCATCGTTTACCACGATGCGGAGGCCATCGCTGAGGGACGCAGGCAACGAGGCGACCATACCGGTCTCATCGTCAGCGTGGCCGGCCAGCACATGGTGTGCGAGGACCGGGTCAATCTGGAGATGGCGCTACCGCGGTGTCGCCCACTGACCCTGAGCGAGGCACGAGCCTGGCATCAGGATGCTCTGGTGTTCAATGGCGCGGCCTTTCACGGCAACCCGGTGGAGGTGTCCTGGCATGCGTACGAAGGCCACCCGGTGATCCGCTATCACCGTGAGGGTGGCACTCGCACGGCACTGCTCTGGTCGGTTGATGGCCAGCACGTAGTGGAAATGTGGTTGGCCAAGGAGGTTCGGCCCACCTCTGCTGAGACCTTGTTGGCCCAGGATGCCCCGCCCGTCGTAGTGGGCGCCCAAGGTCAGATAGGACTGTTCTGAGCTGGCGCCTCGGTGCCACTTCCATAGGCCATGCCCGCCGTCCGCGGGGGTATGGCTTCCTGATGATCAAGGAGATTGCTATGACAACGACCGCCTTTGCCACGCCCGCTGCGTTCACCCGAGCTCGGCTGGCAGAACGGGGGTATCCGATGACCCACGTCTTCCTAGCCACAGATCCAGGCAGAGAGGATGGTGAGCCCGGTCTGGGCATGGAAGCCGCCTTTCCATACGAGGACCTGGTCGAGCTGCTCGATGTCTGCTACCCGGCCCATGTAGCGTCAAGCCAGGGTGCTGACGCTGCTCGACGCCGGGTACAGCGGGCGAGGGTCCGTAAGCTGCTGGACATTGCCGATCAGCATTTCGAAGGCATCACCATGCATGCCACACTGGATCGGGAGAAAGGCCCGTCAGTGACGTCGCAGACCGTCATCCAAGGCGACTTCGACTTCATGGCGTGGTCCATCGAGACCGAGGAGGGCAGGAGGCTTGTCCGCCCCGGGCTCGCGAAATCCATGGTCCAGTTCATCGATGACCTGCGCCAGCAGATCATCAAGGATTGCGGCGAGGTGTATGAAGAGCTGCAAGCGCTGAAGCAGTAGCCCCTCATGGCTGTCCCCTTGGGCCAGCCAGGTTATACTGAACAGGTCCACCCCCTCGGGGGTGGGCTTTCCCCTCAGGGTTGAGCCTCTCGGCAGCCCTGAGCGGAAAGCTAAGTTTCTCTCCCTCGTGGAGCGATTCAGTGGAAGCGCTGGCCACTGTCAAAACAATCAGCAATTTCCCTGCACGACCATGCCGCCGGTTCCCGGCAGCGCATTCCTCTCGGCCCCTCGGCCATTCTGCCAGCGGCGCATGCTGCTCGCTTCCCTGTGTCACCACCTTGGCCTTGCCAACGCCGGTGATCCCTATGACGTTCGTCGTCAACGGCCGTGTCCGCCTCGCTGGGCGCGTCATGGCTACATGACTTGGAGTTCGATCATGCCTATGCAACAAACCACTCCCAGCTTTGACAGGGAGATGACGCTCGCGGCCAATGCCTTCCGGGCAGCTGGCTACCCAATGGACTCGCTCAGCATCTTGCTGGATATCGACTATGCGGCTGAACAGCCGAGCGTTGATGGGGTACTCATCACAGGCCTGCTACTGGAAGCCGATGTGCTCAAGATGGTGGAGTTGTACTACCAGCCCGTCCCCGAAGGCACTGTCTATCGACGCCTGGTGCGGAAGCGGGAACATGTGCTGGTCACCAAGGCGCTGGCCTTCATCGGACGCTGGTATCCGCCCTTGTCCCTGGAGCTAGCCTTCAGCGCAAGTAGCGGTGCCACCTTCTATGACTGGCTTACCGTGCGTGCCCCGAGCCCCGACCCCGTCGGGATAGCCGGGGGCTCATACGCTGAGGCCAATGGTGGTCGCCAACTCCCTTCGCGGGAGCTGGCGCAGCATGCCAAGGCCTTCGATAGCTTCCTGGCAGGACTGACGGAGCGCATCCTCCGCGACGGCCGCCGCGTTGCGGCTGATCTCTAGGCCTGGCGCCCTGATGGGTCGTCATGTCCGACGGGGCGTTGTCGTAAGTCATCCGGTACCTTGCCTTTCCGCACCACCCAGGCGGGTCACTCAGCCCTTACGGGGCAGTGGTCCGTACTTTCCCGATGGAGGTCCTCATGGACAAATGCCCAGCCAAGCTTCACGTCGAGCAGTTCATGTCGACGGTGTACCACTTCCCGATGCACAAGGTGGCGATCATCTTTGAGTACGACAGGACTCAAGGCCCCCCAATCGTCGGCGATGATGAAGTCCCCATTGGGGTCCATATCACAGGAGATATCGATCTCACCGTGATGAAGCAGATGCTCGAGCAGTACCTGCACCCCAACTGCCAACCGCGGCAACCCACCGCCTATCAGCGGTTATCGCTGCAGCGGGCGAGGAGGGTGCTGGAACACCTCTCGACTATCGCCAACGGCATCGATGATGAGGCTGCAGACCTTACTGTGCCCATCATCCAGTACGTTGACTCCAAGGGGCGGGGCGATGACTTCAGCGTCATGGCACCCTACAAGCTGGATGACTGGGTCACCCACTACTTGGAGTGGTATGAGGGGGAACTCGAGTTGAGCCACCCCCATGTCGCCTCAACGATTCGTCAGGCTATCGCCATCCTGAATCGTGCCCTCCCGGCAATCCATGCCGAGATCATGAAAAGCCTCCAGGCTTTCTATGCATCCCACCCTCAGCCTGCAGCCGTTGTGGCCTGAGAGAGTCACATCCCTTCCCCGGGGCCTTCTCTCCGGGTGGAGGGAGGCCCTCCTAAACCAACAGGAGGAACGACTATGCCAACCGCCAAGCAGGGCTGGGGAGCTCTCCAGCGCTATGCCGAGCAAGAGCTGACGTCCCGCGGGTTTCCGCGCCTTCAGCTTCAGCTCGCTGTCGACCAGGAGGGCCTCCCGATGGGGATCTGCCCGACAGGCGGGTACCTGTACGTGCACCATCTGCGCGAGCAGCTCGACAGGCTGACTGCTGAAGCTGTGCATGATGCCTCGTTATCCCCGTACCGGCGCCTGTTGGCGCGACGTATGCGGAAGGAGGTCAGCGCACTGCTTCATTGGGTCGAAGCGGCGAGCAATACCGCCTCGAGCTCCCACTCGTTGGAGATCAAGAATCCCTCAGCCTTACAGGGGGAGTTGCGCTACGCCAAGCGTTATGCCCTCTCAGGGAGTCGACACGTCCTCCAGGCAGGTGACCATGGTGGTGTGGGTCTGGAAAGGCTCTGGTTAGCCTTCATGGAGAACGTCCATCAGCAGCTGGCGCTGGACTGCGAGCAAATTGCCGCCGTCTGCCGTCGCGCTGTTGAGGCAATACCTTCGCCTGGCGTTAGCCGGCCCGTCAGAACCTACACGACGGCCAACTACATCGCGCAGGTGAGTGCATTCACCACCCCCAGGGAGTTCTTTGTGGGGGACATGACATCGGCTTGGGCCCACGAACGCCTGCTGAATGATGTGCCGGCCATTGCTGAAGGTCGCAAGCAGGTCAACGCCTACAGCTGTGTCATCACACGCCGCGATAGCGGGGGGATGATCGGCGAGTACAGCATCCCGGCCTATGTAGAGGTTGTTGGCGATCGGCGGCGCCAGTATCAGGTGGTCACGAATGCCATCAGCAATGTGCGGCGAAACTTGGCAGGGCAGAGTGATCTTCGCTCATACCTTGCTCGGCTACGCCAAACATCTTAACCACCCTACCGGGGGCATGCCCCCGGGAGGGGGCTCGCTCCTCACGACTATGAGGATGTCGACATGAACGCAAACTTCTTTGATGAAAGTGAATGCCTCGAGGAGCTGGTGAAAAAGGCTCGTTTCCCTGATGACGTGCACTATGTGTGTCGCTTCAAAGGGGAGCAGAGGCCGGGAATGATCTATCCCGACCAGACATCTATCCAACTGTTTGGGGAGATGACGTGGGTGGATCTACAGCATCTTGCGGCGGGCCTTTACCGGGACGGTGTTTATACCGATATCCACCCTGTGAAAGCGAAGCAGCAAGCCTCGTGGCTGGGAAAGCTGAGTCGCTATTTCATGAGCCAAGGTAGCTCCATTCACCTATGGCTCGAGGACTCAGGAAAGCTGGCTCCGTCGATCTCGCCAAATGGCTTGGCCGTGGTGGTCTACCACAATCCGGACGAAGCAGATCAGAGCGAAGCGATACGTCCTCGCGAAGCACGGATCTTTCTGAAGGAGTTCCTGTTCGATCTGGAGCGGTATCTTGCCCACCTGGCGAGAGCCATTCCTGACGAACTCAATGCCCGTTATGCAGCCTGGCGAGCGGTACAGCCTGATCAAGGCTAGCCAGGACGCGTTTACTTCTGACCCTCGGCGCCACCTCCCTCGATGGGTAGGCTGGCGCTCACAACCCTATGGAGGTTGCCATGAACCATGATGACGCCTTGGTCTTGATGAAGGACTGCCTGCGCGAGTGGGGCTATCCGGCTGATGACCACAATACTCGGATTCATTACTACCTGAGTTTTGATGACCCGGAGCGCGATCCATATGTGTCGCTGCAGTTCGGCTGTTTCACTGAACGGCACCTCTCACGTTTGTTTTCGCGGGTCTACACGAATCGTGGCCAGGGAAGTGCTTATGCTCGCCTGCACCGTGCTCGACAGGAGAGGGGTCTACTCAGTCTGCTCAGCCTCTTCGAGCAGGATGGCAACTCATCCTGGGAGCTGGGTGTCACGGTCCTCCACGGCGAAGGCCAAGCGCGGGGGCATCATCGAGCCTCGCTGACCGGCATGGAGGTTGCTGCAAACAACACGAGGGCCTCGATAGAGGTCCTGGCGAGCAAGGCGTACCGGTCGGTTGGGTTGGAACTCCCAGACAAGGCCAGACACCTGGGTAGCATCTGGGGACGCTTCCTGATCGATCTGGAGCATGAGCTACAGGCGACCAGCGCAGCCCTGTTGAACGCTGTTGAGCAGAGCCTTCGGGCTTCTGGTAAGTCGTCCGTCACAGACAAGTCGACAACGCCGGCCAACAAGGCGGCGTAATAGGGGAGGGAGGGCGCAAGGCCCTCCCGATCCTGCTTCGAGGCCCCTTTACCATGGCTCGACTTCGTGCCATGCTAATAGGGCTTCTCTGCCTCTGGCAGCGATAGAAGGTAGCGCTGGCCTTCTCAAACAATCAGCATTCTTCCCACCCTTTAGGGCTCTCTGCCCGAAAGGGGAGCGTGCCCACCTAACGAGGCACGCTATGACTTTGAACACCCATACCCAATACCGTCTCCGCTATCAGGCTGGACTGGTTGCTCCCGGCGAATACTATTTCGTCCGCTGGGCTGATCAGTCACGCAATCTGGCAGTGGTACGTTCTGTCGTGCACCGCACGGAGCATGTGCTCAATGCGTCACACCTCACCTGATCAGGCCTGCTGATCAGTTACCCATCCGGGAGCTTCTCCCGGTCTGGGGGTCGCTCACGGTTATCCGAGAGGAACCACCATGGACGACCTATCCCCCTTAGGTGCTCTAGGTGTGCGTGAGATCCATGGTCGATACCATTTCGAACGCCCCCTGAGTCCCGAAGAGCTATTGGCTGTCTCCAGCCACCTCGTTCGCTTCGAGCGAGGTGCGCGACTGGCATCCAGTCAGCACGCCAAAGCTGTTGTCCAGGCCCGGATAGGCCATCTCCCTCGGGAGGTGTTCGCGGTTCTGTTCCTGGATACTGGTAAGCGGGTCATTGCTTTCGAGACGCTGTTTCTCGGCACCATCGATCAATGCCCGGTGTACCCACGCGAAGTTGCTCGCCGCGCCCTGGAGCTGAATGCCAGGTCCTGTGTGCTGGCGCACAACCATCCCTCCGGCCAATGCCGGCCCAGTCCGGATGACATCGAGCTGACAAAGCGACTCACTGAGACGCTCGGGCTGTTCGATATCATCGTGGATGACCATCTGATCACTGCACATGACGGCTGCCTCTCCTTCAAGGAGCTCAGTCTGCTGTAGCAGCGACACACCCTTTACCCACCCCCGGCCGGGAGACCATCCCCGCCAGGGGACGTCTTCTTGGTCGCGGTGTCGGGGTTTCCCTGAAGCCTGTCCCGTGAGCCGGGCTTGAGGGAAGCCTCGATGCCGGCTTCATCACCAAGGAGACTGTCATGAACGACACCACCTACTACAAGACTGACGACGTGCGTGAGGCGGCCGATGGTCGTTGGGCTCTCGTCCTGGGCGCTCTGGCGCCCCAGCTGGAGCCGGCACTGCGCAAGGTCGGACGTCATGTGGCGTGCCCCGTGCACGGCGGAAAAGACGGCTTCCGTCTTTTCAAGAAAGACCTCAACGAACGTGGCTCAGGTATCTGCAACACCTGTGGTCCAAAGAAAGACGGCTTTGAGGTTCTGATGTGGCTGCATAACTGGGACTTCCGCCAGGCGGTGGAAGAGGTTGGCAAGACCCTCGGGGTTGAGCCCCGCCAGAAGCGCCAAGCAGGGGCAAACACGGCGATGCGGCCGCGTGCGACGTCCTTCAAGGACCAGCATGCTGCCCGGGCCGTTCCGCCCAAGCCTGCGCAAGCAGTCAGCGGTCCATCACCCGGCCAAGCCTATCCCAGTACCACGCCTGCCGTGGTCAGGGATTGCGAGGCCGCCAATGAGTATGCCGCTGCCAATGTCGTGTCGCTCGAGGAGCGCTCTCCGGACTGGCTCATCGATCTCCAGGAGCGCATGTCGCGCCAGACCGAGATGGATAGCGCCAAGGCCCGAGAACGCATCCAGCGCACCTGGTCGGAATGCGTGTCAATCACCAGCCCGTCGGCCGGCCCCGCCATGAAGTACCTGGCGAGCCGAAAGATCATTCTGAGGAACCTCAGTGTGCTCTCCGATGGTGATTGTGTCCGCTTCCACCCGGCACTTCCGTACTTCGAGGAAGTGGAAGTCACCAAGGCAGGTGAAGATGGCAAGACCATCACCACCTCCCGGTGGCAGAAGAAGGGTGACTACCCGGCCATCGTCTGCGCCATTCGCGATGTCACGGGCGAGCTCATCACCCTCCACCGTACCTACCTGTCCCCCAAAGGGACCAAGGCCAAGGTCGGCGAGGCAAGGAAGATGATGTCTGTGCCGGATGACATGACGGTAGTTGGCGGTTCCATTCGCATGGGAACACCAGCGCATGGCGTCCTAGGTGTCGCAGAAGGGCTGGAGACAGCTCTCAGCGGCTACCGAGCAAGTGGCATCCCAACCTGGAGCCTCGTGAACACCACTCTTCTGGAGGGGTTCGAGGTGCCGGATGGGGTTCACACGGTGATCATCTGGGCCGACAAGGACAAGAGCCATGCAGGTGAGTCGGCAGCCAACGTGCTGAAGACCCGCCTCGAGGCCCTTGGCCTACGTGTCCTGGTCATGATCCCCCAACAGCCGGTCCCTGCTCGCGCCAAAGGCGTCGACTGGAACGATGTGTTGTGTACGCAAGGCCTGCTCGGGTTTCCGAACCTGCGCGCTATCCGTCTGGAGAGGCCTTCCCAGTTGATGGCTCAAGGGTAACCCCTGGAACTTCTACTCCCACCTCTCAGGGCCTGCAGTGCAGGCCCTGAGACCACTCAATGGTGACCACGATGGAAACTTGCCTGAGAGCGTTCAACGAGGTCCGCCAGATCCACACGGAGCCTGGCGAGTCGGCCACTGATCCCTTCTGCCCGCCAACAGGCTGGCAGGGGGACGAGCGGCAATACCTGAAACTGCTCTATGAGCGGTGGAATGACGAGGAGTGGGGGCAGCGCCTGCGCTTCAGCGTCATGGTCGGCATGAACAATGCCATTACAGCCGATGGGCCATACGCAGAGACTGCTGCGGATGTGCTTTGCCAACTGCTTGCCCAGCGAGGCAGCGTTGGTGACATCAAGCTGATCAAACACTGAAAGCCGTATCACGCGGCTTTCATCAGAATTCCGCGACCATGGAGATCCCATGCCGCTGATCACGAATGTGGCGCTTGAGCGTCCATTACTGCAGCTCGCTGCAGTTTCACCCTTGGAGGGGCCCAACCCCTCACAGGGGGCAAGCCTCTCCTGAATCTACATAAGGAGTAGGCTATGTTAGAAAAACTGAAGTTCAAATTACTCAAGTGGTTGAAAGGTCGACCTCCAAGGCTCGGCCCCCGTACCATCAAGGTCGTTGGTGATGACCTCCGCAAAATGGGCTTAGCGCCCATGGGAGCCGGTCTCATCGCCTTGTTTAACCCGACTGGCGGTTTCACCCTTCCGGGTGCGATCTTCCTGGTCGTGGTTGGTATCGCCATCTGGGTGTCAGGCATTGCCCTGAACGCCTTGGCGGAAAAGGCACAACCCAAGGAGTAAAACCATGAGTCCCGCATTCTATCTCACGGTAGGAGTATGCGCGTTACTGATTCTCGGCGTAGCAGGGTTCGTTGGCATCCAAGGCCTCCGGATACTTGCCCAGAAAGACGAGGACCGATAACTCAATGGTGCAGAAAGAACAACGCCAGGGTCTCCCTGGCGTTGTCTCTTCTCACAAGCTGAAAGGATGGTAGGAGATCAATCCTCCACACGCACCAGCCAGGACTCAACGGTCTCGTCGCCGTGCTCTTCCTTCCAGGCCTTGAGCGTTTTGTGATTACCACCGCGGGTTTCAACAACCTCGCCGGTGTTCGGGTTCTTGAAGATCTTCAGCTTGCGCTTGCGACGGGTCGTGGTAGCAGGTGAGGCATTACCGGTCATGCGGCCCTCCGGGTCGAGCAGGGCAATGACCTCTGCAGCTGACTTACCGAATTCGCGCATCAGCTCAGTGAGCTTGTCCTTGAACTCCAGCTCTTGCTTGAGGCGGTCATCGCCCTGGAGCTTGTCCATCTTGGATTGAATGTCTTTCATCTGCTGCTCAAGCTGAGCGTACTGCTGGATAAGTGTGGTCATGGTGTGAGCTTCCATTGTTGATCAAGGGGTGTTTACAGCCGTGGATAGACTTATACAGCATAGATTACTATCAAACAACCCTGAGCGACTTATGACCCTAGGGTTGCGTTAAGGCAATGACGTGTACAATGGGTCAAACATTAACAGCGGGCCGGAGGAGGGAACTCACTCCGTTCCGTCGAAACAGAGAGGTAAAGAATCATGATGACGTTGGAAACCACAGTAGTAGAGGCATCAAAGGGGATCGTCCAGGTGGCTTGGAGGACTGGTCTATCCAATTTTGGGGTTGTCGAAGTATCCCTCGACAAGCTTCCCGACGACACGGAAGTGGCTGCCGAGCTGCTCGCCATACGCTACTTGATGTTCAAGCGCCAAGTGTTTGATCGGGTTCCATCCTCCAGCAAAGGCTATCTGCTTAGGGTGGGGAAAGGAGCTATTAAAAAGCTGGCCCAGGGCCGTTCAAGCAAGGAGCACCTGAAGCCATACGCTGAGTTCCTTCGCCAGCGCCTGGAAGGGGTTCAAATTGAGGTTTCCCGTGCCGGTGAATGGGTCAATTTGGCGCTGGAGAGTGAGGTAGAAACGATTGATTTTAGTGGTGATCTGGTTGACCCTCACGAGCGCCTTATGACCCCTGCAATGGGTGAAATCCACATCACCAAGCATGCGGTGCGCCGTTATGCTGAACGCCATGGAGATGACATCACAAACCCATGGGGGAGCCTGACAACTCGCCTCATGCATCCAGGCCTTCGGCAGGTGGAGATCCCGAGGAAGGCTCTGCTGAACAAGGCCATGCGTCATGGGCGAGCCGATAACGTAGAAGCATGGGGACATCCCGATAGCCGGTTCACCTACATCATTGTGAATGATAAAAAGCGTCGTACGCTCGTAACCGTTTTCCGTAAGCCAAAGCCCCAAAGGGCCTACATGGGAGGAGAGTAGCCAATGCAAGTATACCGTTATCATTATTCCGCCCCAAAAGACAGCCTAGCGAAGTTTGGAGCAAAAGATACGTTCGGTCGATCTCCAAAAGATTGCCGATCCGCAAGGCAGTCAGGGGGGATATTCGCACCTTATCAAATCTGTAGGGCAGGGTGCCTGAATCGACTCTCAAGCAGAATTTGAGATAATCAGAGGCGATTAGAGAAATGCCAGGAAGCAATGAATCCAGGAAAGATCTCGTCGATCGTTTGTGTCGATGGTCGGAAACATGCCAGGCAAGCGGCCAAGAGGTGCTTCGCATTGCCGAGCAGCTGGGCGATGAGTTGCCTGACAACCTTAGGCCGTTACTTCATCATCTTGAGATGATCGGATGCACGCTCAATGCCACGACACGTGACATCGATAGGATTCGTTTTTTCGCCGAACTTAGAGGCAAATTACCGCTGCACTAAAACCACACAGGCCTGAGCCGGCCATGACGAAATCGAAGAGCAAACTTTTACAGGGCAGGAGGTGGATATGGCAGACGTTGCTGATGTAGCAGACAGGTTCATCGAGGGCGAGCTGAGCGCACGCTTGTCGCTGGTGCCTAAATTACAGGGTGCCGGGCGACTCGAATGTGAGGAGTGCGGCGAGCAAATTCCCAAGCTGCGTCGGGAGAAGGCCCCCTGGGCGACAACCTGCATCGATTGCCAGCAAGACATCGAGGCAAAGGCGAAGAGATTCGCACGATAATACCGTATTACGCTCGAATTACAGCCCGGGCGCCCGGTGGCGCCCGATCTTTCTCCTCGAAACCCATGACATCGAGGAGGACCTCGGCCTGGGCATGCGCCATATCGGACAAATGGCCATCGGGTCCGCCTCCGATCGACGCTCGGCCAGATCGATTTTCCCGCCATTTATGACGCCCTGACGCTAAAAGTAGCGACCCAACCCCCGCGCAACACCACAGATTTTGCGTAGAAGCGCCCAATTTTCTCAGAAAACCGCCCCAAGGCATTGATAAGCAAGGGTAAAAAGCGCCACGCCTAAGAAAATACCCCGATGATTTCGACGACCACACCATGTGCCGGGCCCGAAAAGAGGGGCCATCAGGCCTGCTGGGGCGCTCGGGAGGCGAGGATTGGCGGTTCGGGGGTGTCCTGCTACGCTTCAATATTGATATAATAGGTCTTATAGGTATATTGAATTGACCAGGGCAGGGGGCTCGCTGCCCGTTTGCCATGGACTGCACAAGGAACTCCTCATGTCCGATGAGCGCTCGATCGTACCTTCACCTGCACGCCCGCCGGCCAACCCTTCGCCTACACATGCTCATCACGCCGGCCACCAGGTCGTCGACTTCCTCGAAGTCCCGATCCGGATTTCCCCGGTGCCGCTGCCACGATCGACCAACCCTGCATTTCGACATCTTCGGGCCCAGGCCGCTCACACCTCGCGGGTCAGCAAGCGCAGTCAGCTGAACCGCATCGCCAGGATGATCGGTGCTCCAGAGCCCCCCAAACTGGTCGTCGATGATGATGTCCGAAAACTTCACCCACAGCAGCTCTTCCCCATGGACTATGTCCACTGGGAGGATCTCACGATGGAGCTTGTCAGCGACCTCCTCTTCAACCTCGAGCGAGTCCCGACCAAGCGCGATTCCGGAAAACCCAAGGACCTGTCGCCGGCCACCCGCAACACCTACCGCGCCCTTCTTCGCGGGGTCGCCCAGGAAGCATGGGGCCTCAAGAAAATGCCCTATGAAGATGTCGAGCGCATCCGCTCATTGAAAGCCCAGAAGTACAAGAGCTTGCCTGGCGGGCGTGCGCAGTCTGAAGATGTCATCCGAGCCCTTCTCGAGGTGTGCGACTCGACCGATTCCGCCCTACACTGTCGGGACGGCGTGATGATTGCGCTCCTGGTGACCACCGGCATGCGTCGGGCAGAAATTGTCGGTATTCAGCTGTCGGACATCGACGAGCAAACTCGGGAGGTCAGAATTACCGGCAAGGGAAGCAAGGAGCGGCTGATCAAAATTCCCGATGCGGTATGGTCACGCCTTGTTGACTACCTCGAGCGCTACCGCGGCTATGAGCCGGGAGCTCTGCTCACACCGGTATGGAACAACCGGTCGAAACCCCAGGTCACCCAGAAGGGCCTGAGTGAAGCAACCATCAATCAGCGGCTCGAGGCCATTCGTCAGAAAGCCAACACCTTGAGGACACTTGATATCGCCCCGCACGATATGCGGCGAACCTTCGCAACGGATCTCTATAACCAGGGCATGAGCATTCGTGCGATCCAGCATCTCCTGGGCCATGCATCGGCCATGACCACGGAAACCTACCTGTTCGATGACAGCAAAGAATACCGGCAACAAGCCGCCGAGTTGAACGCAGACCGCTTTGGAAAGCCGGAAGACAGAGGGGAACAATGAAAATTGAAGCCAACTTCGACGTCCTGCTGACAACAGGCATGTTCATCATTATCGCAGACAGCGATGATGGCGGTAGATCCGTCACCAATGATGCAGCGAGTGTTGTCGAGCGGGTGAGCATGCTCTCCGGCGGCATCGGTAAACGTCGCCTCTATTACCGAGACTCAGCCGGCCGCTATGATGAGCTCAAGGTCAAGAACGAAGCCTTCGCTGGTTTTGCGCCCTGCTCAGATAACCAGCAGGTGACCTTTTCAGAATGGCTGGGTGGACCCTATTCCCGTCATTCATCAGGCCGTCACAGTGTGGGCGAGACGCGCTAACCGATGCCTGAAAATGTGAAGGGGCGGAGTATAAATCCGCCCCTTTATATCGTATGAGCCATAAGCGCATTCGGCGGATTTCCCAGGGCGTTTGGCGGATTTTCAAGCGCATTCGGCGGATTTTCTAGGGCGTTTGGCGCTCCGCGGTCGGTTCCACCCCCTACCCTTTGCCTCTGATTCATCTGTTTTGCGCGGGAAACCCGGTTGCTTTAGCTCCGGGAGGGATAGCGCGTCGCCCGAAGGGCGACTAGGCTACCTGCTTTTTCCCTTCTCCCTGTTGATGGATTGAGGGTTCTTGGTGATAACCATAGCCATCACCACGCTGTATCAGGTGACAGTGCTCTGATGAAATCCCTGCCGCCTTACCCGACGGGGTCTGAATATCGAAATACCCCGATTTTCTTACGGCGACTCGCCCGATGTGTACGCCAGCGCGCTTTCCTTTTGGTACCTCGGCTCTGACCATGTCACCTGTCTGGAAGGCATTCACTTGTTTATTTCGCATCAGGGTGACTTTCTCTATTTCACCTTTCTCATTGATCTTGGTTCGTGGGAAGCCGTATTTATCCAAGCGGGTACGCTTGTAAGCGCCACGTCCGGTTGATTTGATCACCAGTGTCGGGCGATTCCAGTCATGCAGTGCCTCGAAACTACCAACGCACGCGGCGTCCAGGGCATGGGTCTTGGGGATGCCCAGGCGTTGGCGGTTGAACTTGGTGAGGCCGCCCGAGCCGGTTGTCACCGGCAGGCCCGTTTCCTTTAACGCATTGAACAGCGCCCATCGGGTGGCGTTGACGGCGCTGGCGTCACGCAGCGGGCGCTTCTGTTCGCGGATAACGCGCTGATAGCGCGTCTCGGCTGTCAGCCTGTTCTTTCTGAGCCGTTTCTTCAATCCCTTGTCGCGGGCGAAAAACGCCTCAAGGGAATCGTTGCCTTTCGCCTGATTACAGTCGTGGCAGGCCAGGGTGAGATTCGTGATGCGATTGGAGCCACCGCTGCTCTTGGCAACGATATGCTCGATCTCCAGCGGCGTGTCCTTGTCGCCGCAGTAGGCGCACTCGCGACCCCATTTCTCCAGCAGGTATTCGCGCACCTCGTAACCGAGCAAGGTGCCTTGCTGGTATTCGACGCCGGAAATCTCGGGATTGATCAGCTTCTGGGTATCGAAGCGCACCAGCTCCTGACCCAGCGAGGTAATCGGCGCCAGGCGACTCAGGCGAGTGACCCAGGCTGACAGGGTATCGACGCGATGTTGCAGGCTGGGTGGTAGCCAGCCGTCACGCCGGGTGCGGTTATTGAAGCGCGGGGCGCGATGGCGCATATTCTTGCTGCGACGGCGACGACGAAACGCCCGGCGTTGATCCAGTGCCTCACGAATCTGGAAGCCGCGATGCACCAGGGTGTAGAGGCACAGCACATGGCGATTCTCGCCATCCTCGCGGGTGATGACCAAGCCACTTTCTCGGCTGCCGGGATCGAGGGTCAGCTTGAGCGGCTGCCTCTCGCCGCCGACACGATCCTTGAGGCGAATCGTGAACGGGTAGCGCTTATGCACGACTGCACGTCCGCGCTCCAGCATGAGGCGGGCTCGCTTCTCGCTGCACGGCATCAGGGGCCGCTTCTGTTTGTCCAACACGAAAACCGACATGGTTTTCTCCTTGTTCGTACCCTTACGGGCCTTGTGTCGCGGGCCAAAGGCCCGTCTCCCCTCGGGAATGTGTCACACCGGATTGGTCTCGAAGACCGCCTTCCCACCTTCGGCGCTTACTCCTACGCCAGCATGATGGGTCGTTCCAGAGTCCGGGGCTGAGGAAGCACCCCGGAGTGGGTCGTTACCCTATGTGACACGTAGACTGACATAGCCTAAACATCAGACTAATGCTCTCCCTGGACAACCATGCGAACTTGTGAAGTCACAAGCTCGGAGGCTTTAGCCCCGAGTAGTTGACCATCTCAAACGCATTAGGTGCCCCCCTTCCCTCCTGCCTGATTATCCATCATCTCGAAGGCATTAGGCGGCCGAAACTCCCTTTCCGCCTGCTGCCTTTGCGCTTCTTCTGTTCCTGGTGGTTGTGCCCACTCAGGCGTGCCAGCATGTGCCATTGAAACTCCGACGATACTTGCCATCGCGACTGCTGAATACAGGCTCTTCTTCCAGTTAACCATCCGCGTTCCTTATCGCTGAGGAGGTGATGCCGGTTCCAGCATACCTATTCATAAGGGTATCACAATTCAATCACCATATCAGAACGTCAAGCGGCAAGCCCCTCTGTATCGACGGAACATTGCGTATCACAAAAATCACCCGCTGTGGCATATCAATACGGAAGTGACTACACTGAACTAATATACAGTCCAGAGGACTGCGCAATGCAGCGTCAATACAAACTCATCCATGACGTCGAGCTGGCCTTTGACGAACTCGTTAAAGCCTGCCAACAACTTGCTGACACATATCGCGATCACTATGGAGAAGCTTGGGCATTGCATTCTCCAAGACCTGATGCCGACTGGCTCCAGAGTGCCATTATGGATTTTTGGTACACCGACGGTCAGGACGGTCGCGCCACTCGCCCGTACATCGGACTTATTGCCGCTCGCGAGCCTGTCATCGATGCGGTGTCATTCGTGAACACCGCAAAAGCCCGATTCGCGCAAGCGCTTTCTCTCGTGAAGGCTGAAGACCAAGGCCTCATCGCCGAAATGAAAGCGTCACTGCCCCAACGCCATGCCTACCTTCACGAGCACATGCGTGGTGCCGGCTTGGCCCGCTTGCACCTGAAGCAGTGCTGGCGTCATGTCCCTGTCGCCGAACAACCGGTTCGACGCATCCGCATGGCCTGGTATACCAGCGGTCGCTCCATCAAAAAGCTGACCGTCCGTGAGGCTGAGCAAATGCTGATCGCTATGGGAGCTGACCAACCGCATATCGAGATCCAGTTGCGGGCCCTCGCGGGCATTCCATCCCGGGAGCCTCTCGCGCAAGTGCAGCAACAGGCGCCAGTGATGCGTGGCAACCTTTTCTACCAGGAGCCGTTGCCGGATGGTCGGTGGCGCCGAGCCATGAACCTGGCTCTTCCGCTATTCCTTCCAAGCAGCGATGGACGACTTCCTCACTACAACAATCCGCCACCGTTCCCCCCGAAGGAGCGGACCCGGAAAGTTCGAAATGACGAACGGTTAGATGCTGAGCCTTTCCTGCGGTCCCTGCGGGTGTTCCGGTACAAGCCGGAGGAAGTGGTCGAATGCAACAACTAGGCCCTCACCTAGCCGAAGCTGCGGCGAGGGTATTCGACGGCTTCTGCCACGAGGGAAGGCCGGTGATCTTCTGCTTCGGTTCGAATTTGGCCGGTATTCATGGCAAGGGAGCCGCCCTGGATGCCACCAAGTGGTACGGCGCTCAGCGTGGTGTCGGCCGCGGCAGGACGGGGCAAGCCTACGCACTCCCGACAAAGTACGCCGCTCATTTGGCCTTGCCGATCGACGCCATCCTGAACGAGATCGGGACGTTCACCCGTTTCGCCGCGACGCACACTACTGAGTGGTTCATGGTCACCAGGATCGGTTGTGGCCTGGCCGGTCACGCCAACCAGGAGTCGCTGATCGCCCGGGCCTTCCTCGAAGCCCCACAGAACTGCTTGCTACCCGGCACCTGGGTGGCGATTCGGCAACCCGATATCACTAGGCTCCATGTGGCACTGCCACCCGGGTTCGATAACTACCCCTGGCTTACCGAGAAGCTGGGCTTCTACTTGGGGAACCGAGCCGCTGGGGAGATTGAGATCGTGGTGCTAGATGGGCAAGACCCCCTACCCGTTCGCTATGCCCTGGAGCACGGCTTCCCCGTGATGCAGCTCTCATCCGATGATGCGCGGCATGGTAGCCACGTCGATGCCGGTGCGCTGGCGCGGAGGCGCTTGCTCTGGTATTGCACCCATCTACTTGTCGTTGGAGAGGCGCTCTCAGTACATCGCGAGAGGTATGTTCAGGAGGCTGCTGGCGAGGGGCTGGTTGTCCGGCACTGCAGTCATCCTTAGCTATGACAGTCCAGCCGCCCTACTCCGACGCCTGCTTGGCTGTTTCGCGCTTCGATTTCTGACGCGCCATTTCAGTGAGCTCCTGGTCTACCGCCACCTTGCGCAGCGCCAACCCTTCGGGGAATCCGCGGCACATCCAGCGTAATGCTCTCCTGGCATCCCCCTCCTCCATGCCCCTCATCGTTGCCGGCAGCTCAATAAAGCCAAGATGCTCGAGCAGCGACTCGGTTTTCGTCCGTGAGTAGGCATCTCGCCCTGACCGCAGCTTGGCGAGATCCTGGAACCTCAATTCACCCCTCAAGCTCTTCCGGATCACATCCAGCACCTCGGCAGATCGTTCCCGGGGCGGAGCATCCGTCGGCAGGCTGATTAAGGTGTTCGGGCGGAAAGCGCGTGTCCACTCCCCGTAGTGATAGCCAGCTTGCAGTTCACCGCGGACCCAATCATCCAGCATCGCCACAAAGCTCTGCCCTGCCGCTGCACAGGCAGCTGGCTGGCTGAGAGCCACCTGAGTTGTGATGCACCCGCCGTCCACCGAGAATTTCGCGTCCCGGGCGACTACCGTAAGCTCAGCGGGAAGGAAGTCTGCTCGCAGCACAGGTCTCGCAGCCGACCCGCCGGCACGCGCCTCGACCACATGGAAACCCTGCGCTTGGAGAGCTCTCGCCGCGCCCGCCACTGGCTCATCCACCAGGATCTGATCATCGCCTCCAGCCATCGTCATGGGAATCCGATGGTGTTGAGCTGCATACTGGCCCACGAAGTAATAGGCATCTGCAGCCTCACGAAAGCCGGCATCGCCCTGGTACCGAGACCAGAATCTCTTGACCCATCCGCTATCGAAATCGCGCAGTAGCATCACGATAGTGCCGATAGGACGCACTGGCTCGCCGCTGTCATCCACCCAGTAGAGATGGAGATCGACCTCTCCCCCCTCTTCCCTGGGGGCTGCTTCCGGCACGAACCAATCCAAGCAGGCCGGACAGCCATCGATCCAACCACTTAGCGTCCCAAAGGCGAGAAAACTCAAAGCCGTAACCTCCCCAATTCCGCTGCCACGACAGCAACCACTACGCATGTTAACGGTATAAGGGGGTGTTCCCCACCCTGGCTGTGGGCCGCCGAAGCCTAGCCCCCCAGCAACGAATTGTCCGCATGCGGACAATTTGCGGCCCCCGGAGGTGCGAATCACCTGCCTTCCAGGCGCCTGCATTGGCTGGATCTGACTCTCGGGGACCTGCACCACGAAAGTCAGGAATGTCCGCATGCGGACATTTTTCGCCCTTGCCGAGGTCCCGGGCATCAGCCATTGAAGGCAAGGATCTTGGTGGTGGAGACGACGAAGCCGTTCATCTGCGCCAGCTTCCGAATAGCGCCAGTGCTCGTACGTCCACCTTGCTTGAGGTGCGCCAGCGTCTCTCGGAACAGCTGGGATAGCCTGTCTGGCTGTGATTCTATGAGGCGTTTGACCCGATTGCTGGAAACCGGGTAGCTGCTACCACTTGCCTGGATCAGGAGGTGCAGCTCTTGCCCGAGCTCACTGGCACGATGTGGAGCCCCTGCCCTCGCTGCCTGCTTCACCCCGCGCCCGGTGGCGTCGCCTTCGTGTATAAGCCGCTGGTCATAGGCCTCCACACTACGCAGATCACTCTCGAAGAGCGGCAACATACCCAGGCTACGAACCTTGCGATGCCGCAGGCAAGCCGTCAGCGCCGTCAGCGAGCCGTCCTGGGTGATGATCAGCCAGGGCACACTGGCAAGCTCAGGCCGCTCTGCCAGTAGAGCGCCAGCATGGAATACTAGGGTCGTCTCCGTGGTGCTGGCGCCGGCAGGTGCCACCACACACTCCATCGTGGCCTCTGGGTGTTGGTAATGCCCCCAGCGATGCATCGACCCCAGGTGCCCACAAACAATCACGTGATCGTTCCTAAGGCCAAGCAGATCCAGGATGCGAGGCTTGCGATAGCAATCCGCATTGATGATCAGGACTCGGTCGGGGGTGACGCCATGGAGACTCTCGAGCACGGCTTCCGAGTGCACACGTGACGCCGGGGTCGGATGTTGCGGGCTCAGCAGTTCCTGCATATCGGGCTCCTCCAGCTATGGGGGGAGCTTACCGCGCATCCCTATCCCTTCCCCTGCCGGAAGGTGCCCTTGAGGGACATATCGATACCTGCTCCTTCGTGCCCTCGATGGTCGCGTAGCGCCACCCACTCCGGCGTCTTGGGGCTCTATCATCTGCGCTATTCCGATCATCAGGGCAACTCTCGGTCGCCATGCACTACGGCTCGGGCTGGCAGGAAACTCGAGAGCAACCGAATGAACCTGGGATTGGCATTCACATCACGGGTCAGCAACCCAACGCCCTGGTTCAACATCGCCACCTTGCCGTATGACGCGAGGGTCGCAGTCCTCTGCAGCTCACTCGGCTGGCGCTCGGCCCACCACTCCACAGCCTGCGTCTGGAGGTGATGAAAGGCCATCGCTGACACGAAGAAAACGGCGATCACCTGGGTGCCCCTTGCCGGAACCACCCGCATCATGAACACCGCAAATCCGAGGGCTGCCAGCATCGGCGCCAGCTCTTCAATGACCTTGTTGCCGAGCATATCCTCGTCGCTGCCCATGGTGTTGATGGCTGCGGTGTTGAGCCACAGCTGCAACAAGACGACGACGGCCAGCGTACCGATGTAGTACCAGCCCCAGTCGCGGAAGCGGCGAGCGGCAGCGGTTTCGCGGTTGACGAACGCCATGACGAAGCCGGCAAGCGCGATCCACTGCCAGTTGAACACCCACATTGTGGCGACCACCCCTACCATGATGGCCAGCATGGCGTTATCGCTTGGCTTGCTGCGCTGGTGGCGCGGAAGTACAGCAAGGGCCGTTGTGGCTGATAGTGAGAGGGCTGCCCCAGCATAGGCGGCAAGCGCAAAGGTTGAGGCGAAGAAGCCATTCCCCCACAGCAAGTCGCCCAGGAACGCTAGCATGGAGCCTAAGGCAACCCCTGCCAGCTTCTGCTGCGTCTCCGACCATTCCCCTGCGATAGAGAGTCCTGTGGCCATTTGGCCTCCTTCCCATGGCATCGCTCAGATACCAAGGAGCGCATTCCATGACGGGCGTTGCCCTGCGTAATTTTTTGGTGGCCCCGGCGGGCCCGGTGGTGCCGGTGACGCGGCTTGGTTGGCTCTCAAAGGGCCAGGCGACACTCCATCCGGCCGCGCCAGGCCCTGCGGATCTCACCTGTTGCCGCCACCCCATCCAGGAAAGCCCTCGGCGGGGCTGTGACCTGTAGGCAATCCCCGGTCTGGTACTGCATGTCGAGTGCGGTCGGGCAGAGGGTTGCGGTGATGCCGTCGAAGCTCCCGAAGACTTCGTGGCTGAAGACACCGTCCCGGGTCGGGATGAAAAGGGTGTCTGTCCACCCCACTACGAGGTCCACAACAGTGGGCGCAGCGGGTTGCCAGCCGCCCCCAGCACGCAGCTCGCCAGTCAGCAGGCACTGTACACGCTCCCCCCTCCCCGCGTTCGCCCCAGCTGCTCGACGTGCTTGCTGCAAGGCGTCGCGCTGCCCCTGGATCGCCCTCGCCTCAGCGGCGCGACGTTCTGCCCGCGCCCGGTCAAGGCTTGCCTGCTCCTGGCGAGCTTCCAGGCGCTGCTCCGGCGTGAGGTCTTCCCACTCCGCCTTGCCCATGCCAAGCGGGTAGGTGGCGCACCCCCCTAGCCACCCCAGCATCACGGCGACCATCGCGCCACGACCCACTCTAGATCGAATCATGCGTCCGTCCTCAGTGCTCCTGTCTCCAGACACATGGGACCACAGGCCCCCGATAACGCAACTTGGGGTGACGGCTAGGCGCGGATCACCACCCGAGTGCCGATGTCGACCCAGGCATCCAGGGCGAGGATCTCGTGGTCCTCGACGGCGACGCACCCCTCTGTCCAATTCCAGTTGCGGTGCACTTCCGGGTCGCCCCGCCCCACCCCATGCAGGCCAATGAGCCCACCCAGCGGCGTCGTATGCGGCGCCCGTCCGTGGCGTGCCCGATAGTCGATGATGTACTGGTAATCCGCGAACGAGATCTTGCCTGCCTTGAGCGCGTCGTCCGCTACTGCCTGGTTCGGATAGTCGATGCCGAAGAAGAGGCGGAACCTGCTGGCGCGATTGATGCGATCAACGCGGAACTCCCCTATCGGGGTCACCGAACTGCCTTGCAGACGGAGCGGCGCATGGCCTCCAGCGCCGAAGGCAACATGATCGATCTGCTTGATCACCGTGTCACCGCGGAACACTCGTAGCTGCTGGCCAGCCAGGTCAACACTGACCCACACCTCGTCGGCCGCCACTCCGTGGGGGATCGGCACTGCATCCAGCGCCGCTAGCACGGACTCCACACCCGCCTGGCTCATCCAGGCCGGCTCCGCTCTCTCTGCCCCATTACCCGGGAGGTTCGCCATCGCCTGCTGGGTAAGTCCCAGCCCCATCACCCCCGCCACCAGCGCGCACGCCATGACCCGCTTCATCGCCAAGCACTCCGTCAGAACCCCAGAAAGTTGGGCAATGGTAGAGGGTTGTGGTCGCCGACCATGGGCCCTGAAGCGCCCTTGGGGGGGCGGAGTTCGAGGGAATGACAGGGAGCGACCTAGACGCTCAGGCATCTGGCGCATTTCTTTCAATAACCGTAAAACCGTATTACACTCTTATTGTCTTTATTCACTCACTCGAGCAAGAGGATCGCCACCATGTCACGCGCCAAGGTGACCCAGGCCGAGGTGTTCGCCACCTGCGAGCAGCTCCGCACCCAGGGGATCGAGCCCTCGACCAACCGTGTGCGCGGAATCCTGCGCAAAGGGTCGATGACGACGATCACTCGTTATCTGCGTGAGTGGGAGGCGCTGCAGGATAATGAAAAGTCGTCTCCCTCGGACGTCCCGGCCAGCCTGTTGAGCTTTGCCGAAACCGTGGCCCGTCAAGCATGGGATCAGGCGTCAGCAGCGGCCGAACAGCGCGTCGCCGATGCCCACGCCAAGGTCGAGGAGCGTCGCAAAAAGTGGCATGCCGAGATCGAGACCGCGATGGCCCTGGTTGACCAGGCCATGGAAGAGAAAGCCGCGTTGGAGGCCCGTAACCAGCGCCAGCAGACCGACCTGGACTCGTTGCGGGAAGAGGGCATCCAGGCCCGAGGCACCATCAGTCAGCTCACAGGGAAGAATGAAGAGCTGCAGGAAGAGCTGGGGGCGAAAGAGCGCCGGATCATAAAGCTCGAGGATTTCCTCGCCACCAAGGACCGGCGGGAGTCAGCAATGCTGGCCACCCAGGAGAAGCTTGAGGAGGACGTTGAGCAACTTCGCCAGCAGCTCTCCGACGCGACACGTCAGCTTCAAGAGGCACGATCCAACAACGATCGCCTGCAGGACACGCAGACCCGACTCACCGAAGAAGCGAGCCGTCAACGCCAAGCCCTGGAGCAGGCCGAACAGGTCAATGCCGATCAGAGCAAGCACGCTCGCTCGCTGGAGCTCGAACTTGCTGAAGCACGAGCCGATCTACGCCACTTCAAGGGCGAGGCCCACTCGACTCAGCAGCAACTCACCCAGGCCCTGGCAACCATCGCTACGCTGGAAGCCAATCTCCAGGGGCGCGTGGAGGCCCTCGAGGAAGCCAAGGTCGCCTACGAAGAAGCGCGCCGCGAACTGCATGAGCTGTCGCAAACCGCGGCTGAACAGAACGGGCGACTGCTTTCACAACAAGAGCATGTGCGCCAGCTGACTCGAGACCTTGCTCGGTGCCAGCAGCGGCTTGGCGGGCTCCCAGGCGAACTCGACGAGGATTCATAGCAGTGGTGCTAGACCCCGGACGGCGTTGGCAGGGGTAAGAGCAGGATCTGGTGGGCTGGCGCCTTTGCCAGCCCGAGGGTCACAACAGCAGCTGCTGCTGCCCGGGCGCTCCAGGACCTCCCACCAGGGCGAGCAGTTCCCGACTCCGCTCTTCCTGGCGACGCATCAGCGCCAGCGTCTCTTCACTGTGATAGGCCTCGATCATGATGGCTGATTTGTGGTGGTCCGAAGGCGAGACCAGCAGGTCGAGATCGAAGAAGCGAACATGCGTGCGCTCGCTCAGCTCTGGCCCGAGCAGGCGGCCCGCCCGGGCCGAGCGCTCGCGCATGATCCGCCACAGCCGTTCGCTGAACTCGATGCGTGCCCTGCGCCGATTCGCGCCCCGCATCAGATTGAGGGCATCCATCAAGTCTTCAGCGGTCACCAGATACGCCTGCTCGACGCCGGCATGCAGGCGCAGGTGGTGGTAGACCTTGTGCACGATGCCATCCCTCTCGAATAACAGCTCCGGGTGAACGATGAGTCCCTGGCCGCGCTGAATAGCCCCCCACAGCAACGGGTGCAGGCTAAAGGCGAACACGCGCATATCCTGTGAGCTGGCGCCGGTCGCTACGTGGCGACGTCCCTTCACACCACCCTCAGCCACGTGTTCGATCAGACTGAAGCGGAACCTGTCCACCGCCTGACCACCCAAGGCTTCCGACATCTTCTCCCGCAGGCTGCCCGTTTGATCGAACTCGAGCACAAATTGGGTGCCGATGATGCGCGCCATGCTCTTCTGCATCATCCGCAACCCGCTCACTCCCGCGTCAGGCAGCAACAGGTCGCAGAGATCCTGAAGATCCAGGGTCAGCCAGTTGCGCGGTAGTTCCCCCATGGCGGCAGCACGGGTGATCTCCTGCGCCGCAGACGTCAGGATGGCCAGCACCAACTGCGAGTCATCCGCGGCCAGAATGCCCGCCCCGCTCTCCGCGTCTTGCTCCCCCATGGCTTGGGTGACCACTTTGACGGTTTCGCCCGAGACCCTCACTTCTGAGGAGATCGCCTTGGCCTTATCCCTGAGATTTGGGCGGCTGCACCGCTCCAGCAGCTGCGTCACCAGGCTCAGGGTCCAGTGCTCTTCCGAGTCATCGAGGGTGGCAACCACGGCCTTGCGTTGTGATTGGAGCAGCAAGTGGTAGGTGGCTTCGATATCCCGCTCATGGCGCGCCACCTGGGGCGGCATGGCCACGCGGCCAGAGGGTGTCTTCGTCATCCGCCACACGTCCGGATTGTCCTGGGTATCCCGCGGACCACCCCTCCAGCTCTCCAGAACGACATCCGGCGCCTGCAGGCTGTAGATCATGGCGCGGGAGTAGCCCGGGCCCATCTCGCCAGCACGCTCCCGCAGGACAATGCCAGCATGCCCCAGCGCCACCATGTAACGCACGATCGCCGCTGACAGGGTCGAGGCCTTGCGCTGCTTCCCCGCGATCCTGTCCAGCTCCTCCATCAGCTCGTTGGCGCCGAACACGCGACCCAACTGGCTCAAGGAACGCCAGGCGGCAATCAGCTCCGCCTCGAAGCGGTGGATGCCTTTGATGTCCCCCGCCGGCTTGCGCAGCCCGTTCGCAAGCCACCAGTCGGCCACGTCGACAGGCACAGGCCGAAAAAAGGGGGCAGAAATGGTCTCTTTCATCCACATCTCCGTGAGCGAAACCTCAGTCGAGGCGTACGGTTCATTGCTCAAGCTCTGCATAGTTCGCCGCAGCAGGCCGGGCGTCCTCCGCTAACCCATTGATATGCAGTGACATCGGGCGTACAGGCGTCAAATCCGCGAGCCCAAACCACCACCTATGCATTGAAGCGTACAGAAACACCGGAAGAATGCAAAAGCGGAACGCAGAGATTGGCAAGGCCGAAAACGGCTGCTAGGATGATTCGAGGATTCTGAAGCACCAGGTTCGGATTACCTCTGTACCCGATCCGCACCTTGGCGCCATGCAACGAAAAAGGGGTGGTGACGATAGTCACCACCCCTCTGGAAGACAGCTACAGCAAGGTGCCACTTGCTGCAGCTCTGGCCAGCGTTTACCAGACGCATGACCAGTCGAGCATTGTGGAAGTAGACGCCCTTCAACGGGGCACTGGAGCCGAGTCAAAAAACATGGCGCGGCTCTCAAGCGCGGCAATCTCCAACCACGGCTTTATTTTACGCCGAGGTAGGTGGCCGTTCAAGGAATCATCACCTTAGGCGTTGACCGAATGGATCTCGCAACATCGTCCACTCCCCCACCCTCTGAGGACATGCCAGCCCCCTCAGACGCAGAGCTGACGGCAACGCGGCCGATCTGCCGGGTATCTTCCTACACCGGCCTTGCGCAGCGCCGCGTGCCCCTCGACGCAGCCGTGATACCCAAGGCGCTCACTTTCTGGTGTGCCGGCGTGCCGAGTAACCAGCTTCGGGCGGCCACGCATGCGCCAGCCATCTACTTGGTGCCGGGTGAAGAGGGACACCGCCTGATCCATGAGAGCCACAGCGACCCTAGTGCATTCGCCTCGGCCACTCACCGTATTCGCCTCTGTGAACGCTATCGGGCCGCCCCTGGCGGCGGCCCCGGGGATCTGCAGCGGCTGTTGCATCCACGCCAGGTCAATCTGATCGGTCACCTGCTCACGGCCATCAAGTATCCCGACTACTGCCTGGACCTTGGGCCACACCCCAGGGAAAAGGATCGAGTCGAGCTCCATCTGCGCCCCGGCGCTCTTATCAAACACCGCCTGGATCGTCAGATCTGTGGCTCTGCCTATGATCAACTTGAGTCAGACCTCGCCTTGCTGGCGCAGACCATGGTGGTGATTCAGCGTCGCGCCGCTCCAGGCGTCGACGAGTGGGAGGACCTGATCTACTCGCCGCTGGTAGAGCACCTGGAGACCGGGCGCCGGCGACTCCTGGATGGTTATGAGCTCCCCGTGGCAACGGACCAGGGCAAGACAGGCCATGAGGGGGCGTCCAACGCCCCCCGGCGACACCGGACTTGGCGGCTCTCCCTGGGCCATGGGCTCGCCGCGATGCTGCGCACCGTTCCCAGTGACCTCTGCGTGATCTCATCACCTCTCTGGAATGCCGCGACCCGTGATGTGTCCGCGCAATGGCTGGCGCTATATCTCTCCGGCTCGGGGTATGACGGGACCTCACGCATGCATCCCCACCGCCTCACCACGCTGGCCGAGCGTATGCGCCTCTACCCGGATAAGTACCATGCTGTCCTGGTCAAGGAGGGCGTCCTACGGCCGACCGCAGAAAAACCGAGCCTGATAGACCGGGCGGGTGACTGGCGGCAGTTGCCCAACGGACCAGCCAAGCCGACCGTGGGCTCAAGCAAGCAGCTTGCTGATACCGCTCGCCCAGCCATCTCGGCGCTGCGACAGGCCATCCAGCGCATCACACGCAGCGTTGCTCGTCTCGAGCAGCGTGGTGCGATCGCCCAAGCAGAGATGATCCCGGCCATTCGCCCCTCCGACATCGCGCCGAGTCAAATCGGTCGACGCCTGAGCCTGTTCGATCAACTGACCTGCCACCGCTGGAGTGCTGAGGTGGAAGCCCTGCTCACCAGACACGCGGCTTTCTGGTCGGACATGCGCTCTGACCTCATCTCCACCATCAATGACCTGGCCATCTACTGGAAGCGCAAACTCCAGCTCCCCCAGCAGTTGGTCTTATCAAAGGTGGAACGGCTCAACCAGCATTTGCAGGAACTCACCGCCCCCGGCACAACACGCTGGCACACCAACCTCTCTCGCTTCCGCCAGTCGGTACGGTTAGGCCTGGAGCGGCTGGTGTATGGCGCCACCCTTGCCCCCCACGACGGCCGCTCACCTCCAGGTTCCCCGCTCCGGCTGTAGCGCACCACCAACGCCTACCCTCCCCCCCCCGACGTCATCTCCGACGCCGGGTGTTTCGCGTGCCTGATCTCTGGTGATTCCTCTCCATAGCGCGCTCACAACGCCAACACGCCCTGCTTCACGCCCCCCCTCAGATCTCGAAGAGACGGCGGCAAGGGTAGCAGGACCCCTTCATCCACATACTCACAGCAGCGTTTGAGGTTGGATGAAACCAGGGCGAGTTCTATCAAAGTTTGCCAGTGATCGGTTAAACGTATAGCGATCGCGGCCATGCATTAGCCGAGGAGTTGGCCCATCAGGGAGGTGGCCCAGGGTGACGGGTGAAGAGTCGGTGGACGCCAAATCGTCCGCCAAGCTAGGCAGGGCAGCTCTTGGGGCTGTCAGGAAAGGGAACGAAAGGTCTTACAAGCAAAAGGGAAGGAAGATAAAGGGTAAGGCGCTTTGCGCAGCCCCATGACCTTGATCATGACGATGAAAGGCAATGCCTCCGTCGGCGCCTGGTGAAGATCCATGTACCGCGGACATTCACATCTCGGGCACTACCGCACCGGTCCTTGAATGTGGTCTCAACGACCGAGGTCTCCATGTGCCCTTAATGGGCGCCCTATGACAGGGGCCGGCTTGCCCGTTGCCTCTACCATGGCTCAAATCGGAAAAACCGCGTGAGCCATGATGCCGACACCTACCTTGAGACCCCTCGTTGCGGCCTTCCTTGCCGCTTCCATGGCGCTAAGCGCGCCCGGACTCGTGGCCCAGGAACGGTTCGTCGACCGTAAGGCTGAGGGTTGGTTCTTCTACAACGAGCAATGGCACGAGGAACCGGAAGAGGAAGAGCTCGCGCCGGAGCCCCCTCCTACGCCCACGACAACCACGACAACGACACCCCCGCCGCAGCCACAGGCTCCGCCAGCCGCCACCCCGCCGGCCCCGCTGTCAGCGGCATGGCTGCGCGAGAATATTCCGAAATACCTCGACGCGGCGTTCGATGACCCCACCGTCGAGAACGTCCAGACGTTCCTCTACCTGCAGCGTCTCGCTATGGATCGGAGCAGCGAGTTCGCCGAGGTGGCACAACTCGCACGCCTAGGGAACCCCTGGCTCGACGAGACCGCCCGCCGACCGATTGCACCCTATGCTGCGCAAGACCTGGATCGGCATGCCGGGGAAGCTCGTCGTGAACTGCTGGCAGAGCTTTCAGAGCGAGTCGGTGTGTTCTTCTTCTATTCCAGTGACTGCCAGCTGTGCCGAACCATGTCGCCCATCTTGAACATGCTGGAAAGCCAGTTTGTCACGACCCCCATCAGCCTGGACGGCAAGGACCTACCGGGGAACCCGTTCCCGAACATGCGACCCGACAACGGGCATGCCGAGGTGCTGGGCGTAGAGATGTTGCCTGCCATCTACCTCGCGTCTCCCGACGGGCAATTCGTACCGATCGCCCAGGGGGCCATCTCGCTGCAGGACGCACAGGAGCGGGTCATCCTCGGTGCCCTGCAGGAAGGCTGGATAACTCCCCAGCAATACCAGCGGACACGTGCCGTCAACAACACCGATATGAACCTTGCCCGTGTGGTGACCCCAAGCCAGATCGATCCCACGTTGATGATCGATGAGGACGGCTTCATCCCACCTGAACTGCTGTATCAGCACTTGAACAGAGCCAACCGAGGAAATGCTCGATGACGACCAAGACCCGTTTTCGCAAATCGCTCCTGGCAGCGAGCATTGGTGCTGTGCTGATGACAGCCACCGTCACGGCCTCTGGGAATGGCCTTCAAACGCAGTTAGACCGACTGTATGACGGCATGGTCAATGTCACCCCGCCTGGCGTGTGGGAGAGCCAGCGGCGGGGGGTGCTAACCGGCGGGCGTATCACTGCGAAGGCGCCCATCATGAACGAGCAGCTAATACGGGTCACCCCTCCCTCATGGAAAGGAGGTTGTGGCGGCGTAGATATGCATATGGGAAGTTTCAGCTTCATTAACTCTGAGCAAATGGTTCAGTTGCTAAGAGCCGTTGCGGCTAATGCACAAGGTTATGTGTTTCAGCTGGCGCTGGATAATGTGTTTCCGCAGGGCGCTAAGTGGATCGAAAATTTCCAGAAGAAAGTCCAAGCACTTAACCGCGCCATGCTAAATTCATGTGAAACGGCTCAGGGTGTCGTGAACGATACCATTAATGCGATGGGTTTCTCTGAGAACATCCGCGGCATGACAGAAGCATCCGCTACAGGTCTGGTCAATGACTTCTTTAGCGGGTTCTCCGAATCTGAGGGTCGGCCGACAGGGCGCTGGCTCGACGAAGTGGATTCAGCGGAGCGCAAAGCATCACGTGGGAATATTGTATGGAAAGAGTTGCGCCGAAATGGCGTGAACAGCTGGTTCTACGGTGGTGACAAGGTATTCCTTGAGGCCATCATGTCAATCAGCGGCACTGTCGTCGTTTACCCTGCAGACGAAGAAGGGCACGAGCCAATTAGTCCGGTGCCTGGAAATAAGCTGAAGCTAGATTCATTCATCAATGGTGGGGAAGTTGAGCTGTACCGCTGCACCGGCTCTGATGACGATTGCATGCTGGAGCCCGGCGATGTGCAAACGGTCACCCTCAAAGGGCTTGGCGAGCAAATCAGTGAAATGCTGCTTGGTCACTCAACTTCAGATGGGATCATTGTCAAACTGGCAGAAAACCGAGGCGCTCTTACCGAGACTGAAGCTGCCTTCATGGCCAACCTTCCAGGGAGTGCGGGCTCAATGATCCGCAATCTGACCATCAGCAACCCGACAGCCGCCCAGTTGTTCGTGGATGATGCAGCAAATGCGATGGCGCTCCACATGACCTTCAATGTGGCTAACGACATGATCCGCGCTGCCCAGAGCGCAGCAGGCGCAAGCACACACAGCTTTGCCCCCAGAGCACTTAGCGTTCTCTCAGAGTCGGGTGCAGAGCTTCGGCACGAATACAATATGCTGAGAGCTGAGTATGGTGACCTCGCCTCCCTGATAGCCAAATACCAAACGATCATGGATAACACTTCCGTGGCTCGATATACCGTTCGCGATATGAGTCGGGGGCGTTAATCAATGTTTACTATCTACTCCATTGGCGACTCTGCCTTCCTTGAGCAAATCCTCATCGCGATAGCGATGATATCCGGGACAGGGAACTTCGAGCAGATGGTCGCCATTGGCCTGCTGATCGGCGTCATCATAATGGCCTTCACTTCCCTCTTCAATGGAGGGAAGGAGATTCCATTCCAGCAGATCCTTGTCTGTTGGATCATTTACGCGATGGCATTTGGCAACAACACAACTGTTGTCATCGAGGATGGATACACGGGTGAAGCCCGCGTTGTCGCTAATGTCCCTCTCGGCGTTGCGGCTGCGGGGGGGATTATTTCCAACGTGGGCTATTCATTGACCCGAATGTTCGAGACTGGGTATGGGGTTATCGCTCCAGGGATCACTGAGTCTCACTTTGCTGATGCTCTAGTCCATCTTAATACTGCACGGCGGAGGCTTGCCGACCCTGAGGTCTTTGAGGCGATAAATGATGTTAACGGAGGTGGGCACGTCGATGCGCGCCGATCGATCACCAACTATATTCAAGATTGCACGTTGGTCAAGATTGACCTCGGGTATATGAGCGCTGACGAACTGGTTAAAACAAATATCAGCCCGGCGATTCGGTTCAATTCCGAAACATACGGGACCCAGATCCACAATCTTTCGGGGAACCCTAACGGTCAATACATGAACTGTATTGAAGGGTACATGGCCATTGAAGACATGCTGGCCACTCTTAATATCCCTGAAGTAGAAAGAGCCATCGCGACGGTGACGCGCCGTAATGTGACCTACCTGAACAACACCGCACAGGTCACGGACTCCCTGACCGCTCTCGGCATTGCCGGCAGCGATGCACAGTCGTTCATGCGCACTGCCATTCTCGAGCCGCTTTACTACGATGCTGCTGCTGGGAAGTACCAGGACATGCGAGACTTCACGTCTGCTGCTATGGTCAATCAGGCTCTCACGCAAAGAAATACGCAGTGGTCGACGGAGGCGTCAATGTTCATGACCATTGTCCGGCCAATGCTGACTTTCATTGAGGGGTTTGTGTTTGCCATTACACCCCTCATGGCCTTCCTGATCGTCATGGGAGGTTTCGGCATAAAGCTTGTCGTGAAGTATGCCCAAATGCTGATCTGGACGCAGCTTTGGATGCCCGTGCTCTCCATCGTCAACCTGTTTCTGTATATGTCAGCAATGGGGGAAATGGCGTCCTACAGCATGGATACTGCGGGACTCTATAACTTCTACGCTTTAAACACTGCCGACGCGATACTCGAACACTGGATCGCAACGGGAGGCATGCTCGCGGCAGCGACCCCGATCCTTACGCTGGTCCTGGTGACGGGCTCATCCTACGCCATGACCAGCCTGGCTGGCCGCATGCATGGGTCCGACCACGTCGATGAAAAGATGGCCTCGCCCGACCTCATGACGAATGGGGCTGTGATGCAAAACATGCCGGCCAACGTGAACAACCCGACCACCGGTAATCGTGCTCACGGAGCCGAAGCGATGGTGGGTACACTAAGCATTGGCAGCCAAATGCAGGATAACGTGCAGTCCTCCGCGGCACATGTTGCCTCTTCCCAGCAAGCAGTTGGCACCAACCTTTCCCAAGGGCTGACGCAAAGCGGTTCCTTCACCCAGCGCTCCGCCAGAGCCAACGACATTGCCGCGACTGTAGCAGCGAGTGGCGGGACCGCTGCCTCAGGCTTGGCCGCGTCCTCCGCATCTTTCTCAGACACCTTTGGCGTCAGTGACAGCCACAACCAGATGCTCAAGGGGGAAATGGCTGCTGCTGCAAGCGCAGGAGTGGGTCTTAATTTGCCTGGAGGGATCTTCAAAGCTGGATCTGAAGGCGCTATCCGAGCCGCGGAATCTGGTACCGACACCTTCAGTATGTCTAACGACGAGCTCATGTCGTTTATGTCGAGCACGGGATTTACCGAAAGCCAGTTTTCAGAGCTTAGAAAAAGCATTTCTGAAGGGTACTCGGAAAGATCCGACGAAGGCTTCCAGGCTACTTGGGGGGAAGAGCGAGCAAGCCAGATATCCGAATCTAGCCAGGATGCTGTTTCCGCACAAGAGCAGTACGCAGAAACACAATCCCTCGCGAACACCTTTGGTAGTGGGCAGTCGATTAACAAAGCAGATCTCGCGCAAAGAATGCTTGGCAACTCCGCTTCAGCGAGAGCCGCGAGACAGGATCTCGACGCGGCCATGACCTACATGTCAAGGGACAACCCCGAACTCCGACAGGCGGCCTCTAACCGTGAGGCTATCTTGCAGGACGATCACAATTTTTCGCCTCAATCCGCAAAGATCATAGCGCAACTGGAAACTCTCACCGATCGCGCTAACTATGACTCCGAATCAGCATTCGTCGGGGCCTATAACGAAGTCGCCAAAGTGGCAGGCACTGCTATGGGACGCAACTTCGGACAGGCCCAGTATGCATCCGGGAACAGCCATCTGGCCGATCAGACGCCTGAAATCGGTAGTCTCCGCGACAAGCATGGTGGCACGCTTCAAGCACCTGCATCGCAAGGCTCTTTGCAGGATTACACCGCCGGTGCCGCTCAGGCACCCTCCCCCGAGGGAGCGCAGCGACTCTATGATAATGGATCGAGGCTGGCTGAGGGGGCTTTTGAAGAGGCCCGAGGCGAAGCCTTTGGCTTTGCTGTTGGCGAAACGGAGCAACGCCTTGCAGAGCAACGTGAACGTGCTGATGCTCACCTTGTTAACGCTGGTGATAGCCGCAGTGCCCTTGCCAAAGTTGGCGGAGCAGTTCAATCCGCAATCAATGTGGTGCAAGGGTTGCTCGGTGATACGACCAATGACATCGTCACCCGTGTTGGCGCTCTCGAGCCAGGACAAATTGAGTCACTTCGTGAGTCAACAAACAACGGCAATAACTTGGAGAATAATGAAAGCTGGCAACGGGCAATGAATTCTATGGATGAAAGCGAGCAACGGATAGCAGCTGCGACCATGAGGTCCATCTTGGGTAATGACAATGCCATGGAAGGACTTAGCACGACGGAACAAGCCCAAGCACAACTGGGCGTGCTGAATTACAACCTTAACCGTGGAAGTTCTGCTAGTGAATCGGAGCAGCAGGCCACCTTTGAGGCATTCCGTGAACAAGGACGTGCAATGGGCCTTGGTGATGGGATGGCGAGCTATTATGCGTCTAATTTCATCGAGGGGTCGCTTGGCGATGATTATAGAGCCTTTGGTATGGAGTCTCTGCGAAATGAGTACATGCACGTCACCGGGAAATCTGAGGGCGAACTGACGGATCACGATGAGCGGGTGATGCAGGCCCAGAAGTCCGTGATCGATAACACCGCCGATTCCTTTGACTCACGCCAGAGCCTTACTCCGATCCATCAGTGGCAGGCGGCTCACTCTACAAACGGCTCGGAGCTTCTCGGAGGATCGGGTTCCTCTGGTTACGGCGGCGGTGATCAAGGCGGATCTGCTACGCAGCCGTTTACTGATGACCGGCCACTGCCTGTGATTCGACAGAGTGAGGGTAGCCTTCAAGATTCACGCCTGCCTGTCTTTGAAAGTGGTGGGGGGGTGTCGTATGTAGAGCCACCGGCCTCACGAGATGGTGCCAGCTTAGGAGGCGACATGCAGAGCGGGCAGTTCGCGGCTGCACCTATGAGCCTCGCTGCATCCGCGGGTGGCGGCCTCCCTCAGAGCTCAGAGCGGATCACCGGCGAAAACGCCATCGACGGCCGCGTAGCCTTGTTTGACAACCAAGGGCCTACTGCAGAAGGCCAGGGTGGTGCACCAGTGATGCCGCCTTCCCAACCTTCCGCTGGGCCCAATGACAGTGGATTCAGTGCAGCTCAGGAGCGATACACCGACCCCTCACTTCGGGTTACTGATGGCTCGGAGTATGGGGATGACCCACTTCGCCAGGCCCCCATGGGGAGTTCGGGCACTAACTCTCACAAGAGGCAAGGATCAGCTGATACAGCCGGTTCCGGCGATCCTGACGCAATGGCTGCATCACGTCAGAAGCCACCTACAGGCTCTAAGCCTAACAACTAGCGGGTAGCCACCAACCAAAAAATGAGGCGCCGGCTTGCATGCCGGCGCCTCATTCGTTTCGCAGCCCTGGAGAGTCTGGTGTCAGTCCCACCGATCCATGAAGACGTCACGTACGCCATTTTGCCCATGAAAAGGATTGGTGCGGTTCCCTGAACAGTTGTCCCACGGCACATCTTCGTCAGACTGCCCCTTGCCTGCACCAGCTTTGTGAACATGCGGGGTGTAAAGGCTATACAACATCCAGCTGAACCCGATAAGCCCCATCCACAGGCCCCAACTGCTGTTGATCCCAAGCGGCGGGAAAAGTCCAACCGAGAAGGCCAGCAGGCCAAGCATCAGGGCGCTGCTGGCAACCCGGCTCATGGCTACTACGGACATGGCCATAGACAGTGCCGAGCCAACAGCCAGCAGAAAGAAGAGAGCTGCGATGACCAGAGCGATGGGGCCGCCGTCCATGCCCAGTACGGCTCGACCGACGATAACCCCTACCATGATCCCTAAGACGTTCCTGTACATCAGCCTCTCCTCTCCGAATCCCCTATGCTTACACCTTCATTATACGCACATACCCCATCATGCAACTGCTTACTCACCAGGTCTGGAGCCGAACGGGACGGAACTGGCCTCCCCTCGTGCCGTGGCTCACCGGCAAGCCATGGCCAGTGTCGCCTTGCTTGCAACCCAGGCGCCCTTTAGCTAGGATGCATTCAGGGTTGGTTCCAGATGTACACGCGGCTTGACCGTGGCCTCCCTCCACCGCGATAGCGGTTTTCCTAGCTTTCAGTCGTTTCCCTAGTCATTCCTCCAGCCAGTCTTGTGGCTTAGGCCCACTCTTGCCTGCCGTGAGAGCAAATTTCGCTCTCATCACCCGTTACGGGATGTTACAAATATGGGGTTGTCGCAGGCATTGCGCGCTTCATAATGTATCCGTGTGGGCGCAGGTGCTGTCCAAGCAACTTCTATGCCCCTATCCAACTATCATATTTGCTGCCCGAAGCTGTCGGGCTAGGCGCTATTTGCCTTAAAAACAGCACGCGATCAGGCATAGAGGACTTGGACATGAAAATCAGTTTGAGTAAGGCACTTAGTGCATCTCTTTCGATGTGCAGCATTATGTCACGCCTGAAGTTGAGGCCTGTGGGCGCACTCCGTTGGATCAAGCCGACGGTCTTTTCCCTGGCAATGCTCTCTTCTGGCGCGCATGCTGGACTCCAGGGAACAATGTTTTATGAGCCGGCAAAGCAGTATGGGATAGACCCCGCCCTCCTCTATGCCGTTGCTCTTGCCGAGTCTGCGAATGCTGAGGCTGGCATGCTCCAACCTTGGCCTTATACCCTCCGCGTTCTTACAGAGCCCGGTCACTACGCTCGTAGCCGTCACGATGCAGAGAAAGTTCTGCAAGGGTACCTCCAGATCCATCGCTCAATTGACGTGGGTATCATGCAGGTTAATACCCGGTGGAATGGGCATCGTGTTGATCGTGTAGAAGATCTGTTAGATCCACACGTTGGATTGATGGTGGGAGCTCAGATTCTCCGCGAAGCCATTGACTCGGCACCTGGTGACCTAGTCCTTGGAGTCGGCCGATATCACAATTGGCAAGATGAGGCCCGAGCTCGAAACTATGGTGAGCGGGTTCTCGCCATCTATAGAAATATCAAGTCGATCATCGGGGGTGGCCAATGAGCGGGCTCAACATCCCCGGTTTTGACCAGAACCTCTGGGAGTGGGACCGCACCCTCTGGTTCCTCCTGCAGCAGTGCGCAACAAAGTCACCTGAGGCCATGGAGGAAGGTTTTGGAGTGCCCGAAGTGTTCGCCTCGGTCATTGCCAACCTGTCGCCACGCCAGGTAGAGCGGTTGTCGTCAGGCGTTGTCAGCTCCTTTCATGCCTGCTTTGCTGAAGATGTTCTCCTCGACCTGCTTGCAGAGCCCTACGACCATCTTGATCTGCTTCGCCATGGGTCGGAGACCTTCTTGGAAAGCCATTTTTGGCAAATCCTCGGGCATGCCTCTGCCCACTGTCCTGAGCTAGCCGCGCTTCGATATGGTGTCCCTAGGCGCGTGTCCGCAGCTGCTGCCAAAGCCTCGACAATTCAATTGAGGCATGTTTCTTTCAAGCTGGATTCATCATTCCGCCTTAGATATCCAGCTACCATCATTCATGAGCTTGTCGAGGCCAGCCCTAGAGCAGCACTGATGAAAAGGATGGCTTACTGCATGTCCAATTCGAGATTGGACAAAGCTGGCTAACAGAATTCGGTATAAAAAAGAAAACCAAAAAACTACGCAGATCAGGACTGAGGAACACACAATGCAACTGGGAACTGAACATTTCGATCAAGTGTCACGTGCTCGCCGCATGATAAGCCGCGGTTATATCAACCATGCCGTAGAGGTTGAAACGGGACTAAGCATGAAGACCATCCGCTCTATAAGAAAGCGCATGGTTGATGAGGGACTAGCAGAGAGCCCTCGGGGCCGGCAAATCCGTCAAGGTCAGAGCATTATCAAGCGCCTCGAGGATCGGGAGGACGTTTCTCTCATCATGCTGGCATATCGCTCGTACGCTGGTGGGGATCGTGTCTATCAGGTAATTGATGTTGAAGCGCTTGATAGTGCTCATGACACCTATGTGCTGCTGAAATCGGAAATAAATCGACATCCTGTTGACTTCATCACGATTAACGATGCCTATGCCTTGGCAAAGGAACTTCGATCAGATGATGCGCAGTTCGAATACTGCAAACACTGTGAGCTGGAGTATTTCATCTCCCTTCGCCAAGAGTGTTCCACGCGGTGCCCGTTCTGCTCACCTGCCACCACTCGGGTCACATCCGAGGAACTCTACCGTTCTGCTTAAACCTCCCTCGCAATACACAGGAGCCGCTCTTCATGAGCGGCTTTTTTTATGGCTTCGGTTGAGGTCACGCGTCGCCCCTAACTAGATCACCTGGAAGGATCGTCCATCATGCCCAGGACAGTCGTTTCTCCGCCACCTGCACACCGTTCTCGGATCGATCCTCGCTGAGCAATGTCTCCCCCCACCTCCCCTGCCGTGTTCAGGGGCTTTGCCCTGGAGACATGTCATGACCGACAGCATCTACCTCATCCCGCCCCTAGCGGTGGTGCTCGATGACCTACGCGTGTCAATGGCCATCAAAACTGACCCACCAGCGGTCAACAAAATTGACCCACCCGTGATCGTCAGCTGAGCGTCTTCTGCTTCAGCCGGTAGCTCTCCCCGCCGAGCAGGTAGAGGTGCG
>ERZ869909.539-NODE-539-length-42715-cov-4.410197_pt1 | contig 42715 bp, 31 predicted proteins | sample MGYA00520892_ERZ869909 | MGnify/ENA primary metagenome ERZ869909 (study PRJEB32215, sample SAMEA104723947) | bioreactor metagenome | biome: bioreactor; feature: anaerobic bioreactor; material: water | place: China | collected 2015-03-12 ... | reverse complement strand
GATCCAACCGAACTCGCTCTGATCAACCGCGAAACGTTCCTCGAACTCGTGCGGGCAAACCCGGCGTTCTCACTTTACGTGATGCGCCAGCTCGCCACCCGTATCCGGCGCATGAACAAGAGCTTGTGAAAGTTCGTGCCGGCTCAAAGAGGTTCTTCGGGCCGCGTCGGCAGCATAACGTATGTGGCCGCAACCAACCCAACCAGGCAGAACCACCAGGATTGCCAGGCACCATGGCTCACAGTGGAGATGGTGAAAACGGCCGCCGCCGTTGCCGTCGCCGCGCCAAGGTATTCGCGCGGTAGGCGCTCCATCGCCCGCACGGCAAAGAAGGTCAATATCGCGGCGAGAAGCGCGCCGACGAAGCCAAGTTCAAACCAAACCTGCAAAGGCGCATTGTGCGGATGGGTAAACTCCAAAAGCTCGCGCGAGCCCTCAGGCAATCCCGCGGCCGTCGGCGTTTTTGCGATGACCTTGCTGGCCTCAACTCCATAGCCTAACAAAGGACGCTCGGGGATGAGATCGGCAAATACCGTCCAGATTTCACCGCGGATCGTCAACACGCCATAACCGACCCGCTCGTGAATAGCCGCTGGCACAACGTCGTTGGCAAAGCGTACGACGAACGGCATCGCGAGTACGGCCGTGACCATCCCGGCGCCAACGAGGCGATGAACGGCGATGGGGTTCAGCGCGGACGCAACCCAAACGGCCGCAGCGACGAGCGCCGCCAACTGCGCGGATTCGCTGAGCGAAAGGAACACTGCCGTCAGACAAAGCGCGGCGAGTGCGACAGCTTGCGTGCGCGACGAACGCCACAACAAAAGCAACGCAAGCGGCGAGAAGAGTACGAGCGCAACGGCCGCCCGGTTCATTCGCCATTGATCCGGAGAGAAGCCAAGAAGATGCCGCGCATCTCCATGGGCAACGAGCTTTGCGAGAAGGAGGATCGCTCCCGCGGCCAGGCCGATAGCCAAGGCGGGGCCAATGTTATCCTGGCGATTTATCGAACTGAATGCGAGCACTGCCGCGATAAGAACCGCGACCATCACGATACGAAACGCGTGCACCGCGCCGTGATCGGTTGCCGGCGACCACAGCACCGAGAGCGATAGAAACGCGAGCGCGGCTATCAAGACGTGCGCCTGGCGGTGGCCGAGCCAGCGCCGGAGCGTTTCGATAGCGTCATCCGTGTTGCCCCGCGAAAATGCCGCGCCAACGAGCGTCGCGAGCAACAGCACGCACAGCAGCGGCGAGGCTTCGCGAGCGAAGACGATCACAGGCAAAATCAAAATGATGACACCGAGGGACAACTGTTCCCACGCAATGCGACCTTGATCGGTGCGATGCTTACTTCCTATGGGCTCGCTCACCATTTTCGATCCTAACCCTCAAGCATTATCGCGATAAATGTTGTCAGACGTGCTCAAATTCGGCGCGACTTACACGCACCTTGGAAAGGTCATATTTTTTGAATTGACTGGCTAATATCGTGGTTGGATTTCATGAGCATGGCGGAGGCGCAAAAGCGGATTTGGCTGCGCGTTGCAGCCGACGCCGAACCGACGAATTCCTCCCGCTTCTGGATCCCGCGCACCAGAACCCCCGCCTCGTATGCTCGCGGCAGGTTCGCTGCCGGTGAGCGTTATGCCCGTGCTGGTGCGTTGTCGACGGCGGCACCTTTACGCGCAACTCATGAGCGTATTTCTCGCGACGCTCGCATTTTCAGTGCGCCTCGGCAAGGTTCAGAGGTGCACGTATCGACTAGAAATCCACACCGGAGTTGCAGTTTGGCCGCAATTCGAGCCGAAATTCGAACCCGTGACGATCAGGAATGGAAACGAGCCGTTCTGATCTCTCCCATGGCGATATAATTCGTTTCGTTTTGGAGGACGTGACGGCAAGCGATTCGCGATTGTTGAACCGTGTGCATTCTCAAATCCCCAGCCTCAAATCACTAACCTGCCGAAACGACCACGCTGGGTGCAACATGATCCCGTGCCCCCTTCCACCCGGCGGCAATTCTATCGGAGACACGCCACAGGCTCGCGTGCCTCGTCACGGCGCCGCGGGCTCACGCTTCAGGTTTGCAATAGCGTTTTCATCGATCGCAACTGCCTTCACGAGCGCGAAGACATCGCGCCCTTCCGTAAGGCCGAGATCTGCAACCGCAAGACGGGTGAGCGATGCCACGATGCGATCACCGCCGGTGAGCTCCACGGTGACATGGACAGAGGGCCCGGCGCTGTCTTCTATCCGGCGAATGCACCCTTGGAGACGTGTGCGCACGCTGAGCCCCCGCGGCTTCTCGGTGGCGAGTGCCACGTTGGTCGCGGCGATCGCAATGCGTACGGTGTCGCCCGCCCGGGACGTGCTACCTGGGAGTACGATCTCGCCAGCGGGATGAGACAGAATAGCGACCGAGAATTCCGGCTGTTCACGCACGACCTTGGCGGAGATGAACGACAACCTCGGAAATGGCGCATCACCCGCGTCACGAACGGACGCGCCGATGACCTCACTCGGCGTTCCCTCTGCGATCACTCGGCCTTCCGACATACGGACGACCGTGTTGGCGAGGCGGGCCACCTCCTCCACAGCATGCGAAACGTAAACGATCGGGAGCGCCAGCTCATCTCGCAAACGCTCGACAAAGGGCAGGATTTCGAGCTTGCGGGCGGAGTCGAGGGAGGCCAGCGGTTCATCCATCACCAAGAGGCGTGGCGCGGCGAGCAACGCGCGCCCGATCGATACTCTCTGACGTTCGCCGCCCGACAGCGTCGCGGGCCTTGCCTTCAACAAATGGCCGATGCCGAGCAAGTTCACGACGGCGTCGAATGGCAGCACGCGCGCGTCGCGGGGGGCGAAACTGCGCCCGTATTCGAGGTTCTGCCGGACGGACAGATGCGGGAGAAGCTGGCCGTCCTGAAAGACGAGGCCGACGCGGCGCTTATGAACCGGGACATCGATGCGCGCCTCGGTGTCGACGAGGGTGCGGCCACCGATCACGATGCGGCCCCGCTCGGGACGCTCAAGCCCGGCAAGCAAGCGAACGATGGTGGACTTTCCCGATCCAGATGGGCCAAACATCGCGACACAACCGTTCGGCGCTCGAAAGCTCGCGTCCAAAACAAAGCGTGGACGCACAAGCCGGCAGGAGACCTCGATCATGCGAGACCTGCCCGTCGCCGGGTGGTACGCCGACTCAAAACCTCTGACGCGATCAGAGCGCCGAACGCGATCAGCACTGCAATGACGGAAAGGCGGAATGCGCCCTCATCGCCGCCAGGCGTTTGCGTATAGGTGTAGATGGCGGCCGGGATGGTTTGCGTTTCTCCAGGAATATTGGAGACGAACGTGATGGTGGCTCCGAACTCGCCCAGCGCCTTGGCAAACCCCAGCATGGCGCCAGCGACAATACCGGGCAGCGCGAGAGGAAGCGTCACGGTGAGGAATACCCATGCTGGAGATGCGCCGAGCGTCGCGGCAGCCTCCTCGCTTCTCCGATCGATCGCGTCCATCGCGAGACGAATAGCGCGCACCATGAGAGGAAAGCTCATGACGGCTGCTGCGAGCGCGGCGCCCGTCCAACGGAACGACAGTACAATGCCGAATGTGTCTTCGAGCAACGCCCCCAGCGGGCCGCGCCGCCCGAACAGGATCAAAAGGACATAGCCTGTGACGACCGGCGGCAGCACAAGCGGCATGTAGACCAAGCCATCGAGCAGCATTTTACCGCGGAAGCGTCCGCGCGAGAGGATGTAAGCGACAGCGATCCCGAACGGCAGGCTCGCGAGCGTGGCAACGCTTGCAACGCGCAGCGACAGCTTAATCGCAACCAGTTCTTCGGGGGTGAGGGACCACATACAGCACGTCGCGCGAACGTCTCGTCAGGAAGGGCGGCCGGACCGCTATATTCGGCCAAGATAGACGATCGGGGCCGCAATGTCGGGAAAAAAGTTGGAAAGGTTTATCAGGTGCTGCGCGCATCGGCTTCCCAGCTTGGATACCTGAGCTCAGTGGAGCGTCCGGGCCGGCTGGCCGTTGTTCCAGTCGGCACCCGGCGGCTGTATCCCGCGCTCTGCGAGTGCGTTGTTCTCGGGTTCGGCTCGATACCCCTCGACAGTGCGCGTCAGCACGCCGCGTATGGCTGCAATATCGCGGTCGGCCATCGCCTGCTTGAGCTGCGCAAGCTCCGCGCCTAGCACTTCGACCGACAGCAGCGGCTCGTCCGCCTTGAAGATGAGCGGGTGATCCGTGCTTTGCGAATGCGCATCGATCAGAAGCTCTTCGTAAAGCTTCTCGCCGGCTCTCAGGCCGATGTAATTTATCTCGATGTCACCGCCGGGATTCTTCTCGTCGCGTACTTCGAGATTCGATAGGCGCACCATGAGACGTGCGAGTTCGTCGATACGAACGGGGTCGCCCATCTGCAGGACGAATACTTCGCCGCCCCCGGCCATCGCGCCTGCTTGAATCACGAGTTCGGCCGCTTCCGGAATGGACATGAAATAGCGCGTTACTTCGGGATGCGTGACCGTGATGGGACCGCCCGCGCGGATCTGCTCCCGGAAGAGCGGCACGACAGAGCCCGAACTGTCCAGCACGTTCCCGAAGCGGACCACCGTGAAGACCGTCTGGCCTTCTTCCAGAGCCTCGGCCTGCAACACCAGCTCCGCCAGACGTTTGCTCGCGCCCATGATGTTCGCCGGACGAACGGCCTTGTCGGTGGAGATCAGAACGAAGCGCTCGACGCCATGTTTGCGGGCCGTCTCGGCGACGATGCGGGTGCCGAATACGTTGTTGTCGAGGCCGACGATCGGGTTCGTCTCGACGATGGGGACGTGCTTGTAGGCCGCCGCGTGATAGATCGTCTCGATTGCATTTCCCGTCACGACGTCCGCTACGAGCTTCTGGTCGAGGACCGAGCCGAGAACAGTTTTGATCTGCGGCCGCGTGGGACGCGGATGCTTTTTGACGAGCTTCTCGAGTTCGGACGCGATTCGGTAAAGGGCGGGCTCCGACACATCGAAAAGAACGATGAGCCGTGGAGACTGCGCCGCCACCTGCCTCACAATCTCGGATCCGATGGAGCCTCCCGCCCCGGTGATGAGAACGGATTTGCCGCGAATGCTTCGCGCGAGCAGGGCTGGGCTCGCCTTGACGGAATCGCGCCCCAGCAAGTCACCCACATCGACGTCGCGAAGATCGCTCACACCCACGTTGCCCGAAGCGATGTCTTCGTAGGCAGGCAGTATCTTGACGCTGACGGGCAGCCCCTCAAGCTCTCTCAGAACTTCGCGACGCTCGCGACGTTGCGATCCCGGAAGCGCGACGAGGACTTCGGAAACGTCCTGGCGCTCGACGAGACGTTCGAGCATTTGAGGCGCATGAACCTTTACGCCGTTGATGTACTGGCGCCACAAGCTCGGCGACGGATCGACGAAACCGACGATGTCGCGATCCCCCGCTTTGCGCACATCGGCGAGAAGGCGAATGCCCATCTGGCCCGCTCCGTAAATGATGGTCGGAGACTTCGGCGCCGACACGCGCCAGCGCGGCGGCCGGATGTCGGCGGTCTCAAGTAGCAGCTTGGCGGCATAGCGCACGAGCGTCAGAAGCACCGCGGCCAGGATGCCAAAGACGAAGATGACGGTGCGCGGGATGCCGGCTTGCCCGGACATGAAGATCGCGAGCGCCCAGAAGAGAATGCCCAGGCCGATGGCCATGGTGACGCGCGTCGCCCCGCGATAGCCCATGAAGCGGGTGACGACCTTGTAGACATCGAACCACCAAAGCGTGGCGAGGCAGATCAGTGGGCAGGCCACCACCAGCACCAACAGGGCGGGCTGCGACGGCCAATAGAACGCGCCGAAGCGCAGCGAGAATGAGGCCCACAACGCAAGATAGAGCAGCGCCAGATCGATCAGCACGAGAGCCGCACGCTTGTGATAGCGCGGCTTGTTCAACAGCCAGGCTCTCAGCCGCGGCTGAAAATCCTCGATTTTTTCCCTGAACGCCAAGCTGCCCTCACAATCCGAGTACGCAACATTCAAATCAACATCATTTTCGGAGCCGCCAGACGATTGACGGCAAAACGCAAACTCAGGCCGGCATCAACATTGCTGGCCAAACACAGTGCCGACCGAGATCCCCCGGCGCGGCCCATCAATTGCCGGATAAACTTCGAAACAGTTTAAGTGGAACGAGCCACAACGCCAATATCCTAATCCACAGCGACGGCGTCATGACATTTCATGCACATCGTCCCATGCTGCACACAAGGCATTATATTTCTTTTGATTTTCAAGATTTCGCCTGACGCAACACATCCGCCACAACCGCGCAGGTTTGGGAAATATGCTCAGGGCCGAGCGTGGGATGGACCAGGAACATCAGGCTGGTTTCACCCAGCTCCACTGCCCCCGCCAACCTCTCCACGGGGCCAAACCCGGCGTCGCGAAAGGCTTTTTCACGGTACATCTCAGGGCATGCGCCCGTGTAGCAGGGGACTCCAGCCTCGACGATCGCGTTCATGATGCGGTCACGGTTCCAGTCCGGCTTCAGACGCTCCCGGCGCACGAACGCGTAAAACTTGTACCACGCGTGCTCGACGTCGGCCGGCGGCGAGGGCACCCGGAGCGCGGCGCATTCGCGGAAGGAACGCACAAGTTCCTCAGCGTTGCGTTTCCTTGCTGCGTGCCATGCAGGCATACGCGCAAGTTGAATGCGGCCGATGGCAGCCTGAATTTCCATCATGCGGCCGTTCGTGCCCCAGGTTTCGTGCAGCCATCGAAAGCCCGGCGGATGCTCACGCTCGTGAACCGCCGCCCAGCCTTTGCCGTGATCCTTGAATGACCAGGCCGCTTTCCACAGCTTCTCGTCGTTGGTGGTCACCATCCCGCCCTCGCCCCCGGTGGTGACGATCTTGTCCTGACAGAACGACCAGGCGGCGATGTCGCCGAACGTGCCGACCGCCTGGCCACCAATCCTTGCTCCGTGCGCCTGGGCGCAGTCCTCAACAAGCTTCAGATCGTGCTCGCGGGCGAGGGCACGGAAGCCGGCCATATCGCAAGGCCAACCGGCCACGTGGACACAGAGGATGGCGCGGGTGCGCGGCGTGATGAGCGGGGCGACCGTTTCAGGCGTGATGTTTTGCGATTGCAGATCGACATCCGCGAAAACCGGACGTGCGCCCGCCATGGCGATGGACGACGCCGAGGCCTGGAACGACCGAGGCGTGGTAATCACCTCGTCACCGGCGCCGATGCCAAGCACGCGCCAAGCGACATCGAGCGCCACAGTGCCATTGGCGAGCGCGACTGCATGCTTTGCGCCGGCCCACGCTGCGAACTCCTGCTCGAACGCCTTCACTTCTCCGCCCGTCCAGGCGTTCACCCGGCCGGATCGCAGCACGCGAGCAACGGTCTCGATCTCTTCTTCGGAGAAAGACGGCCAAGGCGGGAAGGGCGTATCGAGCACGGCGATTTTTTCCGCTAAATCTGCGATGTTTGTTGGAGGAGCGGCCGCGCCGGAACGCCTGCATAGATCATTCCGGCGGCCAGATCGGATACGACCGCAGCACCGACGCCGACGACGACATCCTCGCCAATTCTGATGCCCTGGCGAACCGCACATCCGGTGCCAAGCCATGCCCTATCGCCCACGGAGACAGCGCCCGAGAGCGTTGCACCGGGAGCGATGTGGCTGCCAGCTCCGATCATGCAATCGTGATCGATCATCGCACCTGTATTGACAATGGCGGCGTGGCCGATGCGTGCGCCGACGTTGATCACCGCTTGAGGCGCGACAACGACACCTGGGCCAAGCTCTGCACGACGGCTCACCACGGCAGAGGGATGAATGAGCGCGGGGGTTTCGAAGCCTGCCTCGCGCAGCCTCCTGTATAGCGCTAGGCGCGTTACATTTTCTCCCACGGCAGCGACGGCCGCAGGCCATTCCGCAGCAAGCTCCGCAAGACGCGCAAGCGGACCGAGCACCTCTATGCCGCCGGCCCTCTCGGCGGCGTTCGGCGCGTCGTCGAGGAATGCAATCCGGGTGTATCCGCGCTCAAGCGCGATGTCAGCCACAACGCGACCGTGGCCTCCGCATCCGAGAACGAGAAGTGCGCCGATCATTGACCCTCGTCAAATTTTCCATCCGTGCCGGTAAATCGCGGCATCGTCGCTTCGCCGTCCGCAGATATATCCGAGCGCTTCAGCACCCTGCCCACCGTCATCGCGATGATTTTGAGATCGAGCCAGAACGACCGATTGTCGACATACCACACATCAAGGTCGAATTTGTCCTCCCAAGAAATCGCGTTGCGCCCATTGACCTGAGCCCAGCCCGTAATGCCTGGCCGGACGTCGTGACGACGCGCCTGCTCGGACGAGTAGAGCGGCACATACTCCATGAGGAGGGGACGGGGCCCGACGAGGCTCATCTCGCCCACAAGGACGTTCCACAGTTCGGGCAGCTCATCGAGACTCGTCGACCGCAGAAAACGACCGAACGGTGTGAGACGCAAATGATCCGGCAAAGGTGCGCCGTCCGCGTCTGTCGCATCCCGCATCGATCTGAACTTCAGCATCGTAAACGGCTTCGCGCCGAGCCCAGGGCGCGCCTGCCGGAACAATACAGGTCTTCCGAGGCGCCATCGCACCAAGAGCGCAAGAACGGCGAGCAGTGGCGCGAGCACGATCAGCGTCGTGGCCGAAACGACGATGTCGAACACGCGCTTCATGGCTGCCCCACGCTTGCGTCTAACGCTTGCGCCAATCGGCGCGCCAGACGTTCCATGGAATAGTTCGCCTCGACGTGCGTGCGTCCTGCGCGTGCCATCTCCTCGCGCCGCGCACGCGGCAGTGCCGCCAACTGCAGGATGGCAGTTGCGAGCGCTTCCGGGTTCTCGGGCGGGACGGTGAAGCCTGCGCCCGCTTCGGCGATCGGGTTGTTGAATGCGTCTGCCGCGATGATGGTCGGGCGGCCGGCTGCCAGATAATCGAAGATCTTGTTCATGCTGATGCCGAAGCGGTAAAGGCCCGGAATGTCTTTCACCGAGATCACGAACGCATGGGCTTCTGCCGCGCGTGCGGGAACGTCACTCTTCGCGACAGGCGCCTCGAAGCGCACGTTCGCAAGCCCCATGCGCTCGGCCGTCGCCATCAGCGCGTCTTTCTCCGGGCCGTGGCCGATCAGGCGGAGCACAATGCGCTCGCCTGCGGGATCGGCCGCGACGATCGCCATCGCTGCGATAAGGGTGTCGAGCGCGTTCGCCTTTCCGTGTGCGCCGAGATACATCAGCGTGAAGGGCTCGGTCGACGGGAATTCAGCGGGCTGCGGGTATCCCTTCAGATCGACGCCGTTCGGTATCCAGACGATCCGTTCGGCCGGAATTCCAAGCGGCTGGATGTAGTCGCGCGCTCCGGGCAGGAGAACGATGATTCTTGCCGCGCTTGCGTATAGGGATCGTTCCAGCTTCCGGAGCGCAATCGCGGCAGGGTGTCCGGGCGCGAGGCGACCCATGTCGATCAGAGTTTGCGGCCAGAGATCGCGAACCTCGAACAGAAAGGGCACGCGGTAGCGCCGCGCAAGCCTTCGTCCGGCCCATGCGGCCAGAGGGTGGACGCTCGACCCGATGATCGCATCGGGCGGGGCGAGATCGCGCAGCCTATCCCGCCGCAACACGGCGCGTGTGTAATCCATCATGTTGCGCGCACGGTCTGCGCCGTTGCCCGAATAGGTCCGCGCACGCAGCCAAAGGAAGTCCACGCCATCGATCGTCTCGGCGCGGCTCGTCTCACCTTCATCAAGCCGCTGACGTCCGCTGCCATGACTGGTGCTGGCGGCAATGACGGTGGCGCGCCAGCCGGACGCGGGCAGATGGCGCGCGAGAGAAAAATGCCGCGTTCCGCCCGTGCCGCGCGGCTCTTCCGCGTAGTGGTTGAGGATCCAGACATGCTTCATTGCGCTGTTCGTGGTCCCCTATCCGGCGCACGCGACGCGCAGGGCCGTGTCTCCGTCGACTTATCCACGGCTTTCGTTGCCCCTTCATACTTGCGCCAGGCATCCCTCACCCAGGCGCAGCTCGTGGACAACACCGAAAATCTTGCCCTCCCCTATATCATGCCGAGCCAGTCGCAGAAGCATGTGACCCACAACGAGGCGTTGAGAGCTCTCGACGCGGTCGTTCAGCTCGCCGTCGCGGACAAGGACCTCGGCACGCCGCCCTCGAGCCCAGCTCCCGGTGCACGCTACATCGTCGGCGCAGGTCCCACAGGCGCGTGGTCGGGGCATGCGAGCGACGTCGCGGCGTGGCAGGACGGGGCTTGGGCCTTTTATACGCCGGTCGCGGGGTGGCTGGCTTGGGTGCACGACGAAAGCCGCCTCTACCTCTATTCGGGGGGCGGATGGACGGAAGCGCCAGGCGGCGGCGGCTCGGGCCTCGTTCCGAAGGGGGCCTGGAGCGGCGCGGTCACCTACAATGCCGGCGACCTTGTCGAGCACGAAGGGTACGCTTTTCTCTCCAACACGGACGGCAACCTCAATCATGAGCCGGACGCGGCGACGCCGGGCTCGACTGCCGAATGGACATACTTTTCCATCGTAACGGGCGGGGGTGGCGGCGGAGGAGGAGGAGACGTGAACCCGGTGCCGCTGGTCGGCATCAACGATATCGCGGATACGACGAACCGGCTCGCCGTCTCGAGCCCGGCCAGCCTGCTTAGCCATGAAGGCGACGATCACCGTCTCAAGATCAACAAGGCTGCGGCAGGAGACACGGCAAGCGTCGTGTTTCAGACAGACTTCGTGGGGCACGCGGAGTTCGGGCTTGCGGGCGACAACGACTGGCACGTGAAGGTGAGCCCGGACGGCACAACCTGGCACGAGGCGATCGTCGTCAATCGCGCGACGGGCGCGGTCTCGCTGCCGAACACCGCAAGCGGCGGTGGCGGCGGAGGCCGCGCGCTTCTGACCGCCAACCGCACCTATTACGTCAGAACGGACGGAAGCGATTCGAACGACGGTCTCTCGAACTCGTCGGGTGGAGCGTTTCTCACCATACAAAAAGCCATCGATGTCGTCGGCGGCCTCGATACGTCGATCTATGACGTTACGATCAGCATCGCCTCCGGCACATACACAACCCCGATCGTACTCAAAAACTTCGTCGGCGCGGGACTCTGCACGCTGACTTGTCCCTCCGGGACGGCCGTTATCAGCGTCACCGGCTCCAATGCAATCAGAGGCACTCTCATCACGTCGAGGTACCGTCTCGGGGCTGGGATTCGCATACAGACCACAACCAGCGGAAGTTGCATTTATCTGGAGAAGTCTGCTCTTCAACTTGAAGGCTGCGAATTCGGCGCATGCGCCTCGGTTCACGTCGTGCTCGACAGTGCGTGGTGCTATGTGCTCGCCGGCTATACGATCTCCGGCAGCGCGGCCCAGCACATTCTCGCTTCGACAGGGTCGCAGTTCATTTACCTCGGCGGCTTGACGATAGCGCTCACCGGGACGCCGGCGTTCAATCCTTTTGTCAACGCCACGCTTGGGTCGGTGGTTCGGGCCGCCGGTCTGACATTCAGCGGATCAGCCACGGGATCGCGCTATTCCGCGACGCTCAACGGCGCCATTAGCTCCGGGGGCAATCCAAACTACTTTCCAGGCAACGCGGCCGGCTCTGTCGCGACGGGCGGACAGTATGCTTAGTGCGGAGCTTTTGGCAGCTTACCACGCGCCGCTGAGCTAGTTTCGGTCCGGGACCAGCCGGAGCGCTTCGCCGTCGCGTTCGTAACGCTCGCCTGTGCGCGGGCAGACGAGCGTCTCGTCGAGGATCTCGCCGGCACGCGACACCCAGCCCATCCGGCGCGCCGGAACGCCTGCCATCAACGCGAAAGCCGGAACCGTTTTCGTCACCACCGCACCTGCCGCGATCAGGCAGTACTCTCCCAGCTCGTTGCCACAGACGATGGTCGCATTGGCCCCGATCGTTGCGCCTCGACGGATACGGGTGACGCGAAACTCGTCCTTACGCTCGACCTGGGCGCGCGGGTTGATCACGTTGGTAAAGACGGAGGACGGGCCGCAGAAGACGCCCTCTTCCAATTCCACCCCCTTGTAGAGGGAAACGTTGTTCTGAATCTTGCAGTTGTCGCCGACCGGCACATTCGGCCCGATCATGACGTTCTGACCGATCGAGCAATTGCGGCCAATGCGGCAGCCCGAGAGAATGTGGCTGAAATGCCAGACCTTTGTTCCCTCGCCGAGTTCGACGCCCTCGTCGACGTAGGCGCTTTCGTGCACGAAAGGTGTATTGCTCATGCGCGCGGTACTTTCCCGTATCGTGTGGAAATCCGAAGATCCAGCCGCCACCGCGTTACCGACAGATCCATTTTGATCGTCCGAGCGCGTCACCAGCCGGGCCGCCATCGTGTTCCTTGCGTGGCGGCGGCCGTCAAGAGGTTATGCCCACATGCAGCCATAGGGTCTCTCTCTCCGGTAACAGTCGGCGCGCGGTCGCCTCGCGGCGCCCACGAGCGGACCAGGCTCGACCTTCCAAGCGGGCCTCGAACCACATCTCATGGATCTCATTGATAGAATCGCGTCCGATCATCACGGATAGCCGTTTTATCCTAAGCGAGAGGGACGCCTCTTATACCGCTGTCGTGGGGGGTCTCTTCCCCGCAAATGGGTTGCAAAACGAGCGGCGCCTGAGCTATCTCCCTGCCATTGGCGGGGGTCATTTTCACAGTTCTGTATAATTCGATGCATAGGCAGGCCGTCTCCTCGTGACAACAGCGTGTCTTTCACCGCCCGCTCGAGGCGCCTCAGGTCAGGACGGCCATACCGTCGCAATTGCAGGAAGGCTTTTTCGTGGACAGAGTTGAAGGGGATATTGCGCTTATCGGGCTCGGCTATGTCGGCTTGCCGCTTGCCGTGGAGTTCGGAAAGACGCGTCGCGTGCTTGGTTTCGACATCAATGCCGGACGCGTGGAGGAATTGCGCAAGGGCGTCGACCGCACACTGGAGGTCGAGCCGGACGAGCTTGCCAGCGCGAAGCATCTTAGCTTTACGAGCGATCCTGCAGATCTCAAGTCGTGCCGTTTTTTCATCGTGACGGTTCCGACCCCGATCGACGACGCCAACCGTCCGGATTTGACCCCCCTCATCAAGGCCTCCACGACCGTCGGCAGCGTGATGCCGAAGGGCGCCGTCGTGATTTACGAATCGACGGTCTATCCCGGCGCGACGGAGGAGGTCTGCGTTCCTGCCCTGGCCGCGGCGTCCGGTTTCGCCTTCAACGAGGACTTCTTCTGCGGCTACAGCCCTGAGCGCATCAACCCGGCCGACAAGCAGCACAAGCTGCCGACGATCGTGAAGGTGACGAGCGGCTCGACGCCGGAGATTGCCGACATCGTCGATGCTCTCTACGCGTCGATCATCACGGCCGGCACCCACAAAGCCAGCAGCATCCAGGTGGCCGAAGCCTCGAAGGTCATCGAAAACACGCAGCGCGATCTCAACATCGCGCTCATGAACGAATTGTCCGTCGTTTTCGCCCGGTGCGGGATCGACACCGCCGAGGTGCTGAAGGCCGCGGGCACGAAGTGGAACTTCCTCAACTTCCGCCCGGGACTGGTCGGAGGGCACTGCATCGGCGTCGATCCTTACTATCTGACGCACAAAGCCGAGCAGATGGGCTACATCCCGCAGGTGATCCTGGCCGGGCGCCGGATCAACGACAACATGGGCCGCTATGTGGCCCGCAACACCATCAAGCGCATGCTCAAAAACGGCATCGACGTGCCGCGCAGCCGCGTAGGCGTGATGGGCATTACGTTCAAGGAGAACTGCCCCGATATCCGCAACTCCAAGGTTGTCGATCTCGTGCGCGAGCTCAAGGAGCACGGGGCGGAGGTTCTCGTCGAGGATCCGCTCGCCGATCCGGCAGAGGTCCACGAGGAATACGGGATCGAGCTCACCAAGATCTCGGCGGACAACCCCGTCGACGCGCTGATCGTGGCCGTCGGTCACGACGACTATCGCAAGCTGACGCCGGAGAAGCTCAAAGCGAGCGTGCGCGGGACCACGCCCATTCTCGTGGACGTGAAATCCCTTTACGACCGTCACGAGTTCCAGGCTCTGGGATTCACCGTATTCAGGCTCTAGGTTGCGCACTCGATAATTACGAAACCTGGCCCACGCCGCAGGAGCGCCAACAATGACGCTGGTCAAAGACAGGAAGGTCCGCTTCGCACTCGTCGGATGCGGACGGATTGCCAAGAACCATTTGGGCGCCATCGCGACGCACAAGGATCGCTGCGAGATCGTCGATGTGTGCGACGTCGTCCCCGACGCGCTCAAGGCCGCGGCTGAGGAAACGGGCGCAACGCCTCACGCGAGCCTCGGGGAGATGCTCGCAAAGACCAACGCCGATTGCATCGTGCTCACGACGCCGAGCGGCCTGCATCCTCAGCAGACCATTGAGGCGGCAGCGGCAGGCTTCAACGTGATGACCGAGAAGCCTATGGCGACGCGCTGGAAAGACGGCCTTGCCATGGTCGAGGCGTGCGACCGGGCCGGCGTGAAGCTCTTCGTCGTGAAGCAGAACCGCCGCAACGCGACGCTGCAGCTTTTGAAGCGCGCCGTCGAGGCGCGGCGTTTCGGGCGGATCTACTCGGTTGCGATCAACGTCTTCTGGACGCGCCCGCAGGACTACTACGACAGCGCGAAGTGGCGCGGCACGTGGGAGTTCGACGGCGGCGCCTACATGAACCAGGCGAGCCATTACATCGACCTACTCGACTGGCTGATCGGCCCGCTGGAGAGCGTGATGGCGTATACAGCCACACTCGCCCGCGATATCGAGGTCGAGGATACAGGCGTTGCAGCGCTTCGTTGGCGCAGCGGCGCACTCGGCACCCTCAACGTGACGATGCTGGCCTATCCCAAGAACTACGAAGGCTCGATCACCATCCTTGGAGAGAACGGAACGGTGCGCGTGGGCGGCGTTGCGGTCAACGAGATCCAGCATTGGGAGTTCGCGGAGAGGCTTCCCGAGGACGACGAAATCAGCAAAGCCAACTACGCGACGACGAGCGTGTACGGCTTCGGGCATCCGCTCTATTACGACAACGTCATCAACGTTCTGAAGGGCCAGGCGGAAGCGGAGACGGACGGACGCGAGGGCCTCAAATCCCTCGAACTGCTGATCGCGCTCTATCTGTCGGCCCGGGACGGCAAGCGCGTTGCCCTGCCACTGCACTACTAAGCCCGTCCGCTTGTCCTCGAACCTGGACAAGCGCCGCAACGACGATCCGACGGTTCGTTCGAAACTCCGACTTCACGTTCGAGAAGGCTGAGGCCGCGGGTTCCGGCGGCGATCCTTTGAGACCGATTGAGAGACGCCATGCAATTCATCGACCTCAAGACACAGCAGGCCGCCATCAAAGACGAGCTCGACCGGCGGATCGCGGCCGTGCTGGCTCATGGCCAGTATATCATGGGGCCCGAGGTCGCGGAGTTGGAAGCCGCGTTGGCAGCGTACGTCGGCGTGAAACACTGCGTGAGCGTGGCGAGCGGCACGGAGGCGCTTCTCATCGCGCTCATGGCGCTTGGCGTTGGCGCGGGTGACGAAGTCATCACAACGCCGTTCACGTTCGTCGCCACGGCCGAGGTGATCGTGCTGCTCGGCGCCAAGCCGGTTTTCGTGGATGTCGATCCGGTGACTGCCAACATCGACGCCTCGCGGATTGCAGAGAAGATTACGCCGCGCACCAAGGCCATCATCCCGGTCAGCCTCTACGGGCAGGTGGCGGACATGGACGAGATCAACGCCATCGCTGCACAGCACGGCGGCATTCCCGTCATCGAGGACGGCTGCCAAAGCTTCGGTGCAGACTATCGCGACCGCAAGAGCTGCGGACTGTCGACATTCGGCTGCACGAGCTTCTTTCCGTCCAAACCGCTCGGATGCTACGGAGACGGCGGCGCGCTGTTCACGAACGACGATGCGCTGGCGACGGCGTCACGCGAGATCCGCGTGCATGGGCAGAGCAAGCGCTACGTCCATACCCGGGTCGGCGTCGGCGGGCGCATGGACACGCTTCAGTGCGCGATCGTGCTGGCCAAGCTTCCGCGGTTTGCATGGGAGGTTTCAGAGCGGGCGCGCATCGGCGCACGCTACGATCAGCTTCTCCGAGATGCGCTGCCCGGATACCGCACGGTCGAGGCTTCGGATTTGAGCGCGCCGCTGTCCGCCCCTCGCGCGCTTACGGTGCTGGACGATCGCACGAGCGTTCACGCGCAGTACACCGTTCTGGTCCCGAACAGGGCAGAGGTTCAAAGCAGCCTTCAGGCGGCCGGCGTGCCGACAGCTGTGCACTATCCGATCCCGCTCAACGCCCAAGAGGCGTATCGGAGCGTCGCGAACGCCGATCCGACACCGGTCAGCGCGTGGCTCGGCGCTCACGTCATGTCGCTGCCGATGGGACCGGATCTGTCCGAGTCCGACCAGGATCATGTCGTACGCGCACTCGGCGAAGCACTCTCGCTTGCATAGGCGCGCGAAACGGTCTCTCGTCCTTACTCCGCGAGCTTTTCCGCGATGGATCGCGATGCGGACCCATCTCCATAGGGAAACGCCTTCGTGCCTTTGCGCCCGACAGCCGAGAGAATTTGTTCTGCAATCGCCGGGCCGGTGGGCGCTGCGAGCTGGTTCCACCCAAGGTCGATCAGCTCTGTCCATTCCGTTTCGTCCCGCAACGTGACGCATGGGACTGCATAGAAAAATGCCTCTTTCTGCACGCCTCCCGAATCCGTCGCGATAACGGCCGCGTTGGATTCGAGCGCGACCATATCTAGGTAACCGACCGGATCGACCGTCCTGACGTGGTCAAAGCGCAGGCCATGGCGCTGCATTGCGCCGCGCGTCCGAGGATGCAGCGGCAGAATCACCGGCAACTGCTTGGCCACTTGATCGAGCGCCGCCACCAAGGCGGCGAGACGGTGCGGATCGTCCGTGTTCTCCGCGCGATGCAAGGTGGAGAGAACATAGCGGCCCGGCTCGACGCCGATGTCGGACAGACTCGCGCTTTCCTTCGCTTTGTCCGCGAAAAGAAGCGCTGCATCGTACATCACGTCGCCGACATGATGGACTTTCGCACTGTCGACGCCTTCGTGCTTCAGGTTCGCGACCGCCACCTCGGTGGAGGCAAACAGGAGATCGGAGAGATGATCAGCGACGACGCGATTGACCTCCTCAGGCATCCCGCGATTGAACGAGCGCAGCCCAGCCTCGATGTGCGCAACAGGAATATGCAATTTCGCTGCCGTGAGCGCGCCCGCGAGCGTGGAGTTGGTGTCACCATAGATCAGCACGACGTCGGGGCGGATATCCTGCAAAAGCGGCTCAAGACGCTGGAGCATATGCCCCGTCATCTCACCATGCCCACCGCCGCCGACGTCAAGATTGTGATCCGGCCGCGCGATGCCGAGTTCGGCAAAGAACACTTCCGACATATTGGCGTCGAAATGCTGGCCGGTATGAACGAGAATCTCCTTGATGCGTCCCGTCGCGCGGAGGGCGCGACTGACGGGGGCGACCTTGATGAACTGCGGCCGGGCTCCGACGATCGTGACAACGGTCTTGGTTTGAACAGTCATATTCAAGTCTCAAAGAGATCGGATTGGCATCGTTAGGTGGGCACTCGACAGCACCGGAAGGTCCCTTTTTACCGCCTTGCCCTGAGAGATCGTCCACAGGATAGCCCGTCGGGCAGGCGGGTGCGCGAGCGATGATCGCAGCAGCGGCGAAATGACGATTGGTCCGTGGATTGCCCAGCCCCTCGGCTATCCGCGGGGTCTGATGACAACCCCTGAACGATCTGATAACGACAAAATCAGCGTGAAGATAGCAGGATCGAGACAGAGTCTTTTTTCGGCTCCACCTTCTTCGACGACAACGAATTTCGACACGGCCGCGATGAGCTTGCATTTCCATGCTCGATTGTCCCAGCCGGATTGCGATTGGATCATAAAACGGCATGTGCGGGCTCTTTTCCTCGATCGGATTGTCCCCTGATCGCGCGCGAATCGACATAGTCGCCCACCGTGGCCCCGACGGAAGCGGGTGGGAGGTTCACGACAGTCCGGTGGGACCCGTCGCGCTTGGCCATCGGCGCCTGGCGATTATCGACCTTTCCGAGGGTGGACACCAACCGACGTCGGATCCGACGGGCCGGTTTCATATGGTCTTCAACGGGGAGATCTATAACTACCTCGAACTGCGCGAGGCGCTGCGACAGCAGGGCGAAACCTTTACCTCCGGCTCTGATACCGAAGTGCTCTTGCGCGCCTTTGCCGTGTGGGGCGAGGCCGCGCTCGACAAGCTGCGCGGAATGTTCGCGTTCGTGGTGTGGGACAAGCGCGAGAAGCGTTTGTTCGCTGCACGCGACAGGTTTGGCATCAAGCCTCTCTACCTGGTGCAGAGCCCGCATGGCATCGCGTTCGCCTCCGAGATCAAGCAATTGCTGGGACTGCCCGGTGTGAGCGGACGCATGAACGTCGCACGCGTTCACGATTTTCTCAGTGCAGGCATTGCCGACCATACGTCTGAGACAATGTTTGACGGCGTGATTCAGATCCGTGGGGGAGAGTGCATCAGCGTCCAAACCGGCAAAGGACATATCGAGACTACCGTACGGCGCTGGTATGCGACGACGGTCCCGGACATCCGTCTTTCGGAAGCCGAAGCGGCTGAACGTTTTCGCGCCGCACTCACCGAATCCGTTGCGCTGCATTTGCGCTCGGACGTTCCCGTGGGCTCGTGCCTGTCGGGCGGGCTCGATTCCTCGGCCATCGTCTGCCTGATGGCGGAGTTCATGGGCTCACGAGACGGCGGGCCGAAAGTCAACACCGTCTCGGCCTGCTATCCTGAAAAGAGCGTCGACGAAAAGCCGTTCATGGACGCGGTCGTGGCGCATGCAGAGACGGTTCCGCATTTCGTCTATCCTCGCGCCGAGGACGTCTTTGCAAAGGCGTCCGACATCACCTGGCACCAGGACGAACCGTTCGGTTCGACATCGATCTTTGCGCAATGGTGTGTATTCGACGAAGCGCGGCGGGCTGGCATCAAAGTCATGCTCGACGGCCAAGGCGCCGACGAACCGCTCGCCGGCTATCATAGCAGCTTTACCTATTACATGGCCGGACTGACCCGCCAGCGCGACTATCGGATGCTGCTGCGGACAATGCTCGAGCGTAAAACGTTCCACGGCCTCCCCGTTACGGATCAACTCAAAACCTATCTTCTGCCTCTGCTGCCAGGGAAACTCGCGCATGCACTCAGAGGCACGCGCCAGGCGCTGGTTCAGCACAATTGGCTCGACGGAGACGTCCTGCGAGAACACGGCAATCCCAAAGGCGCGCTGGCCCTTGCCTCCGAACTCCTTGAGCTGCCGCCCGTCACGGACATTCGTACGTTGTGCATGACGCTCACCTATGCCTCCAACCTGCAAATGTTGCTGCATTGGGAGGACCGCAACTCGATGGCCCATTCGATCGAGGCGCGCGTACCATTTCTCGACCATCCCCTGGTTGAATTCGTGCTGGGACTCGGCAACGAGCACAAGATCGTGGGAGGCGATACCAAGCGCGTCTTGCGCACCGGCATGGCTGGTATTATCCCCGAAACGGTGCGGCAACGACGCGACAAGCTCGGCTTCTCCACGCCGGAGCAAGTCTGGTTTCGCGGCCCGTTGCGCGGCCTCATCGAGGATGGGATCGAGAGCACGCTCAAGCACTATCCCGAGCTGATGAACACGGCCGGCGTGCGTGCGTTGGCAGCCGACATGCTCGAAGGGCGGCGGCCCATCGATTTCACGCTGTGGCGGATCGTCAATCTCGGCATTTGGGGCGAACGGTTCGGGGTAAGCCTGTGAACAAGGCGGCAGACTTGAAAGCCCCTGGGTCTGGAAGCAGACGCAAGCGCATCGGTATCCTTTGCTTGTCGGCCATTCCCGACGATCCGCGCGTGCGCCGCCAAGGCGATTTGATGACGGAGGCGGGCTGGGATGTCGTTGCCATAGGTCTCCCCGGCCACCGGTCTTCGGACCCCGAATGGACATGCCTTGCGATCGATACCGTACAGAGCACGCCAACCGTAGCGGCGGATGAAGTGCCAAATGCGAACGACCTGTCGAATCCGGCGGTGGGCGAGAGTTTTTCGATATCCGGTGAAACAACCGCGCTGGCAGGTCGGAAGGCAACGTCGAAAAGCAAGACACCGCGGCAACTGCTTACGGCGAGGTTGGCCCAACGCCTCGATGAGTATGGCGTGCCGACCTGGGCGAACCCTGTTCTCCTTCCCATTATCGTGACGCTCATGCCCGCTGTGCGCCGGTTATACAGCGCGTGGCGTGCGTTGCGGGTTAATCTGCAACCGTCTTATGCGGCAGCTTCGTACTGGCGGCTCAGAGATGACTTCCAGAGGATTTACGAATTGGGCCGTCGTCACGAGGTCGACCTGTGGCTGGCGAACGATTGGACAACTTTGCCAATCGCCGCGCGGCTCGGGGCGGCCCAGGGCGTTCCCTACGGCTACGACACGCACGAACTCGCCGTCGACGAGTACGCCCAAAGCCTGAAGTGGCGCTTCCTCAATCGAGCCCTTATCAAAGGGGCGGAGGGAAGCGCAATAAAGGGCGCCGCCTTCGTGACGTGCGTATCGGACGGCATCGCCGATCGCTTGAAGGAGGTGTACGAACTCGACACACGCCCGGTCGTCATCCGCAATACTCCGCACTATCAGCGCTACTCACCGAAGCCGGTCGGAGAAACCATCCGAGTTCTCTATCACGGAATCGTAGCGCCCGGGCGTGGCCTGGAGGCGGCGATACGCAGCGTCCCTCTATGGAGACCGGAATTCCACCTTACAATACGTGGACCCGCGCACGCTGATTACAAAGCCGCGCTTGAGAAAATTGCGCGAGAGAGGAACGTTTCGGACCGCGTTACGCTCGATCCGCCTGTGCCGATGACCGACCTTGTGGCGCGAGCGGCAGAGTTCGATGTTGGCCTCTTCGCTCTGCCGGATCACTCGAAACAGAACGTCTACGTGCTCCCAAACAAGTTCTTCGAATATACGATGGCTGGCTTGGCACTTTGTGTCTCCGATCTTCCGGAGATGACGCGACTTTTGCGAGCGCACAATCTGGGGGTGCTGATCGAGGCGATGTCTCCAGAAGCGATTGCTTCTGCGGTTAATCAACTAAACCGGGACAACCTTACGCGCTACAAGGCCCGCGCGCTCGAGGCAGCCAAAGTCCTCAATTGGCAGATTGAAGGCTCACGCTTTATCAAACTTAGCGACAGGGCGATCCGCTCATAACGTCGCGCAGGCGTTCGGGAGGCGAGCGCCTGGCTCCTCCTGTTCGGGAGCGGGCGCCCCGGTTCACGAAATGCTCTTTTTCCTACAGTAGGCGATCAAAAGCTGCCGGCCATCCCGTTCGGCGAAGTAATCGTTCGAACCCTTCTCGGCTTGGCTCAACGCGTTGATCGCGTTGCTCTCCTCAGTGCTGTAGGGACGCACTGCAATGGATCTCGGCTGCGGATCCTCTTCGGTCGGAACGGTGATGTCGTAGTGATCGCCGTATTCCACGAGGTGGACGGGAATAAAGGCAGCAGGACCCGCCTGATCGATGGCGACGATCTCAAGGCCTTCGACGCGTCCCAACAGGCGCCGCAGCCCGCGCTCATTGAACAGCGAGACGTGATACGGCGGCACGGCATTAGAGGACGACGCGCGGGACACTTTGGCATTGAGTTCGGTGAAGTGCGGCACGACCGTCACCAACATACCATCGGGCTTCAACACCGACGCGTAGCCCTGGAGGAATTTTTGCGGATTCGGAATATGCTCCAGAACGGCAACCGACGAGATGACGTCAAACAACTCGCCGGACGCACGAAGATCGGCAAGATCCGCTGTCGAAATCGCAAACCTGTCGTTGAACGCACTGCGCGCAATGTCCACCGACTTTTTGTTGAACTCGTTGAGTTTCACGGTCCAGGCTGGGCGCATTTCCGCGATCAGATTGGCAAAAGCACCAAGCCCACCGCCGACGTCGAGCCATGTGCCGCTCGCTCGGCTGCCCGTCGCGCGTTCGACGACCGCCATTAGCGTGTCCTTGGGCGCGGAGAACGGTGTTGCGTCGCCACGACCAAGAAGCAACGGCGCCTCAAAGAGATTTCGTACCTGGGTATAATAGGCGCCGTCATAGAGCTTCGCGATGATGTCATCGGGCGGATAAGGATCGACTGTCACGAAGCCGCAGGCCGAGCATTGGGCGTGGGTAAAGCCATACTTGGAAAAGGCTGGTGCGAGCGCAACCTGCCCACAAGCCGGACACGCCTCATGTCGCGGCCAGCGCTTCGGATATCCTCCCTTTCTGAAACAGATCGCCTCGATCTCGGATCTCAACGTTGCCGGGGAGGCAGCGGAGGCTGTCGTTTCTGCTGCCGGATCGTCCGCGGCGCCTCCATCTGGCGACGAGTCGGCAGGGGATGCACCTACTTCAAGCGTCTCCTTTTCCATGGGCCTGTGGACGAGCGACAGGTCGAGAAACACCGGAGCGCCAAGGTCCATTCCCGCATCTTCCACGAAGAATGGGTAGTAGAAATGGCGATATTCATAGAATTCCCAAGTGGCAGGCTCATTGGGCAACAAACCAATCGACAGCAGGTATTCACCCTTGCGGAACGGAACGTAATCGAAATGCAAGTCGAGGGTGCCTCGCCGGGCAGGCTTGCGGCGATCCGGCGCGGCATCATAGCTTTCGCGGGTTTCAAAGGGCCGGATGTTCTGAGTGTAGAATTGAGCGACCGAGGAGAGATCCAAACGATTATTGATGGAGATCGCCACGCCAAGGCTTGCATCGGGCAGCGGGCCGTCGACACGATACTTGATCCTTAGAAGCGCATGCTCGTAGAGCTTCAAGCGCGTGGTCCGCTCTCCAACAGAATTGATCAATTCAACGCTGTCGATAAACACCGGACCGCGCCGGAAAATCTGCTGCCCTAGGGACTGATCCCCGCTCTGACTGCTTCCGAAGATCTTCTCGGGTGCGAGCGATTTGGGAAGCGCCGCCGCGGAGACGTCAGCGGAGACGCTCTCTTTGTCCACATGGCCGGCCGCGACCTGACCGGGCTGGTCCCCGGATGCTTTGTCGAGCGTATCGTCGACAGTCTCAATCCAGCTTTCCTCATCCGAACTCTGGTGAGCAGCCAGATCGTAGGCCTGAACGACCTGCATCGAAGGTCCGATCATGCGCACCCGGCCCTGATCGAGCCAGACGACACGATTGCAGAGCTGAGCAAGCAGAGCTGTGCCATGCGAGACAAGCAGAACGGTACGTCCGCCGGAACACAGCTGCCGGATTCGGCGGAGCGACTTCTGCACGAAACCGGCGTCGCCGGTCGCGAGGGCCTCGTCGATGATAAGGATCTCGGGATCGACCGCGGTGGCAATGGAGAATGCCAAGCGCGCATGCATGCCGCTGGAGTACGTCTTCACCGGTCGATTAATGAAGTCGCCGAGACCACTGAAGGCAATAATGCTGTCGATCTTTCTGTCGATCTCCCCCTTGTTCATTCCGTACAGGAGACCGCTCAGATAGATGTTTTCGCGGCCTGAATACTCAGGATGGAAACCGAGGCCGAGTTCGAGGATCGCACTTACGCGACCGCTGACCTCAACCGATCCGGATGTCGCCTCTAGGACGCCCGTTATGATCTTCAGAAGCGTGGACTTACCCGCTCCGTTCGGCCCGATAATCCCCAGCACCTCGCCACGTTGAACTTCGAAGCTGACCCCATCGAGCGCTCGAAACGTTGTGTGACGGAGTTGGCGTGTGAGAACCTCAATTGCCAAATCCAATGGGCGGGTGAAAACTTGGTACTCTTTGGCGACGGAGTTGATCCGTATGGCAACATTGCTCACAGTGAGTTCGTCTCCAGAGTGTCGTCAGAGTACATTAGCGAAGTGGTGGCGTAGTCGCGTGAAGACGTAGGAACCGCTGACAAGAACGACCGAGGTCATGAGCAAAAGAACGACCCATGCGTACGGATGCTCGAAACGGCCGAAGTACAAAACGTCCTGGTAGCACCATATTAGATGGCTGAACGGGTTCAGCGCCAAGGCATACTGCATCTTCCCTGGCAGCATGCTCGGCAGGTACATGACCGGCATCAAGTAGACGTTTATCGTGACGAAGACGCGAACGAACTCCGATATGTCGCGAAAGTAGGGCGTCAAGCTCGATAAAAGCAACGCCAATCCCCACAAAAGCAGAATGTGGATCACGAACAGGATCGGCAGCATAAGAAACATTGGATTGTAAATGCCGCGCACGATGATGATGTAGGCGATCACCGTGAGAAACAGAATTGCCTGAACGAACAGTGCCGAAGCCACCGTTTTGGCGACAAGAACCTCTGTCGGAAAAAGTACTTTCTTGACGATCGTCTGATTGGCGAAAAGGATGCTTGGAGAGCGCCCTATTACATCTGCCGTGAGCAGCCAGGGCGCCAATCCGGCAAACAAATAGATGAGATAGTCACTGGGGCCGCCGTCTCCGATGCGCACGCGGAACACAGCCGTGAACAGGAATGCAAAGACGAGAAACAAGGTCACCGGATGCAAGATCAACCAGATGCCGCCCGCAATCTGCGCGGCATGCTGATCGGTGAGCTCTCGCCGAGAAAGCTCCTTCACGAGAGGCAAATTCTTGAGGACACTCTTGATCAGACGGAAAACACCGAGACCGTGCTCGTTCGTGGCTCTCCCGCGTTTAATCAGTCCGTCGTCTGCGTCCCGGTCAGTCATGGGATACGATTAAGCTCCATCCAGTAAGCTCGCCTGTTCGCAGGCGGAGCGGAACGTGTAGGCCAATGCCTAACACCTCGGTTCAGACGTTCAGTTGCCGCTTGGATCGGCCGTTGGGCCCAGGAGGTCTGCACTGCAGCTGTTTGCCGAATACAGCCGAAACATCGGTCGGCCACATATAGCGTGCCCGCTCCTTATTCTCCATTCCCCTCCGTTGGCAGGCGAAAGTGTTAACAGCCTGCTGTTGCATTGTCACGAGCTGGCGTGGAACGTTTCACGGTTGGGAAACCCCGATCTCCGCGGTGGCTCCGTCTCCCATAAGCGCAGTCCTGCAAGATCGAAGAGATTCGATTGCAATCCGCTCCGGGAAATCGCGCCAGTGCAGGCATAAAATGCCCTACGCTGAACAACGCAGTTATTGGGCGAATACAGCTCTGTGCAAAGCGCGGCGATAGCGTAACGGGACCAATCTCCACACCCACCGGACAGCTCGATACACGACCGTATGTTCTTCGTCGTCCGACGTTTGCGAAGTTGCATCAAGTTTGGAGTTCGTTTGCATCGCCGAGACAGAGGGTCCTTGAGCATCGGCTGCGGCGGCAGCCGCCTCGGAAGCTTGCTTCGCCGCCTGCAGCAAGCGGTCGTTGAGCACTGCCACATCCTGGGGATAAGGGGTCGGCTTCTCATTCAAGGGGCCAGGCGGGGGAGGAACAAATTTCTGCGCTGTCGCCGACCGGTACGCCAACCATCGCGGATCTATCCTCTCGGCATATTCACGCTCGATCGTTTCGCAAAGCAAGTCCGCAAGAGCGCGATAGCCAAATTTTCCTGACCTCACCAAATGCTCGTACGCACGATCAGCAAAACCTTGCAAGTAATCGAGATCTTCTATCTTTGTCAGGACATCGCCAGCATTAGAAAAATCCTTTTCCAACGGGATATAATGAACATCCGGCGTTAGCACATCCGAGTAGTTTCCGCGGAACAGAATCATCGGCGTCATCATAGCGGCACATTCAAAAACTCGGGGCGAAATCTGCCCTACGTTGAATGGCTTCTCGAGCGGATCGAGGAAATCCTTCATCTCCTCATAGGACGGAGGACGGCCTTGCTCATTCGCGAAATCCTCAATTTGCCGCTCAACGGAGGCGTCAAAATCAAATACATTGGATCCACTTTCCGATCCTAAAACCGCGTGACAAGACCCCAAGAACTTGAACCACGCGTCGCCATAGATGCGACTTTCATTGTCCATGGCAATGTCGGTTACCACCCCCCGCGCCAGGGCTATTTCCCTAAAGCGTCGCCCAATTTCGTACTTTTCGAACCCCAAAAGTCCGTATCTTGCACCGATAGAACGCCCTCGATAACCGACTTTTACCTTGCGGTTCGCCAGCGGAATTATCGGATAACGCGCGCGGTTTTCAACAACGCTTTCCGGCATATAGCCTGTCAGGCCTTGCACAAGCGTCACGCCTGGAAGCTCTGACTTTGGATAAACAAGCGGCCAAAACTCCCTCTGTATACATGTCAAAACGACATGGAATCCCAGACGGCGAATGGCTCGATGCAGAGTCGCAGTACGATCGTAGTCGTCCTGGATCGCTATAATCTTAAGGCCCCGGAATTTCTGCAGAGCGTTTTGATAGTCCTCGCCTACATAACCCTCAAAGCAAAACCGCGTACAATAGTTGTTGAACACGACATCATAGTCATTGATGTCAAAATCCATGACCGCATTATGCGTCACATGCGCATAGCTGACATCGTAATCCGTGAATTTTTTAAGAGCTGCCAGATATTCAAGGGTCGTCGGCGTGAAAGTCGACCACATCGAATAGGTAACGAGAATTTTCTTGCGCATCAATTATTCGCACTCATTTCCAAGGCGGTGGCTTTTATAACCAGCAGCTCCCGCGTCATTTTTTACACGCAAAGGCGCGTACATGGAGCCAGACGAGGGAGCGCATGGGCGCAGGTGATAGATTCGAACCCTAAAATCGCTGGCGACCCTATAGGCGGCATGACACAAACGTCAAGGTTCGAAGCGGCTCGAGCCCCTTTGCACATCGCCGCGCAGCTCATTATCTCTTACTTTTCTGGCGAACTTTAGACCTGCGGTCCAGACCGTGGATGTCAGCACTCAATGAGAAAAAAAGTTCCAAGCGCGCGTTTGCCGCGACTCCCGTGCATATCTAGCTCGGATTGGGCATCCTTGTGAGGACAAGGTCACACTGCGCGAAACCTATAGCAGCCATCAATGCCAGCGTGAACGCCGGGGCGCACGAGCGGCAATTGCTTGTCGTCAAAGGTCAGGGCCGCAAGAAAGCTGCGGCTCTCCGGGAAAAGGCGTTGGTCCATGATGGCTGCAAAACGCTTGTGCAGTAAGGACATCTCCCACGCAGATACTGCCACACCGAAAGTTTCCAAGGCAAAACCATGTCTGGCAGCAAGCTCGACGAACTGCGCGTGCGTATAGCAGCGCGATATTGGGCATCCCGGACCGTCGGTGGACCTCTGAAAGGCTTCTGCCAAAGTGAGCGTCGTATCGATTCCCTGAACAATTTGTCGCTCGTAGGCAACATAGAGATGCACCCACAAACTGTCGGCGTGATAGACCATAAATTGGGCCGTGCCACCATGCTTCAGAACGCGGCGCAGCTCCGCCAGTGCCCGGTCGATATCCGGCACATGATGCAGCACTCCCGAGCTGTGAACCAAATCCATAGACGCATCGTCTAGTGGAAGACTCCCATCCGATACGTCATGGCGAAGCAGTTCAACGTCGCTGGAATGTAATGCCAAGCGATCACTGGCTTCCGCCAGCGAAGATTCGGAGACATCGATGCCCACAAGCCGCGAGGGCTTCGAATGCGTGGCGAACCCTACTAAATCGTATCCTGGACCACACCCGAAGTCGAGGACGGCCAAGCCGTCCACGCCGGATACGGGCATCAGATCGAGGTAACCGAAATACTGATCATTGCGCCAGTGAAAGTCCTCAAGTGACTCTTTGGCGGAGTTGAACTTCCGGTGCAGGGTTACGTTGTGCTCAGTCCAGTAGTCTTCAACTGCTCTTGCCCCAGTCTCCGCCTTTTCCCCGTCGGGCGCGGGCTTCAACAGTGGTCGCGCGATGGATTTGAGGATCGATCTGAGCCGAGCGATCAAACCGGTGCCGCAAATTCTCATGAAAGATCCTTTTCAGCTGTAAGCGCGCACCTCGGGCAAATGCTCGGCGTGCTGCATCATACAGCGAAGGACTCTGTGTCGATTCGACTTTGTCCACGCAACAGTGCGCCGCAACCCTTCTTCATGATCGATCTCGGCGACGAAGCCAAGCTGATCGCGAGCTTTGCTCGTGTCGGCGAACCGCTGGCCTGAACGATCCCAGTCCCGCGCCGGCTTAAGCGCAATCGGTGTCGCGTTGCCCGTCAGAGCATTTACACGCTCGGCCAGTTGCAGGATCGTGATCTCAGCGCCCGAACCGAGATTGTAGATCTCACCTGGCTCGCCTTTCCTAGCGCACGCCATCAAGCCGCGCGCCATGTCCTCGACGAATATGAAGTCGCGCGTTGCGATACCGCCGTTTTCAACAGGTAGGGCTTCGTCGTGCAGCGCCTTCCAAATGAAGGTCGGCGTCACGTTGCGCCATACGGTTTCCCGCGTTCCGCGCCAGCGGCCGGCACCGAGGATCTCGCCTGGACCATAGACGTTCTGAAAGCGGGCCTTAACGAACGGCAGGCCGTAGCGTGTGAAATAGTAGTTCCCGTACATCTCGCCGATCAGCTTCGAAATTGAGTATGGGCTGTCATGGAAGAGCGAGACCGGCGCGTCTTCAGTCGTTGCCGTGGCGCCATCAAAGGTCTTGGCGGCAACCGCGCATCCCGCCGCCGAGTAGACAACCTTCTTGAGTGACTTGATATCCTTCAGCCGCTCGAACAGCTTCAGTGTCGTCAACGTATTGTTCTCATGATCGGCAAGCGGATCATGAATCGATGACTGGTTGCCATGGTAGCACGCGAGGTGAAACGCATAGTCGAGGTCGTCGTTGAGGTCGCGCAAGATACGATCATCGGCTATCGAACCAATTACAAGGCGCACAGCCGGATGATCAGGTACGTTTATCGGATCAGCGGAAAGGAAGTTATCGATAATCGTCACGCGCCGCGGCTCATCGGCTAGGATTGCACGCACCAGATTGGACCCGACGAAACCGCCCCCCCCAACGACGAGCACATTCCGGTCGCCGAAATCGTTACCTTGCAAATCAGACATGATCGAAAATCTCCCGGAGTGGCGCGGCGCAAGAAAGCAGCCGGCGCTAAGAAAGGCGAAGCGCGGCCAACGAACAAGGACTATCGGCAGAGGATGGATACTGAGCTTGCTTCAGTGCAGCGCCTCATAGCGCCCTTGCGAGAACACGGCATAGCATGTCGGCTGTGTTGTGCGCATCGACAACAGCGCTTCGCGATCGACATCGAAGGTGATGCTTGAAGCGTCTGAGAACGGGATTTTGCGGCTATTGACCTCAAGGACATCTCCGTCTTCCGGTTTGCAGCCCGCTATACTCGAAATCTCAAGCGAAACCCGATACCTCCCCGGCGCAACGAAACGCAATGCCGTAGGGTGCCTTTTATGGCTTGTGGTCGCGTCGCCAACATAGTTGGGAACATTGTCGAAATTTTCATGCGCGCGCGAATCCGCTGGAACGGCAAGCGTTACGGTCCCTTTGCCGTTGACGAGAACGTCGACGTCCTGCCTGTACAGATACTCCATGGGATCGCCCCTCGCCGCACGCACGAACATCGACCACACGTCAAACGCGTTCTCCGTACGCTCATGAACGGGATTTTCCCGGATTTCAGACACGCTTTTGAGCATTATGCCGCTGTCACGCGACACCGCGAACCCCCATGTGACGTCGATAAAGCGCCACGCATCCAGATAGTAGACTTCCGCGGCGATGTGGCTTTCACGTAGTCCGTCGGTCGTATAGAAAAAGCTGATCGGGCGCGTCTGAATGCCCAGGGCATTCATGATCTCTCGAAACGCATCGACGTGATTTCCGCAGATGCCCGCTCCCTCCTCCAGGCACATTTCGGAGCCGAGAGGAACTTTGTCGCCAGCGTGAACTTTGAGATAGGAATATCGCCCCGTACTCAATGACGAGCGAACGACCGTGGCGCCTTCTATCGCAGCGAACGCCTTAAAGACTTCCCGCTTGTCAAAGTTTCCGCTTGGATAGTTCTCGGATACGGCGTGTGCTGCACTTCCTACTCTGCAGGCGGTCCTTAGAAGGGTCGTCGGTTGACTGCCGCAATCAATAAATCGCTTGGGGTCGTCTCCCCCAAGGTCCGCTATCTCGGTCGCTGACCCTGCACTCACATTGCCCGATTCCGGCGTATTCTCGACCACGCTATCGTTTAACCCCTTTCCTTCTGGGATGAAGAAGACCGCGAGGCCTGCACCTAATACCGCACATGCGAGTATTAGGCCTATCGCTGCGCACTTCCGATTGCTCATTTCGCCCCCCCTGCTCAGTCGATGGCAGCTCCGTCAACAGAGGTCCTTCCGGGATAGAGGTGATGGTCACCCAGGACGAGGAGACGGTCAAGCCGGTGCCTTGAGGTGGCTATAGATGGCGGTGACGCCGTGCTCGTCGTACCAAGCCAGCATGCGCTGAATGGTCTCCTCAAAGGAGTAGCGGGGTTGCCAGCGGAAGGTCGCGATCGTGTGCGATGGGTCGAGAACCATCGCCGGCACGTCGTCCGCGCCGGGCTCGACCTCGGGCACAGGTTCCGCAAGCTCGATGCCAACGTGGGCGGCAACGAGATCGAAGATCTCCTTGATGGTATGTCCTGTGCCGGTGGAGACGTTGTAGACGCCGGTCGGCGCACCGTCTTCGAGGATCAGATCCATGATCGCGAAGAAGTCGTCGAGGTCGATGAAGTCCCGCACGGTTTTGGAGCAGAAGCAGCCCTTGCCGGCCTTGAGACGCGTATAGAATGTCGGGATCGGACCGATGGCCAGGCGCGGCCCGGTGACATTGGCGAGCCGCAGCGACACGAACGGCAGGCCAGACATCGTGATGTAGTTCTCGCCAGCCTGCTTGGAGATGCCGTAGCTCGTGAAGGGACGAGCAGGCGCATCGACAGGCACCGGAACCCGATCGGGCCGACCGTATCCGAGGGCGGTGTGGAAGTTGACAAATCTGCGGACGCCGGCGGCCTGCGCGGCCTTGACGACGTTGACGGTGCCTTCGACGTTGGTCCTCGTGTCCTCCAGCCAGTCGTCGGGATCCTTGTACGCCGCAGCCGAGTGGATCACATGCGTCGGAGCGAACTCAGCGAATGCGCGATCGACAAGATCCTTGTCGGCAACCGATCCGGTGACGACCTTCAGGCGCGGATGGCTGTCGGGCAGCGATCCGCGATGTCCGGTCGCGAAGTTGTCGATGACGAGAACGTCGTGATCCGCCACGAGATAGCGCTCGGTTAGGCCAGAGCCGAGCGTACCCGCTCCGCCTGTGATCAGTATGCGCATGCCGTTTTTTGCCTCAGCTCTTCTTGATTTCGCCGCGCGCGTCCTTGAGGTGCGTGTAGCCGCCCTCGACGCCGTGCTCGGCCCAGCGCTCGACGGCTTTCCGGGCAATCTCGGAGAGCGGCGTAAAGCTGACATCGCCGAAGTCGTCGAACGTGCGGGAGGGATCGAGCAGGATCGAGGCGGCATCGTCTGGTCCAAGTGGACGCACCTCGGGCTCAGGATAGTCGTTGATCTTCATCGCCGAGACGACGGCGTCGTAGAGCTCGAGAATTGCGACATCCTTGCCGGATGAGAAATGGTAGGCGCCTTGTCCGGTGCCGTCGGCGGCGCGCACGACGACCTTCGCAAGATCGCCCGCGTAGCAGAAGTCGCGACGTGCCGGGGTCACGAAGCACTTCTTTCCCTCCGACAGACGAGAATAGAAGATCGGAAGAGGGCCCGATACATTGCGCTCGCCGATGACGTTCGCGAGGCGGAACGACACCCATTCGACGCCCGAGAACTGCACGTAGTTCTCGCCGGCCGTCTTGGAGATGGCGTAGCTCGAGTTGACGGGGCTGATCGGGTGGTCGAGCCGGATGGGCTGCTGGATCGGCTTCGTGCCGTAGCACAGCGCCGTCTGGAAGTAGACGAGGCGCTTGACGCCGTGATCCTTGCAGGCCTTGGCGATGTTGGCGGTGCCGCCTGCATTGACGAGAGCGTCCGTGCCCCAGTCGTCGGGATCCTTGTAGGAGGCGGCTGTGTGGATGACGACGTCGGGCTTGAAATCGGCAAAGAGCCGATCGACCAATGCGCCGTCGACGATCGTATCCTCAACCTGGGTGAGGTTGGGCTGCGCCAGCAGGTTGTCGCGACGGCCGGTCGAAAAGTTGTCGATCGACAGGACCGTATCACCCCGCGCCAACAACATCTCCGCAACGGTCGAGCCGACCTGACCGTTACCGCCGGTGATAAAGACCTTCATCGTTTGCTATTCCTCTTCCCAGTATCATGTAGAGCGGCAGGGATACCCTTGCGCGCTATTGTGCTGCCGTTTGTGCGAGTGGCGGCTCTTCCACGTTCTGCTCGCACATCCGCTTGAACTCGTGCGCGCGGTCATGGAATTGCTGGTGCCAGAGTTCGAGACTCAACAGGCCCCACACCTTGCGCGAGAAGCGCTCCGTCTTCTCGAAATTCGCGAGAATGGCATCGGAGTTGAAGAAGTCGCGGTGACGTGCGCGTTGCGTGTGGAAGATGTCGTGGACGAGATCCTTGAGTTCTCCCGAGAACCACTCTTTGAGAGGCACCGGAAAGCCCATCTTGTCGCGCCGACCTGTGAGCTCGGCCGGCAGCTCCGAACCGAATGTCGCCTTGACGAAGTGCTTCATCTGCCCACCCGCAAACTTCACGTCGGCGGGGATCGAGGCGGCGAACTCGACGATGGCGTGATCGAGCAAGGGCACGCGCGATTCGAGGCCATGCGCCATCGACATGCGATCTTCAACCTGCAGGAGGGCCGGCAGCAGGCACTTGAAATCGAAGTGAGTCATGCTGTCGAGGTAAGCCTCCTTGCGCACGTTGCGCTCGGAGTTGAAAATCCCCTGGAAGCGCTCGAACACGGACGCACGATCAAGAGCGCTCCAGTCCACCTCGTCGGTCATGTCGGTCGAGCGGTCAATGAGGCGGAAGTAGCGCTCGTCCAGCGGGCCGAACAAGCCTTTGGAAAAGAGCTGCTTGATGAGCGGCTTGTATTCCTGCAGCACGGTCAGGTGCGGGATGATCGATTCCGGCGTGACGACGAAGTGTTTGCTGTTGCTGTACGTTCCGTCGATCGCAGCCTTCAGCGATTGCTCCAGGTACGCAATCAGATAGCGCGCATAGCCACCGAAGATCTCATCCCCACCTTGACCGCCCAGCACGACCTTGACGTGCTCGGCTGCAAGCTTGGACACCATGTACTGGGGGAACGAGCCCGGGCCGGCCACGGGCTGGTCCAGGTGATAGATCACATTCGCGATGTTGTCGCGGAAGTCCGCCGCAGTGATGTCAATCTCATGCAACGCGATGCCGCCCTTTTCGCACGCCGCATGCGCAAAGGGGCTCTCGTCATAGCCAGGGAATTCGGTGAACTTGCCGTGGAAGCCGACGCGGCCGGACGACGGCTCGCGTGCGGCGAGAATTCCAATGAGGCTGGAATCGATGCCGCCAGAGATGTAGGCGCCGACAGGTACGTCGGAGCGCAGATGCACGCGCACGGAATCCTCGAGCAGATCGCGCATCTCACGACCGAACCATTCGGCGCGATGGTCCCAGTCGATGTCGTAGTGCACATCCCAGTATCGGAACGTCCGTACATCGCCGTTCGAGACCGTCAGCGCATGGCCCGGCAGAAGCTGATGCACGTGCTTGAACAGGCTGCGGTCACCGATCGTGTACTGGAAGGTGATATATTCGGCGAGGGCATCCGGGTCGGTCGCCACCTCGGGCAGAACCGGCAACAATGCCTTGATCTCGGATGCGAAGTAGAACACGCCGTCGACTACGGTGTAGTAAAACGGCTTGATCCCGAAGCGATCGCGGGCGGCAAACAGCCGGTCTCCGTCCCATAGCGCGAAAGCATACATCCCACGCAGGTGCGCCAAACAGTCGATGCCCCACTTGTCGTATGCTGCAAGAATGGCCTCAGTGTCCGACGCCGACCGGAAGGTCCAGCCGTCCTTCAGCTGATCCATCAGCTCGACGTAATTGTAGATTTCGCCGTTGTACGTGATCACGGAACCGTTCGGCGCCGTCATAGGCTGGTGGCCGGCTGGCGTGAGATCGATGATGGCGAGACGGCGATGCGCAAGACCGCACGAGCCCATAGCATTCGACCAAACGCCGTGCCCGTCGGGACCGCGATGCTCGATCAGCCGGCTCATCGCGCCCAGGCGACGATTGAGCTCAGGTATTGGTTGGCCGTCGAGAGACACGCAACCGGCAATACCACACATAAAAACGTCCCCTTAAAATAAGCGATTTTCCGGAGGCCTCCGAAAAATCGCCACCTTTTAACAATCCGCAAGACCGTTGTCACACCCTCGGCGCGCGCTCATGCCGTGACCTGTTGAGCCTCGGCAACGGGCGAAGACAGCATCGCGAGCGTGAACACACGCTCTTTTCCGAACTGAGCGGCGGCCGCCTCGTAGGTCTTTCGCGGGGCCACGATGTCCGTCACGATGACGCCCTCACACGAGCCGCAAATCTGATCGAACGAGGCAAATACCGGCAGACGCAGAAATTGCTGCAGAGAAGACTTCGGGTCGACGATCGCCACGATCTCCGTGCGGCTTTCCAGCGCGCAAATCATAGCGATCTCGGCCACGTCGGAGGCACCCGCGAGGGCCAATTTATTGATGCCTTTGGCGCGTGCAGTCTCCAAGATCATTGCGCAGTCGAGCTTTGCTCGGCGAAAAAGGGAAAAGGAGTGAGAGAGGTATTCGACGGTCAGCCGCGATTTTTCTGCGAAACCCTTGGGTGTGAGATAGTAAGCATAGCGGCGTGCGGGCGCCTGGCCGACCTTGAGCAGGCCCTTCTTCACGCACCGCCCGAGATAGGCGTTGACGAGGCCAAGCGCGATCCCAAGCTCGACAGCCAAATGCCGTTGTGACTGGGAGCTATCCCGCTCAATCTGCTCGAGCAAACCGAGCATGATGCGGGCATCCTCCAAGCCTTTCTGTCCCGGCGTTTTCGGCACGCTTCATCTCCCCACCGAAGATCGTCTAGAACGTTCAGGGCGTGAACGTCAACCCGGCCGCGCGAGCCGGCGCTCGCGCGCTCCGGCCGTACGTTCCGCTTTTATTCAGTGTGTTACGTGGCTTACCTCTCTCCTAGCTCATGTTTGAGGCGCGCGTTGGCCGCCTTCCCCCTCAAATCTCCACAACTCTTTCCTGTCTGCGCCAAAGGCCTCTCATACACCGCGCATGACCGACCAAGGTCCGGTCCGGGACGACGTCCGGCGCGGGCTGCCGAACCGGATAAGCGCTTTGGTTTCCCCGGAGGGCGCTGTATGCCATGCGACAGCCTCATCCATGCGATCGACACCCTATGACGTCCGTGCACATCGCCACCCTGCACAACCGGCACGACACGCGCATCCTGCTCAAGGAATGCGTATCTCTTTCGAACGAAGGCTACGACGTCTTTCTTTTGGTCGGTGACGGTGAGGGTGATGAAACTTTCGACGGCGTCAGGATCGTCGACGTAGGCCGTCCGGAGGGACGCGTAGCCAGCCGCCTCGTTCCCATGTGGCGCGCCGCGCGCCGCGCCCGTGCGCTGAAACCGGACTTCATTCACTTTCACGACGGCATGTTCCTGCCGTTCGCTCTTCTGCTGGCCGCAACGGGACACCGCGTGATCTATGATGTTCACGAAGACTACCCGCGCGAGGTGCTCGCCTGGCGCTTCTCATGGCCCGTGCGATATGCGGTGAGTTTCGGCTATACAGTCCTCGAATGGATCGGCGGGTTGATGTTTGCGCAAATCGTGGCGGCGACGCCGCATATCGCCCGCCGCTTCCCGGCTCATAAAACACACACGATCCGCAATTTTCCCCTCCACGACGAACTCGTTGCCTCCGAAGCTTCGCCCTATGCGACGCGCGCGGCGCGTTTCGCCTACGTTGGGAAAATTACAGTCGACCGCGGCATTCGCGAAGTGGTCGAGGCTCTGACAAGGATCGAGGAAACGCGCGCCGTTCTCGACCTGGCCGGCGCCTTCGATCCAGCAAGCCTGCGCGCGGACATCGAGCGCATGCCGGGCTGGAGGTACGTTCGCGACCGCGGCTGGGTCGGACGCGAGGAGATCGCCCACCTGCTGGGCGAAGCGCGCGCGGGACTCGTCGTCCTGCACCCCAGTGAAAACTATCGCTATTCCTATCCCATCAAGCTGTTCGAATACATGGCCGCAGGCCTACCCGTGATCGTCTCCGATTTTCCGCTCTGGCGACAACTCATCGGGGATGCGGAGTGCGGCCTTTTCGTCGACCCGCTGAACCCGGCAGCCATTGCGCAGGCCATGACATGGATCCTGGACAATCCGGAGGAGGCCAAGGCGATGGGTGAGCGCGGGCGGCTGGCCGTGGAGAACGACTACAACTGGGCGCGGGAAAGCAGGGCACTGCTTGAATGCTACCACTCGCTAGCTGCCTGAAGATGCACATCGCGACTGGTGCAACTTCGGTTCCCGGCTTAGAAGCAGCAGAGAAGACGCGCGAGAGACGACGGGGCGGCAGGAGGGGCCGATTGCATGTGTGGCATTGCGGGCTTCGTTCGCACCGATGGCGCGCCGGCCGAGCGTTCGGTCATCGAGCGCATGACGGACGCCGTCCGGCATCGGGGGCCTGACGGCAGCGGCCACTTTCTCGACGGCTCTTTAGCGCTCGGCCATCGGCGCTTATCGATCCTGGACCTCAGCGAACACGGCGCGCAGCCGATGCACGACGCGCGCGACACGCTGGTGTTGACGTTCAACGGCGAGATCTACAATTACCTCGAAATCCGCGAACAGTTGCGCGCCAAGGGATACACGTTCCGTACTGAGACGGATTCGGAGGTCATTCTCGCCGCCTACGATTGCTGGGGCGATGCGTGCGTGAGCCGCTTCAACGGCATGTGGGCTTTCGTCATCTTCGATCGGGTCCGCAAGCGCCTTTTCCTGTCGCGCGATCGGTTCGGCGTAAAACCGCTCTACTACCGCGAGGGCGGGAACGCCTTTGCATTCGGCTCCGAAATTCGCCAACTGCTGCCGTTCGGCGATCGCATCTCATCCAACATGGATGTCGTGCGCACGTTCCTCGTCACCAGCTTCAGCGATCTCGACGATCAGACATTCTTCCAAGACATCCGTTGCCTGCCGGGCGGGCATAACGCGACCTTCGATCTCGATCACAACCGTTTCGCGATCCGGCGCTACTATGAAGTGAGCCCGCGCGAGGACACCGAAAACCTTTCGATCCCCGACGCTGTCGAGGCGTTCTCGGCGCTGTTCGAGGATGCGGTGCGGTTACGGCTGAGATCAGACGTGAAAGTCGGCACCTGCCTCAGCGGCGGGCTCGACTCCTCGTCGGTTGCCGCTACGGCGTCCGGCCTTTATCGACAGAACGCGGACGGGCGGTTCGGCGCGATCACGGCCGTCAGCGAGCAGGAATCGAACAACGAAGCGCACTTCGCGGAGATGGTCGTTCAGGCGAGCCACCTCGACTGGCATCGTGCGAAACCGAGCTACGAGGATTTCGTCTCGTCGCTGCCGCATGTCGTGCGTGCGCAGGAAGAACCGTTCGGCGGGCCTTCGCTCACCATGCAGTATTTCGTCATGAAAGCCGCGCGGGACAACGGCATCGTCGTCCTTCTCGATGGACAAGGCGGCGACGAGACGCTGCTCGGTTATGAAAAATACTACGCAGCCTATATCGCGTCCGCGTTTCGGCGCGATGGGATCGGCGCCACCGTCGCCGCCTTACGGGCCTCCGCGCGCAACAATGCCAAGATGCGGCCGATCAACATGGCGAAGTATCTCGTAGGCGCCCTGGTCGCGCCGGCACGGTACGCCTTCTACAAGCACCGCCACCGACATTTCGACCGACACGCCCCTCTGCCCGCGCCCTTGTCGGATTTTGCGAAGAGTTGCTTCGACAGTTTTCGCCTGCAGAAGCTCGAAATCGAATCCACGAACCTCCCCGTGCTTCTGCGCTACGAAGACAAGAATTCGATGGCCCATAGCGTTGAGGCGCGCCTACCGTTCCTGGACTACCGATTGCTGGAGCTGAGCCTGTCTCTTCCGGACCGCTACAAGATCCGCGACGGCTGGTCCAAATGGATTCTCCGAAAGGCGATGACGGAGCGGCTTCCTGACGACGTGGTGTGGCGCAAGAACAAATTCGGCTTCGAGGCGCCGGAAGATATCTGGCTGACCCAACATGCCGCAGAAATGCAGCGCACGGTTCTGGCATCGCCGCTCTTGCGGGAGTTGGCCTCAGCAGACGCGCTTTCCCAGGCGATGCAGCGCCTCGACAAGCGCAGCCGCTGGCGCCTCTACAGCGTTGCGCTGTGGGAGCGCGAGTTCAACGTGGCCTCGTGAATTCTTTATCGACCAACGCCGACCGGAGGGCCCAGCTCTGAAGATCGCCCATCTCACATCGGTCCATGCGCGGGGCGACACGCGGATCTTCCTCAAGCAGTGCCGCTCGCTCGCGGCTGCCGGGCACGACGTGACTTTGATCGTGGCGGACGGGGCAGGTCCCGAGACGCGCGATGGCGTTCGCATCTTCGATGTCGGCAAGCCGAGCGGCCGGATGAAAAGGATGCTGGCGACGACACGGCGCGTCCTCAATCGAGCCATCGCACTCGACTGCGATCTCTATCACTTTCACGATCCCGAGCTGATGCCCGTCGGCCGAGCTCTGAAGCGGCGCGGGAAGCGCGTGATCTACGACGCGCACGAGGATCTGCCGCAGGATATTCTCTCCAAGCCTTACATCCCTCGGCCGTTGCGCCAGCCCATCGCGGCCAGCGCCCGACTGGTCGAACGCTCGATCTGCCGCGGGTTCGATCATGTCGTCGCGGCGACGCCAACGATTCGCGACAGGTTCTCCGCAATGGGCGTGCCTGCGATCGACATCAAAAACTATCCGATCCTTGGCGAACTCGACGACGGTGTGTCAGCGGCGGCGAAAGAAAAAGTTGTCTGCTATGTTGGCGGCCTCTCTGCGGCTCGCGGCATTCATGACACCATTGCGGCGATGGCACTCTGCCAATCTGACGTGCACCTCGTGCTTGCCGGGAATTTCGTCGGAGCCGGCACGCAGGAGATGGCGGTGGCCTCACCCGGCTGGTCGCGGGTGGACTATCTGGGGTTCCTCTCACGCGAGGCGGTCCGGGATTTGCTTTCGCGGTCGCTCGCCGGCCTCGTGACCCTGCATCCAACGCCTGCCTATCTCACCTCGCTCCCGATCAAGATGTTCGAGTACATGTCTGCCGGCGTGCCGGTGATCGCTTCCGATTTTCCGCTCTGGCAGGATCTCGTCGAGGACAATGCATGTGGGATTTGCGTGAACCCTCTCGATCCGAAGGCTATTGCGGCGGCCATAGACCGCTTGGTGAACGATCCGGCAGGGGCGCAACGCATGGGCGAGAACGGCCGCCGGGCGGTCCGCGAACGTTACAATTGGAAGATCGAAGAGGCGAGACTGCTCGCTCTCTACGCCAGCCTACAGCCCCGAAGCTGAGCGGTCAGCCGCCTCGGGCGCAGGTTTCGCGTCTGTATTCCTTCGCGCGGGAATTCGAGATAGTAAGCCTTGTGCACCAATCCGCGCCCACGTGGAGCTGCGCTCGTAACCGACCCCTCCTCTTCACTCCGCGAAAAAGGTCCCCCGATCTTGGCTTCGACCGTGAAAACACCGATCATCGTGACTGGGGCCGCCGGATTCATCGGCTTCCATGTGGCGCGCCTTCTCCTCGACCGGGGAACGCCCGTCGTCGGCGTCGACAATCTCAATGCGTATTACGATCCTGCCCTCAAGGAGGCGCGTCTCGCACTTTTGCGCACCTCTCCGGGGTTCTCGTTTCATCGCCTCGATCTGGCAGAGCGCGAAGAGACGGCCAAACTTTTCGAAGCGGTGCAGCCCGACGTCGTCATCCACCTCGCCGCGCAGGCTGGAGTGCGTTATTCGCTCGAGCATCCCGAGACTTACATCGACTCCAATCTCGTCGGCTTCGGCAATATCCTCGAAGGATGCCGCCGCAACGGCGTGCGCCATCTCGTCTACGCGTCATCGAGCTCGGTCTATGGCGCCAATACGCTGATGCCGTTCTCCGTGCATCACAACGTCGATCATCCTGTCAGCCTGTATGCAGCCACGAAAAAGGCCAACGAGCTGATGGCGCATTGCTACAGCCACCTCTATGGCCTGGCGACGACGGGGCTTCGGTTCTTTACTGTCTACGGTCCTTGGGGGCGGCCGGACATGGCGCTGTTCAAGTTCACGCGTGCTATTCTGGCCGACGAGCCGATCGAAGTTTACAACAACGGCCAGATGCGTCGGGATTTCACCTATGTCGGCGACGTCGCCGAAGGTGTTGTGCGAACCGCCGACCGCTTCGCGTCAGCCAACCCGGAATGGACCGGCGACGCACCCGATCCCGGAACCAGCAACGCGCCTTTCCGGATTTACAACATCGGCAATACCGAACCGGTCGATCTCCTGAAGATGATCGAAATCCTGGAGCGCGCCCTCGGCAAAGAAGCCAAGAAAACCTGGCTTCCGATGCAGGCTGGCGACGTGCCCGCGACATGGGCCGATGTGGACGACCTCGTCCGCGATACCGGATACCGTCCGGCGACGCCGCTGAAGGAAGGGATCGAGTCCTTCGTTTCGTGGTTCCGGGAATACTATCGCGCTCATGAGCCGTCCAAAGGCGGCTAGGGATCTACAGATCCGTAGGCTCGCTGCCTGGATCACTTCGTAAGGGTCGCGTAGATTTCCAGGCCCACGACCCGTGGATACCACGTCTTCAACAGCTCACGACGGCTCGGCCAATTCTGGAAAGGTGGCTCGACATTGATGTTTTCGCGTCGATACGAGAAAGACGAAAACTTAGAGGTCATCTTCCGGAGCGAACGGACCGAAACGAAATCCGTATGAGGCGCGGCCTGCCCCTGCTCATTGTGATCGTAATCCCACTTCTCGGCGTCACTCAAAGGTTTGACAGGCCCGACATACCCAAACCGCTCTCTAAACCAGTAGCGGAGCGTCTCAGATCGGGCTTGGATCCACCGACGATGAGAATAAGCATAATAGAGCATGACCAGGAGCTTGCCGCCTGGACGAAGGATTCGATGGCACTCATCGAGGGCGCGCTGAAGATCCCCAGTATGGTGCAAGCATCCGATCGTAACGATCATATCAAAGCTCTCGTCGGGAAACGGCGCCTTTAGAACGCTTCCTTGAATTGCGCGCCCCTCCAGGCCGGCTTGGCGGATACGGAAGTTGGCCATCTCCACAGGGCCATGAGCAATATCCAAACCCGTGTACCGGGCGCCGCTCTCCGCAAGTCGTTGGGCAATCGTCCCGTAGCCCAGTCCTATTTCAAGAACGTCTTTGCCCTTCAGCTCATCGAACGGAATATGCAGGAAGAGGTAGGGATAAAAGGCAAGAAACCAATCGTCGAACTTCTTCAGCGAACCCGGCGATGAATCTGTAATCCCTAGAGCCCGTGCTTGGTTAGACCCGCACAGTTCATTCCAGAATTCGATATTCTGTTCGTCAAGGTTGGCTGTTTGGGCGGACATTGGCAAACCTCGCATAAGAACTTCTAAAGTAGAACGTGAGGATCAGTCGGCCCCCGTATTGGAGGATACTATCCCACCTTCGTCTCCGCATCCGCAAGGGCAGTGTTTTTGACACATGATCCACCATGCTGGTTCAGCGTGGATGCCGCCACCTTATAGTCGGCATCGTTGGCGAACTGAAGCAGCGAAAGCGGTTGTTCTACCTTTCCTGCTTGGCAGCGGGAGAACGCGGACAATCCATTGAGGCGACAACAACGCGGGGAAGCTGTCGCTGAACCCGCGCCCAGATCGATAGACACCGGACGCAGCAAACCTCCAATGCAGTCTCGATGGTCATAGCTTTGGGTGCTTTTTCCCGCTGGCGACCAAACTCTCCTTGCATACCCAGGCTTGATCACTCAATTGCGCCAAACGCTCGGCGCTGTTGGGGACGTCATCGGCATTGACAGCGAGAGCCGACGGTGGACATTAGCGCCTCCGCGCTTCGACACTCGACAAAGGCATCCTCGATGCGACCAGAACACGTAGCCGAAGCTCTCGACCGGGCTCGCAACATCGTCGATCAGGAGATCGAGGCGCTGAGCCTGCTGCGCGAGAGCTTCAATGACGATCTGATCAAGGCCGTGGCTCTGATCCAGGCCTGCACAGGCCGCCTTGTCGTGACCGGGGTCGGTAAATCGGGACACATCGGCACCAAACTCGCGGCCACGTTCGCATCGACCGGAACGCCCTCCTTCTTCCTGCACGCGGCAGAGGCCTCGCACGGCGACCTCGGCATGATCACGGGGCAGGACGTCGTGCTTGCGATCTCCAACTCCGGCATGACAAAGGAGCTGTTTCCGGTCGCCGAGTTCTGTGCGGCCAACGGCGCCAAGCTGATTTGCATGACATCCAATGAGAACAGCCGGCTCGCCAAGCAGGCGGACATCTGCCTCAGGCTGCCGAAGGTCAAGGAAGTCTGCCCCAACAATCTCGCGC